>ENA-UOYA01002908-UOYA01002908.1-activated-sludge-metagenome-genome-assembly--contig:-NODE-2908-length-15815-cov-24.031916_pt1 | contig 15815 bp, 14 predicted proteins | sample MGYA00238163_ERZ764804 | MGnify/ENA primary metagenome ERZ764804 (study PRJEB28919, sample SAMN05720223) | activated sludge metagenome | isolation source: Anaerobic digester | place: Hong Kong...
GCTTAACGCGCATTGAGGAATTAATCCGTATTGCCAAGGCCGATGGGCAGGGGGCGATTGCGTTGACGGATGCTCATAATTTGTTTGGCTTGATTAAGTTTTACACAAAAAGAAAAAGCAAAAAGAAAAAGAAAAAGGGTCAAGAAAAAGCAAGAAAAAAGCAAGAAAAAGGGTCAGGTCTTTCATCATCGCATTAAACCAGAACTTTTCCCTGTCCACCTACTACCCCTAGCCGCTTGATCTCTTTAATTTTTAGAAAACAAAAAGCAGCAAAGGGGTCAAGGTCTTTCATTATCACATTACCCTCTTAGACCTCCCCTCCCTTAGAGCGCCTTGCATTATCAAATTACCTTAGTATTGTAGACATCAACCTTTTCATCAGAAGGTGAAGTAATGGAAAGGGGTTGTGGCGGATGAAGCTGTTGAGATTTAAGTGTTACTTATCAATTAAAATATGAATCCGATCGCGCCGATTCCTATCTTTCAAACACCTATTTGATTTTATGCACTTACCTTTATTGCATTCTTTTACTTTTATTGTTGGATTTTGTTTATCTTTCGGTCTGCAGGCGGCTGAGCTGTTCGCGGGCACTTATGTGCGTGAGTACAACTCTGGCTCCTTAGTGATTAAGGACTCAAAAAATGGCCAAGAGTTTCAGATTGAATCCGTAGGCTCTAACTGCCACTCCTGCTCTGTCTCCGGCATTATCAAGGGAGGGATTGGATATACAGAGCCCGGCAAACCTGATGATTCAAACTGCCGTATTGCGTTTAAAGGTGACTCTTCTTCTGTAAACGTAGAACCGGCTCTGTCAGAAGCTTGCCGACAGTATTGCGGAATGCGCGCCCATTTTAATGGCGTCTATAAAGCGCTTTCCGCGGAATGTACAGTCAAGAGCTTGCAAGCGCGGCGCAACAAGTATTTAGGGCTTTATAAAAAGCGACAGTTTTCTGAAGCTGCAGCAGCTATTGAATCGCTGCTTAAGGAATGTAGTAACGCTTTTATGGATGGTGTGCAAACCGATCGCATTCGAAATGATTTAGCAGTTGCGCAATATCATTCGGGAGATAGCCTGGCCTGCCAAAAAACGCTTTCTTTAACGCGTGCCAGCGAATTTGAAGATGAGACAGCGCTGCGCAGTCAACTTCCTCCCTGCGATTTTGATAATTACATCAGCGTCGCAAAGGCGACCTGGCATAACCAAGCGCTGTGTGAAAAACCTGCTAGAAATAAGGCATATTGATAATTTAAATATTAAATAGACTTTATTAAAATTACACAAAAATATCGAAGCAGAAAACCATGGTGCTTGAAATTATTCTAGTATTACTCTTCGTTAGCGGAACGCTAGCAATCATTAGTGTTCGCCACATTAAAGCAGACAGGCGGCTGGTAATTTTTAGATTGGGCAAGTTTTCCCGTATCGCTCGTCCTGGTTTTAGCTTTCGTATCCCTTTTGTTGAGTCGGGTCTTCTTGTTAATGTGAAAGAAGTCGTTCCAGAATACTACGAAGGTTTTCCCGAGCAATTATTAGAAGAAAGAATCAAAACTTACGTGCTGCACGAAGGCTCTCCCGCTGTCTCAGAGAATAAAGCTGTGGTGCAGGTTGATCCTGAACTGCAAGCTTGGGTGGATTGGCTTACCGCTGAAGCAATTTCTCAGACGGGCGTTCCTTTACAAGAAGATAAAACAGCACTACAGCGTATTTCAGAAGCTGCAATAGCTGCTCGGGAAGCTCTTGCTAACGTTGACAAGTACTCTATATCTTTACCTTATTTAACAGTGAATGATTCGGGGCCAAAGCATTTTGTTATAGAGCTTTCCAAAGAAGATTTAATTTCACGTCAGAGGAACAGCTCGTTAGCTTAAAAGGTCTTTTTTAGCCATTGAATAACATTCAGCTGACTTTTTAATCTTAAGTATTTTTCTTAAAGTTGAGCTGCCTCAGGCAAAAGTAAATACTTACTAAATCTGTTGTAATCCTAAACAAACCAATACTCGTTTAGTCCACTGTCGCTAGCACTTCGCGAAGAGTGTCCGTAATACGTTCTATTTGCTCTTTTTCTACAATCAAAGAAGGAGTCAATGCAATGATGTCGCCCGTAGTGCGTATCAGTACTCCTTTTTCATAGCATTTCAGAAATACTTCGAATGCACGGGCGGTAGGAGCGCCAGCACGGGAAGCCAGTTCGATAGCGCCCATCAAGCCTACATTGCGGCAATCCATCACATGGGGAGCGCCTTTAAGGGAATGGACCGCGGCTTCAAAAGAGAGGGCCATTTGTGCAGCCCGATCAAATAAGCCTTCTTGTTGATAGACTTCTTGCACAGCTATAGCAGCTGCACAGGCTAAGGGATGGCCAGAATAGGTATAACCATGAAAAAGCTCGACTAGATGAGCAGGTCCGGTCATAAAGGTATCGTAAATTTGATTGCTGGCAAACACGGCGCCCATGGGGACGGTGCCCGAGGTGATTCCTTTAGCTACCGTCATTAAATCGGGTTGCACATCAAAATACTCTGCAGCAAAAGCGGTGCCTAAACGCCCAAAGCCGGTAATAACCTCATCAAAGATCAGCAAGATGCCGTGCTTGGTGCATAGTTCGCGTAAGCGCTTTAAATAACCCACCGGGGGAATAATGACGCCACAAGAGCCTGCCACGGGCTCTACAATCACGGCAGCGATAGTGCTGGCATCATGCAGGGCTACGAGGCGCTCTAACTCATCTGCCAGATGGGCGCCCCATTGTGGCTGGCCTTTGCTGTAGGCTTGTTCTTTCAGGTTATGGGTATGGGGAAGATGATCTACACCGCCCAGCATGCTGCCAAACATTTTGCGGTTAGCGACCATGCCACCGACGCTAATACCGCCAAAGCCTACGCCGTGATAGCCTTTTTCCCGGCCAATCAAGCGGGTGCGGGCGCCTTCTCCACGCGCGCGGTGGTAAGCAATCGCAATCTTTAAAGCAGTATCTACACTTTCACTACCGCTGTTGGTATAAAAAACCTTTTGAAGATTAGGTGGAGTAATTTTTGTTAAACGGTTGGCTAATTCAAACTGTAGAGGATTCCCCATCTGAAAGGGAGGAGAGTAATCCAAAACGCTGGCTTGTTTTTGAATGGCTTCTACCACCTTAGGGTGGTTATGCCCGACGTTGCAGCACCATAAGCCGGCAATAGCATCCAGCACTTTGTTGCCTTTATCGTCCCAGTAGTACATGCCTTGCGCTCTAGCCAGCAAACGAGGAGCCTGCTTGAACTGGCGGTTAGCCGTAAAAGGCATCCAATAGCTTTGCAGATCCTGGGGTTTAAGATTGAGCTGATCAGACAGTAAGGTCATTAGCATTCTCCAAAAAAATTCTGATACCCGGGCTATTTCAGGGTAGGCATAAAAAATTGTGCGCCGTCTTTCACATCGCCCGGCCAGCGCTGCATTACGGCTTTAAGTTTGGTGTAAAAGCGGATGCCTTCCGGGCCGTAAACATGATGGTCCCCAAACAAGCTTTTTTTCCAACCGCCAAAACTGTGAAAAGCCATCGGGACGGGAATAGGCACATTAACGCCAACCATGCCTACTTCAATACGCTGTACGAATTCCCGGGCTGTGTTTCCATTACGGGTAAAAATGGCAGTGCCGTTTCCAAAAGTGTGTTGATTAATTAAAGCTAGGGCTTGCTCAAAGGTATCGACCCGCAACACAACTAGCACAGGACCAAAAATTTCTTCCTGGTAAATGCGCATTTCAGGAGTGACATGATCAAACAAACAGCCTCCCATAAAGAAGCCTTCTGTGGGTACACCTGCTGGGCGATTACGCCCATCCACTACTAGTGTGGCTCCTTGTGCCACGCCGCTATCTACATATTCTTTGACTTTTGCCAAATGCGTGGCGGTAACTAGCGGACCCATGTCCATGCCGCTGTCAGCAACATTCTCACCACTGCCCATCAAACCCGTACCAATTTTCAGAGCGCGGGCGCGTTGTGCTAATTGAGCTACCAACGTATCAGCAATCTCGCCTACCGCAACCGCAACAGAGATAGCCATACAACGCTCTCCTGCAGAGCCAAAGGCCGCACCGGTTAGCGCATCTACAGCTTGCTGCAGATCTGCATCGGGCATGACGACTAAATGGTTTTTTGCCCCGCCCAGTGCCTGCACACGCTTGCCGGCCGCGGTTCCCGTCGTGTAAAGGTATTGGGCAATCGGGGTAGAGCCTACAAAACTGATGGCTTGCACATCGGGGTGCTGCAGCAAGGCATCTACGGCAATTTTCCCGCCTTGCACCACGTTAAACACGCCATCGGGTAAGCCCGCTTCTTTAAGGAGCTGGGCAAGCAGTAGCGAGCAGCTTGGGTCTCGTTCCGAGGGTTTCAGCACAAAAGTATTACCACAGACCAGCGCTAAAGGAATCATCCATAAGGGCACCATAAAAGGAAAATTAAAAGGCGTAATGCCCGCCACGACCCCCAGCGGCTGCCGGAAGGAATAGGCGTCAATGCCAGTCCCTACCTGTTCGCTAAACTCTCCTTTCAGAAGCTGCGGTGCGCCGCAGGCGAACTCCACGACTTCTAGGCCACGAGTAAATTCACCCATAGCGTCAGAAAAAACCTTGCCATGTTCTGAGCTGATGCAAGCTGCGATTTTTTTCGCGTCCCGCTCCAGCAGCTCCTTGAATTTGAACGTAACCCGTGCGCGTCGCAACGGTGTGGTACTAGACCAAGCCGGAAAAGCCGCCTTCGCGGCAGCCACAGCAGCAGCCACATCCTTGGGATGACCTATGCTCACCCGGGCTGTAATACGGCCTGTAGCGGGATTAAATACAGGGCTCGTCTCAGTAGCATGAGAACTTGCCGCTTCTCCGGTAATCCAGTTGTGAATTTGAGGAGTAGAAGAGGAAGAAGTCATCACTTATCCAGTACCCGCTAAAGAAAATAAAACGTTTGAAAATTTTTGCTGTATGAGAGTGCTTTAACCATGATTAATGGGCATTTTGAGGCACTTATGCTTTAAAAAGCGCATGGAATAAGCACAGGAGCGGTTTCTACCGAAAAGTTTTTCTAAAACGGAATATCATCGTCCATATCAGCAAAATTGGGAGCGGGTTTACCAGCCGCTGGCCGGGCCGCTGCAGGACGAGAAGCGGGCGCTGTTTTGGGTGAAGCAGCTGAAAAACCATCTTCCTCCGGCATGCCAGGAGCTCCCATCCCTTCACGGCTGCCTAACATCTGCATCTCGCTAGCAATAATATCGGTAGCATATTTTTCTACTCCATCCTTATCCGTGTATTTACGAGTTTTTAGACGGCCTTCCACATACACTGCACGGCCTTTTTTAAGATATTCACCCGCTATTTCAGCCAGGCGCCCAAAAAATGTGACACGGTGCCATTCGGTTTCTTCCACCATTTCACCGGTTTTATTTTTATATTTGCTGGTCGTAGCAATGGAAATACTTGCAATGGCTGCCCCATCCGGGGTGTAGCGCACTTCTGGATCACGGCCCAGGTTGCCGACAAGAATGACTTTATTGACAGAGGCCATAAGATTGCCCTTTTGATGGATAGGTTAATAAAAAGCTAATCGCTGTGCAAAATACCACTGATTATTCGCCAAAACATCTAGATTAACGCAGAAAGCGGTCTATTTATAAAACTTTGAGGGTACAAAACTCCTGCAATAAATAGATAGACAACTGATTCCATTTCTAAATCACCTGTGTCTAGAGGCTAAGCCCAGCGCCCGGTTTGGGCGGAGAAAGCTAAAGCAGCAATGCCACACATGCTTGAGCAAGGTAATGAGATAATACCCGGTTGCATTTGGCCTAAGCATTGGCACATCCTATTTTTGAAAGCCGTATGGAAACCATCAAAATACGGGGCGCCCGCACCCATAATTTAAAAAACATTTCGCTGACGATTCCCCGCAATCAGTTAGTCGTTATTACCGGCTTATCCGGCTCAGGCAAAAGCTCACTGGCGTTTGATACTTTATATGCAGAGGGTCAACGCCGTTATGTGGAGTCTTTATCGGCCTACGCACGGCAGTTTTTGCAGCTTATGGAAAAGCCGGATGTAGATTTAATTGAAGGCTTGTCTCCCGCTATTTCCATTGAGCAAAAAGCGACCAGCCATAACCCCAGATCGACGGTTGGAACCGTAACAGAAATCCACGATTATCTACGCTTACTGTTTGCCCGAGTAGGTACCCCCTACTGCCCGGATCACCCTGCTCATGCTTTACAGGCCCAAAGCGTCAGCCAAATGGTAGACCATGTGCTAGCGCTGCCTCAAGACAGTAAAGTCATGATTCTGGCCCCGGTTGTGCTTAACCGCAAAGGAGAGCATGCAGAACTTTTTACCCAAATGCGAGGCCAAGGCTTTGTGCGTTTTCGCATCAGCACCAATGAAGGGCCCGCCAGCATTTATACGCTGGAAGAGCTGCCGGCTCTGGATAAAAAGCTTAAACATTCGATTGATGTGGTGATTGACAGGCTAAAAGTCCGGCCAGAGGCTAAACAAAGGCTGGCAGAAAGTTTTGAAACCGCCCTACGCTTGGCCGATGGTCGCGCACTGCTGCTAGACATGGACAGCCAGGCAGAAACGGTATTTTCCAGCAAGTTTGCTTGTCCCGTCTGCGGCTGGTCGCTTACAGAGTTAGAACCCCGTCTGTTCTCCTTTAATAATCCGGTAGGAGCTTGTGAAAAATGCGATGGCTTGGGTCATGTGCAATATTTTGATGAAAAGCGTGTGGTCGCTTTCCCCAGTTTGTCTTTAGCCAGCGGAGCCATTAAAGGTTGGGATAAACGCAATAATTTTTATTTTCAAATGCTCAACAGCCTGGGGGCACATTATGGGTTTAGCCCAGACACCCCCTTTGAAGAACTGCCAGAAAAAATTCAAAATATCATTTTGTACGGCAGCGGCCAAGAAGATATTTCTTTCACCCATACGGATGAAAAAGGCCGTCCTCGCCTCACCACACACCCGTTTGAAGGCATTATCAACAACATGGAGCGCCGGTATCGGGAGACTGATTCCCCCGCTGTCCGAGAAGAGCTTGCCAAATATGTAAATCAGAAAAACTGTCCAGCCTGCCAAGGAACACGGCTTAATAAAGCCGCCCGTTTTGTAAAAGTAGGCCCTAAAAAAAATGAGCGGGCTATTTATGAATTATCTTCCCTCACTTTATCGGCTTGTCATCAATGGTTTGAAGGCCTAAAACTGAGCGGTGCTAAAAAAGAGGTAGCAGAGCGCATCATCAAGGAAATTGCTACCCGGCTAAAGTTTTTAGTAAACGTCGGCCTCAACTATCTTTGCCTGGACCGTAGCGCAGATACCTTATCTGGCGGGGAGGCCCAGCGCATCCGGCTTGCCAGCCAGATTGGCAGTGGATTAACGGGAGTAATGTACGTGCTTGATGAGCCTAGTATTGGCTTGCATCAACGCGATAACGACCGCTTAATCAGTACGCTGAAACATCTGCGGGATCTGGGCAATAGCGTCATTGTGGTAGAACACGATGAAGACATGATTCGCCAGGCCGATTATGTGGTAGACATGGGTCCAGGCGCGGGGGTGCATGGGGGTCGCGTGTTGGTGGAAGGCCCTCCCCAGGCTATTGAAAAAGATCCGAACTCTATTACCGGGCAATATTTAGCCAAAGTATTAAAGATAGAAATTCCTTCCCAACGCCAGCTGCCTGGCGATCAATGGCTACGCATTATTGGAGCCAAAGGGAATAATTTAAAAAACGTAACTCTGGAATTACCGGTAGGCAAGCTCATCTGTGTGACAGGTGTGTCCGGTGGAGGAAAATCCACATTAATTAACGAAACCTTATACCGTGCCGTGGCGCAGAAAATCTATGGCAGCCATGATGAACCCGCACCCCATGAGGCCATTGAAGGTTTAGAGTATTTTGATAAAGTGGTCAGCGTAGATCAAGGGCCCATTGGTCGCACGCCGCGCTCTAACCCCGCCACCTACACGGGCTTGTTTGCACCGATACGCGAGCTATTTGCAGGGGTACCCCAGGCGCGGGAACGCGGTTATGGTGCCGGCCGTTTCAGCTTCAACGTAAAAGGTGGCCGTTGCGAAGCCTGCCAGGGCGATGGTGTCGTTAAAGTTGAAATGCATTTTTTGCCAGACATGTATGTGCCCTGCGATGTATGCCACGGCAAACGCTACAACCGCGAAACCCTGGAGGTTTTTTACCGCGGCAAAAATATCGCGGACGTGCTGGATATGACGGTCAGTAGCGCTTTGGAGTATTTCAGTGCCGTGCCCGCCATTAACCGCAAGCTGCAAACTTTAATGGATGTAGGGCTGGGCTATATCCGCTTAGGCCAAAGTGCCACTACGCTTTCCGGAGGAGAGGCGCAGCGGGTAAAGCTATCACTGGAGCTTTCCAAGCGAGACACTGGCCGCACCCTATATGTGCTGGATGAACCCACCACCGGTCTGCATTTTCATGATATTGCTCAACTCATGAAAGTAATTTATGCCTTGCGGGATGCAGGCAACACCTTAGTGATCATTGAGCATAATCTAGACGTTATTAAAACCGCTGACTGGATTATCGACCTGGGTCCCGAAGGCGGTACAGGAGGGGGCCAGATTATTGCCACCGGTACTCCCGAAGCCATTGCCCAAAACCCTGACAGTTATACGGGGCAATATTTGGCGCGGGCGCTAAAAAGTGCGGAATGAAAGAGTTGGGAAGCTGGCTAAGCAAGGAGGAGGTTTAGAAAAAAGTCCTTCTTTAAAGTTTTCGCCACTTTACCGTAATATTTATGCGGCTTTTCAATTACTTTTGCTTGAAAACCCGCATGGATATTAAGGTGTGCTGCGCTGAAGCCCCATAAATGCCCCAACCATAACTGGATTGGACAGACCTTAAACCGCAGCAGCTAAAAAAGAAACAGTCGGAGCGGTCCAATTGCCTTGCTTCTCTAACGCCCCTACTTGCTCTCCTAGACCTGTCTTTTCTGACAAGGATGCTGAGTTTAAAGCGGAGTTCACTCCAAGCGTTCTGCGAACCAAAGCCGCGTGGGCTGACTACGCCCAGTACCCAAAGATAAACGTACAGGCAGAGCACTTTAATCACATCCTGCAAAAGAGTTTATTGAGCAACCCACAATCTCTTCTTTGGAAATCTCTCCATCTTCCAAGACAAACCCTTTGATGACTCCGTTTACCTCAACCCATCCAGATCACAGTAGACGGTAGGTTCAAAATCCCTATCCGTTTCTTGCCCAGGAACTTCCGTGCGTAGATAGGGGTGGGATAATGCTTCTGGACGTATTGTTTCTCCCTAACTAAACTGTAGTAGCTCAGGCGTGTGGTAGCGTGGCGCAACTAGCCCAGCAGAGTAGGAAAATAGCTTATCGCTACCTGCTTGTCCGTGAAGGTGTTTTTCGCGGATGCGCTATGCGTCTTTTGAAGTGTGGAACTAGTGGTTTAAAGGGAGAAAATTGTGTTATACGGCTTGTATTGGGGTTGTGGGTATATGACGCTTGCGATGTGTATCTTAGGGTAGCTGCAGCATGCATTTCCGCTCACTCCCAACCGTCGAGCATGATTCCGTGTATGTCCGGCCATTGCGCGCTTCCGATATAGCGGCATGGGCCAGCTATTTGAACAACCCTGCTGTGTATGAGCACACTAGCTGGAATCATCCGACCGTCGAAGACCTCAGCGGATATCTAGGCAATGAAACAAGCGGCGAACCTGATTCCCGCCTTCGCCTGGCCATCGCATCGAAAGACCACGATGAGCTGGTTGGCACTATCGGATTTCATAGCGTCGCCTCTGTCAATAAGTCGGCTGAACTCGCCTACGACTTAGAACCGCAATTTTGGGGCAAGGGAATCGCCACCACCGTTGGCAACGCTATCGTGTACTGGGCTCATCAACATGTCGGACTTATCCGAGTGCAAGCCACTGTTTTGGAGTCCAACTTCCGATCCATCCGCACCCTCGAGCGCCTGAAGTTCGCTCGGGAAGGGTTGCTCAAAAGCTACCGGCATGTACGCGGTACGCCCCGCAACTTTTTCATGTACGCACGGTTAGCTGGCAGTGGAAATTGCATCTAACCTTTGGGTCAACGTGACGGCCCAAAGCGCAGCTTTGGGTTCCCTCCATGCCTGCGGCATTTCGGCCGCACGTTACCTCCAACCTTAGGTTGCAAGCGATGCGCGCAGACGTCCCCAGCCCAGTTGATCTTCGCCAATTGGAAGACGCCCGAGAGTGGGCCAATGAAGTGATGGTCAAGCGACCCTGGAGAGTCGAGTTCTTCCAGGTGTTTGCCTTAGCGATCCAAGAGAGGGCAGCGGGGCAGCCTTTGCGTGTGCTTGAGCTTGGCTCCGGACCGGGTTTCCTTGCCGAGCACCTATTGAAAGCACTGCCGAACATCGAGTACGTCGCGCTCGACTTCTCCCCTGCAATGCACGAACTTGCCGCTCAAAGACTCGGGGCCCTGGCTAAGCGCGTCAAGTTCATCGAGCGGAGTTTTCTCGATGAGTCGTGGGGCCATGGGCTCGGAGAGTTCGATGTGGTCGTCACGCTGCAAGCTGTCCATGAGCTACGCCACAAGAGTCGCGCGCCAAAGCTTCACTCCCAGGTGAATCAACTTCTTGCGCCAGAGGGAAGTTACCTCGTCTGCGACCATTTCGCGGGCGAGGGCGGCATGTCGAACGACCAGCTATTTATGTCTGTGACTGAGCAGCAAGCGGCGATCAGGCTTGGGGGCTTCCAAAACATCCGTCAGTTGCATGCGAAGGGTTCTCTGGTTCTCCACCATGCCACCTAAGCATTGCGCCGAGCGGCATGCCGCTCATGTCAAACGTTATGTTTCTCAAGAAAGGTAATCAGCGCATGAGGCTAATAGCTCTATTGTTGGCTTGCCTAATTAGTAGCTTTGCGCATGCCGGATGGTCTGATAGACAAGGCAAACCTCTTGCTGACGTTGAAGACAGAAAGGCCAGTGGTAATTTTGGAGCTCAGCTTATTTTTACAACTGACGAGCAAGGGCTATTCAAGAAATGGACAACCCCATGTGAAGGCGTCAATATCAACAATGTTGAAAGTGTAGAGATCAACAAACCAATTAGTGCGTTTATCATTTTTTTCGGCTGCAAGCCCACTTCATCTGGAAACTGTAACGTTTCTATGCGTTTCCGAGTTTTACAGCCAGACGGAAAGGTATATTCCGAAACGCCTGCCATGGAAGTCTGGCAAGACAAACCAGCACCACCTGGACACTCCTTAGAGCTAAGCGTCCAATATCTCAAAGTTATAGTTGAGCCACACGAACAGCGAGGCAGGTACATAGTGCAAACGCAGGTTCGTGATGACAATACAGGTGCTGTCATAGACCTGCAGAAATCCTTTACCGCAGTGGATTCCCAGGAATCCAAGAAACTTAACCCTGCGCTCAAGCACGCCCCTTAGCTCCATTAGGCCGTCAGATAGCTTGCGCAGAAAAAGCCACCCCACGGATGAGACTATGTCAGATATCGAAATAAATGCCGATGATTTTGTAGCTAACGTTCAAAAAGGCGATTTTCGAAGCGCAATTGCCTCCGTCATGGGACAAAATCCAAAAGGAATCAACCTCACCAAGTCTCTCTTAATTAAATTTAACAAACTGAACTCAGAACATAAGGAATCAATTCTGGCTTGGTCAGTCCTGCCTGCAGAGCAATTACCTATTAATGATCGATGGTACGTCGAGCAAATTGCGCGCCACGAAATGGCTCACATCGTTGTGGCTAAAGCCTTAGATTTTAATACAGGCAAAGCAACTTTAGTTTTAAAAAGCCCTGATGGCTCCCATGAAGGAACATCCGTTATAAACACAGAATTCCCAACCCCCTCATTAAGCGACGTCTCGAATTACCTCGATCGGCGCGTAATGATTTTGCTCGCCGGCTACTTGGCTGAACCGACTGAAGCTAACGCGCGTCAGAACAGCACATATGAAATCGTTTCAACAAAAATTGCAGAGTCTGATCTACAGAAGGCTCGAGAATTGATACGCGTAAAATTAAACATCGAAGGAATGTTACATCCCAGCGCAGCGCATGAAAATCTTCATGCTTTAGTGCAACGGGCCTTGGCAATTGTTGAAGCAAATTTCAAAATTATCTCAACCTTAGCGAAACGATTTTCAGAAAAAATGGAATTCTATGGGCAGGGCATTGGCTGGGAAGGGTGGGAAATTGACCAACAGCCGGAGATCCAGCAGATCGTGAAAGCTTAGCAAGCGCACGCCCTCAAGCACCCACAAGCGTCAGTCTTTCTTTACAATCTAGCCTTTGAATGTAGGGCCGGCCAGTAAGCGAACCCCTCGCGGTGTGTTGATATGGGCGAGCAACCGGGGCAGTGAATCCTTTGGCGCTGCGCCCAAAGACACTGGAGCCTGTAGATCGAGCGATTGCAGCAATAGAGAAACACGCTCCGGCTGGGGGTGAAAGAGTTCGAGTTTAGCCAGGGAAAGGCCGTAATCTTGAAGGCGGGCGGCAGGGTGGGTTGGGGTTGCCCACTCGATGAGTAGGGGCGCAATACCATTCATCGGAAGCGAGCCATCAGCGGGGATGGTCATTAACCAGTTAAGCGCACCGCGGCTCATGGGCTCGATCCTGCCCAGTAGTTCTGAGCAAGCGCAAGCAGTGCTGTGTATCAGCAGTGCGTACCACCCAAGCCGAGAGTAGGGGTGGCGAACTAGAGTCTAAGGTATCGAGGCCGAACCAGCGCGGACGTGTGGGAGCAGGGGCGTAGGGGTTGGGTGCAATGACCTCAAGAAACAAGGTATCTCCCAATCGCAGAAGTAGATTGTGGGTTCCCATGTGAGGATGCTCGCCACCTGCCTGTGGAGAGACACCAAGAACATCATGCACAAAGGCAGCGCCAATCTCAAGCGAGGGGGCTGTAACAGTAAGGTGATCAATGAAACAGTGCGACACTCTACTCCTTCCAACACAAAAGAATTAGAACAATAAACAGGCTTATAAAGTCTGTACGATTCTTGCCCTAATATTCATGCGCCTTTTGAGCCTTTTTTGGCTGGAAAACCTCATTAGCATTAGGACGAAAGAAATTTTTAAAACCTAAAACAACAATTTGAAGACAGCTCCATCCACGATACCCCACAACCGACATTCAGGCTGGAATAAAAAGTATAGTAGACCATGCTTTCATCAGCTGGCTTCGAAGGGTTTACTCCACTCATACAAACTCTAGGGTTTGGCTGCGACAGACGTGTGGGTGACGTATACTGTCGGCTTGCTGTCGTTGTTAACTGCAGCAGTTTTCAGCACACTGGAGCTAGTGAAATCAAGGAGTTCTTATGCTTGTGCAAAAACTTAGGCTTCAACGCGGATGGTCCCAAAGCCAACTGGCAGAGTTAAGTGGTCTTAGTACCCGAACCATACAGCGGATTGAAAGTGGTCAATCGGCGAGCACTGAGACTTTGAAATCACTAGCATCGGTTTTTGAAATCGATTTTTCCCAACTTACCAGTGAGTCTGAAATGAAATCTATCGCTCCATCTGCTATCGAAGAACAACTGGCATTGTCTTATGTCCGTAAAGTCAAAGGTTTTTATATCCATTTGATTCAATATGTGCTTGTTATTGGTGTGCTTGCTCTTCTGAACTTTGTCATTACTCCTACAAAACTCTGGTTTCTCTGGGCAGCATTTGGTTGGGGCGTTGGAATAATGGCCCATGCTTTGGCGGTATTTGAACTAGTGCCCTTCTTTGGTCCGGAATGGGAAAAACGACAGGTTGAAAAGCGTCTGGGAAGGCTACTATAAGTAGCGGGCAGCCTCCCTAAGGGTATAGGATAAGCTGACACTAAAACTCTCTTAACTAGAGTGAGGCTGCGTGTGAGTCAGCAGCTTGTTTGCCATACCTAGCCTAGGGAAAGAACAGAGCCACAAAAACGTTTCTTAGGCCCTGTTCATAAGTATTTAAGATATTTTTCAGCTGCTCATCGCTCTGCTTAGCAAAATAAATAGTGTGCATAAAACTTACCCGTTTTTACTTTCACGCATAAAAAACCCTGCTTAACACAGGGTTTTTTAGCTCTACAGGAACAGCACAGGGGTCAGGCTTTTCGTTATCGCGTTATCGTACGGTCCACAACGATATGCTAACTACCGGACAGATCTTTCAGAGTTTGGCGGCCTGCCGACACACAAGGCAAGTTGGCCCCTACGTCGTCCTTTAATCAGGTGTACGGGTGGCTAAACTTAGCAAATTCGAGGTCCCGCCGGGATGCACCTTAGCATTGCCCAAGAATATCTCCTGCAATAGGTATCGGCGGAGTACACACATGGAAAATATTTTTTCCGTAACTAAACGTTAGCGACGCAGGCCTATGGTGGGGCGCAACTGATCAGACAGTTGAAGGATACGAAGTTGCTACCAACTTGTCCCTGTCAAGGTGTTTTTGCAGGTGTGCTATGCGCCTTTTGGGAAGTGTTTGTTGAGATAAATAAATTCTCTTATATACCTTGTTACACACCTTGTATTTGCTTTTGAGCGTAAAACGCTTGCGGTGTATAGTCAGTAAAAATTGTACAAAACCACCACGTTACGAGAACGCAATGCCTGTTAACCCCGTCAGCTACTTCGAAATACCTGTGCTCGACATGAAGCGCGCGAAAGGTTTTTATGAGCGAGTTTTTCGTATTACTTTGGAGTTAGCGGACATCGATGGCAATCAAATGGCGTTGTTCCCCTTTGCTGAGGGCGCACCGGGGGCATCGGGGGCTCTTGCAAAAGGTGAAAGCTACGTGCCGAGTAAGGCGGGTCCGCGCATCTACTTTTCAGTTGAAGATCTCGATGCGACGCTGAGCGCAGCATTAGCTGCAGGCGCCTTGCTGAACTATCCCATCACTGAGGTACCAGGGTATGGGTGGGTTGCTGAGTTCGTGGACTCTGAAGGCAATTGTATTGCGCTTCACTCAGTTACAAGAACGTCGCAGAGCGTGGTTTAAGCCCTCGCTAGCTATTGCCATAATTTATACACAATCGTAACTAACAGAAGCGGCCCTATTGAAGTGTTCAAGTAAGGGAATTTGGCCTGCCTGCTTAATCAAGCTGACGCTAGTCTGTACCAGCTTGGTTCCCTGCATGCGCTTCCCTCTTTACGGTTCGTTATCGCCTGCAGCTTAGGTCAAAGCTAAAACATTCGCCTCTCCATTTTGGTACTTCGTTGCCGTAAAGCATAACTTCACCAAGGCGCACTCGCTGGGAATGGAAAAGTTTCTTTATTGGTTAGCCATCATGGACGTCAACGAGCTCTACACGGAATGATGGAACACAGGGAGTTGCATATGCCTAGAAAGTTACGGGAAAGATTTGAGCGATAGATCCAAGAATATGAAACAAAGAATCTCAACGATACCCTAAACAGGGAGACTTTTAATGCAGCGGGTTTAGAGCTGGCGAGGCTTCTGAAGACCTTTCTTGGGCCAAATCAATATGTAGAATACCAAAGTGAAGCCAAAGATGACGGCCTGCTTAGCTCGGTTATTTTTGAGTAGAGAGGGCTTATAACAAGATATACAACTCGACGCCTAAAGCCTTGCCGGCTCTGAGTTACCCCTCTTCGCGCCACGCGACTTAGCTGGGTCATCCCATGATTTAGGTTCGACGGAGGTGCCGGGTTGAGAACTCCAAAGATGAGATCACACCATTGCCGAGAGTAAAGGTGGCGAACTAAAGTCTAAGGTATCGAGGCCGAACCAGCGCGGACGTGCTGGATATGACGGTCAGTAGCGCTTTGGAGTATTTCAGTGCCGTG
>ENA-UOYA01002909-UOYA01002909.1-activated-sludge-metagenome-genome-assembly--contig:-NODE-2909-length-15812-cov-4.690741_pt1 | contig 15812 bp, 13 predicted proteins | sample MGYA00238163_ERZ764804 | MGnify/ENA primary metagenome ERZ764804 (study PRJEB28919, sample SAMN05720223) | activated sludge metagenome | isolation source: Anaerobic digester | place: Hong Kong...
CCGGGGGCTGGAGATCGCGAGCTGCGCGTCCTTGCGCATCACCACGAAGTCGGACAGCTGGGTGAACCAGCAGGCGGTGCCGAACGCCGGCCCGAGCACCCCCGCCACGTACGGGATCTCGCGCACGCGGGCGAACTGCTGCGGGTCCTGGCCGAGCGTGCCGGTGCCGATCGCCCCCATCGTGTCGGGGATGCGCGCGCCGGACGACTCGTTGAACATCACCAGCGGCATGCCGTTGGCCTGCGCGGTGCGCCGCATGTGCGCCATCTTGCGCACGTTGATCGGGCTGGAGGACGCGCTCTTGACGGTGATGTCGTGCGAGACCACGGCGGCCTCGCGGCCGTCGACGCGACCGTAGCCGCAGACCTTCGCGTCGGCCGGGGTGCTGTCCCAGTCCTCGCGGCGCTCGCTGCGGGCGAAGCGCCCGATCTCGACGAAGGTGCCCTCGTCGAACAGCCGGTCGATCCGCTGCCGGGCGTCGAGCCGGCCGGCGGCGCGCTGCCGCGCGACGCGCTCGGGCCCGCCCATGGCGAGCGCGCGGGCGGTGCGGCGCTCGTACTCGGCGATGTCGTCGTCGAAGGCCATCGAAGGTCCCCTGTCTCCGTGCGCCCCGGTCGGCCGGGGCACCCTGCCGCCGCGTTCCGGATACGTCCTGTTGGAAGATTGTCGACATACTACATGTCGGTGGATCGGCTGGAAAGCCGCATCGCCGCGTGCCGGAACCGGCCGGATCCGTTGACAGCGAAAGACGGCGACTCCTACACTCGTCCGACACCGTCCGCCGCGCAAGGCAGGTCCGCGCGGCCGTGCGCGACGGTCCCGTACCGAGACGGCGCGACACGCGCCGCACGCAGGAGACGATCCATGGCTTCGTTCGCTGTCCGGGGCACGCTCGCCCGCCTGTCCGTCGTCGCCGCCGCGCTCGTCGCGGCGACCCTCGCCCCGAGCGCGGCCGCGCAGACCACGGCCCGGCTGTCCTTCCACTGGGGCACCGACCACGAGAGCGCGATCATGTCGACCAAGTTCGCCAACGAGGTCAACCGGCGCAGCGGCGGCAAGCTCAAGATCGACGTGTTCCCGAGCGGCCAGCTCTACACGATCCGCCAGATCACCGGCGCGCTGTCGTCCGGATCGGTCGAGATCGGCGGCGTGGTCACGCACAACCAGCTGGCCTCGATCGACAAGGACTGGAACATCGTCCAGTTCCCGGGGATGTTCACCGGCATCGAGCACCAGCGCCGCTTCTTCGCCGAGAGCCCCGAGGGCAAGGCGCTGCGCGATCGGGTGATGACCAAGGCGAACCTCGTGCACCTGGCCTACGTGCCGGTCGGGCCCTACGTGACCTTCAGCACCAAGAGCGACATGTCGACGGTCGCGAGCATGAAGGGCCTGAAGGCGCGCTCGCTCGCGGCCTCCGAGCGGCCCGGGTTCGCGGCGCGCGGCATGAGCGTGGTCTCGCTGTCGACCGAGGAGGTCTACACGGCGCTGCAGAACGGCATGATCGATTCGCTGTCGACCGTGCCGACCGCGGTCAAGGCCTACTCGTGGTGGGACCACCTGAAGTTCGCGCAGCTGCCCTACTCGATCTACGCCGACTCCGAGCTGATGGCGAACGCCACCTGGTTCAAGGGCCTGCCGAAGGACCAGCAGGACCTGCTGCTCGAGGTCGGCCGCGAGATCAGCAAGGAGGCGACCGCGCAGTCGATGGCCGGCAACGCCGCCGCGCTGAAGGAGATGGTGGAGAAGAAGGGCGGCAAGATCACGACGCTCACCGGCAAGGCGCTCGAGGAGTTCGTCCAGCTCGACCGCGAGAAGACCGAGCCCGAGCTCGCGAAGATGGTGTCGCCCGAGATCCTGGCCGCCGCGCGCAGGTTCGTCGCCGCGACCAAGTGAGCCGGGCCGCCCCCGTCGCCCCCGGGGGGGGGCTGGCCGCCGTCTACGAGGGCTACCGGCGCGTCAACGACGTCGTCGAGCGGATCGTGCTCGGTGCGGCATGCGCCGTGGCCGCGGTGATCGTGCTGCTGCCCTTCGCGGGCTTCGCCGTGCGCGCGATCACCGGCGAGGGCTACTCGTTCCTCGCCGAGACCGCGCCCCAGCTGGTGCCCTGGATGGTCTTCCCGACCATCGGCGTGCTGCTGCGGCGCGACGGCCACATCGCGGTCGACGTGGTGCCGCACTACCTGCGCGGACGGGCGCTGACCGCGCTGCGGATCGCGGTGCTGGCGATCTGCGTGGTCGCGACCGCGGTGATGGCCTGGTTCGGCTACCGGACCACGCAGTTCTTCGCGAACCTCGGCCAGCTCTCGACCACCGAGATCGAGTTCCCGCTCTGGTACCTGTACGTGTCGTACCCGGTCGGGATGCTGCTCGCCGCGAGCTTCTGCCTGGAGAGCCTGCTCGGCGAGCTCGCCGGCCGCCGGCGCCGGCTCGAGTCGGAGGTGCTGTGACCCTGTACGTGCTGCTCGCGGTCGCCGGCATGCTGCTGTCGGTGCCGCTGTTCCTGGTGTTCGGCATCGGTTCGGCCGGCGTCGCGCTGAACGTGCTCGGGCTGCCGGCGAACAACCTCATCCAGGTCTCGTTCGACGCGATGACCAAGCAGGTGCTGGTCGCGATCCCGATCTTCATCTTCGCGGGCGCGGTGATGCTGCACGGAGGGGCCGCGCGGCGGCTGGTCGACCTGGGCATGCGCCTCGTCGGCCACCTGCCCGGCGGGATGGCGGTGGCGCTGATCCTCGCGATCGGCGTGTTCAGCGCGATCTCCGGCTCGATCCTCGCGTCGATCGTCGCGATCGGCACGGTGATGATGCCGCCGATGATCGAGCGCGGCTATCCGAAGTCGTTCGTCGTCGTGCTGACCGCGGCGGCCGCGCTGATCGACGCGCTGATCCCGCCGAGCAACACCGCGATCATCTACAGCTCGATCACGCACGTGCCGGTGTCGAAGACCTTCGCCGCGGGCGTGATGCCGGGCCTGGTGCTGATGGCGCTGCTGCTCGGCTACGCGATGTGGCGCTGCCGGCACCTGCCGCGCCCGCCGAAGGCGAGCCGCGAGGAGCGCCTGCGGGCGCTCGTCGCGGCGGCGCCTGCACTGCTGCTGCCGGTGCTGATCCTGGGCGGGCTGTACCGGGGCTTCATGACGCCGGCCGAGTCGGCGTCGGTGGCGAGCATCTACGCGCTGGGGCTGGGCTGGTTCGCGTACCGCGAGCTCACCTGGAAGGGCCTGGTCGCGTCGCTGCGCTCGACCGCGCTCACCACCACGGCGATCTTCGCGATCATCGCGATGGCGGTGTACTTCTCGCTGGTGCTGACCTACACCAAGACGCCGCAGGCGATCATCGCGTTCTTCGTCCAGTACCAGATCGGCCCGACCACGTTCTTCCTGCTCGCGGGGCTGGTGTTCCTGATCCTGGGCACCTTCCTCGAGGCGGTGCCGACCTTCTACCTGACCATCCCGATCTTCTTCCCGATCTGCATGGCGCTGAAGATCGACCCGCTGCAGTTCTACGTGTTCGTGACCGGCCTGATCGGCATCGGCACGCTGACGCCCCCGGTGTGCGTCGGCGTCTACACGGCCGCGGCGATCATCGGCGAGCCGCCGAACCGGGTCTTCGTCGCGATCCCGGGCTTCGTCGTGGTCGGCCTCGTCTACTCGGTGATCGTGGTGGCGTTCCCGTGGCTCGCGACCTGGCTGCCCGGGTTCATGTAGCGGCGGGCGCCGGGTTCGTCGCGCTCTGGGCGCTGGTCGTCGCCGACCTCGCGCTCCACTCGACGCCGCTGCGTCGCTTCGCCGAGCTCGTCCTGCTCGCGCTGGTCGTGCTCGCGATGCTGCGCGCGAGCCGGCACATCCGGATCCTCGCGACGGTGCTCGCCGCCGGCACGGCGCTCGCGGCGTGGCGGGCCGGCGACCTCGGCGTCGTCGAGCGCGGGCTGCGCGCGGCGCTGCCGATCGGCGCGTTCCTGCCGGTCGTGGCGCTGGTCCGAGCGACGGTCCACGCGAGCCCGACGGTGCCGGCGATCCGCGAGCGCGTCGGCGCGATGACCGACGGCGAGCGGCGCGTGTGGATGACCGCCGGGGCGCAGCTGCTCGGTTCGATCCTGACGCTGGGCTACGTGTCGGTGATGCGCCCGCTGCTGCCCGAGCGGCTGTCGCCCGAGGAGCGCACCCGCCTGGCCGAATCGGGCATCCGGGGGCTCGGCCTCGCCTGTGCGTGGTCGCCGTTCTTCGTCGCGAGCGCGGTCGCCGCGCAGCTGGTCCCGGGCGTCTCGGCCTGGAAGATCGTCGCGCTCGGCGGCGCGCTGTCGCTGGTCGGCTGGGTGATCGCGCACCGCATGTTCGACCCCGGGGTCGACGTCGCGACCTTCGCGCGCGCGCTGCGCCGCCTCGGGCCGATCGTCGCGCCGACCTGCGCCCTCGTCGGCGCGGTCGTGGCGACGAGCGCGGCGACCGGCTGGAACGTGCTGCAGTCGGTGGTGGTGATCGTGCCGCTCGCGTGCTTCGGGTGGTTCGCGCTGCGGGCCCGTCGCGCGGCGGCCGCGGCGCTGCGCGGCGTGCCCGCCGCCGCCGGCCGGATGAGCGACGAGGTGCTGATCTTCACCGCCTCGACCGTGTTCGGCGCCACGCTCGCCGGCGCGGCGCTGCCCGATGCACTGACCGACCGGATCGCGGCGATCGCGGCGTATCCGTCGATCGTCATCGCGGTCGTCGTGCTGGTGGTGCTCGGACTCGGGATCGCGGGGCTGCACCCGATGGTGAGCGCATCGGTGATCGTGCCGACCTGCGTCGCGCTGCACCTGCCGATCGCGGAGGTGGTGCTCGCGCAGACCGTCGTGCTCTCCTGGGCACTGAGCTCGACGGTCGCGGCGTGGACGCTGCCGGTGGTCGTCACCTCGTCGGTCTTCGAGGTCCCGGTCGGACGGCTGGCGTTCGGCCCGAACCTGCGCTTCATCGCCGTCTACGGCACGGTCGCGGTGGCGCTGCTCGGCGCCTTCAACGCGCTGCTCGCGGCCTCGGCCTGACCGCCGCGCGGGACGGGGTCCGGTTCCCGTCGTGTCTGCTTGTCAACAAGCGGACTTCTGTTGGACGATCGCGGCGCAGACACGGAACGGAGGCACGCGGATGCGACTGCTCGAGGATGCCGCGAAGGCGGCGCTGCGCGACGCGGGCGTGGACGTCCCGCGCGGCGGGGCGGCGGGCACGCCCGAGGAGGCGCTGAGCGTCGCGCGGTCGGTGGCCGGCGACGGCGGCCGCGTGGTCGCGAAGGCGCTGGTGCCCGCGGGGCGGCGGGGCAAGGCCGGCGCGGTGAAGGTCTGCGCGGCCGATGCGTGCGGCGAGGTCGCCGCGTCGCTGCTCGGCATGTGCGTCGCCGACACGACCGTCGAGCGCGTCTACGTCGAGGAGGCGGTCGACATCGCCGAGGAGCTGTACGCGAGCTTCGCGTTCGGGCCCCTGTCGCCGCGGCTGGTGGTGTCGCGATCGGGCGGCGTCGACATCGAGGCGGTCGCGCACGAGCGGCCCGAGGCGATCGTCTCGACCGACATCGATCCTCGCAGCGGCCTGCGCACCTGGGAGGCGGTGGCCGCGTGGGAGGCCGCGGGCGTGCCGTCCGCCGCGTTGCCGAAGCTGGCCGAGCTCACCGTGAAGCTGTACCGGGCCTTCGTCGCGAACGACGCGCTGATGCTCGAGATCAATCCGATCGGCGTCGGCAGGGACGGCGTGCCGCGGGTCGTCGGCACGATGATGGAGATCGACGACAACGCCCTGGGCCGGCATCCGGCCTGGCAGCGGCAGGCCGAAGCCTCGGCCGGGCCCGGCGGACGCCCGCTCACCGACGGCGAGCGCGCGGTCGCCGAGGCGAACCGGACCCTGCCCGGCGGCGCGACGCGGTACATCGAGCTCGACGGCGACATCGGGCTGCTGGTGTCGGGCGGCGGCGCGAGCCTGTACCAGCACGACCTGATCCTCGACCACGGCGGGCGACCGGCCAACCACACCGACTTCAGCCCCACCCCGACGCCCGACAAGCAGGTCGCGATCCTCGAGGCGATCCTGTCGCGCCCGCAGGTGCGCGGCCTGCTGATCGGCTGCAACCACCTGCAGCTCGCCCGCTGCGACCTGATCGTCGAGGCGCTCGCGATCGTGCTGCGTCGGCGCGGGCTCGATCCGCGCGGCTTCCCGATCGTGATCCGCCTGTTCGGTCCCGGCGAGGCGAAGGCGCGCGAGCTCGCCGCGCAGTTCCCCGGAATCCGCTATCTCGCGCCCGGCACCTCGCTGGCGAGCGCCTGCCGCGAGATCGTCGACGCCGTCGCGGCGCTGCCGCCCGCCGGCACGGAGGCCCGCCCGTGAGCATCCTGATCGATCGAGACACCCGCGTCCTCGTGCAGGGCGCCACCGGCAACCAGGCGCGCTTCGACATGCGCTACTGCCTCGAGTACGGCACGAACGTCGTGGCCGGCGTCAGCCCGGGCCGCGGCGGCGAGAGCGTCGACGGCGTGCCGGTCTTCAACACGGTCGCGGCCGCGGTGCGCGCCACCGGCGCGAACGCGTCGGCGATCTACGTGCCGGCGCGCGGCGTCGAGGCGGCCATCGCCGAGGCGCTCGACGCGGGCCTGCGGATGCTGGTGGCGCTCGCCGAGAACGTGCCGAGGCACGACGCGGCCCGCAGCGTCGCCGCGGTCCGCGCGGCGGGCGCGCACCTGGTCGGCTTCAACACCAACGGGCTGATCTCGCCCGGGCGCTCGAAGATGGGCGGCATCGGCGGGGACCGTACGGCCGCGCTGTACGCGCCGGGCCGCATCGGCGTGTGCTCGCGCTCGGGCGGCATGTCCGCCGAGATCTGCGCGGCCCTCGGCGCGGCCGGGCTCGGCGCGTCGACCTGCGTGTCGATGGGCGGCGACCCGCTGGTGGGCATGCGGGTGGTCGAGGTGCTGCGGCTGTTCGAGGCCGACCCGGACACCGATGCGAGCGTGATCTACGGCGAACCCGGCGGCTCGCACGAGGCCGAGGTCGTCGCGGCGATCCGCGAGGGCTCGCTGCGCAAGCCGATCGTGGCGATCGTGGTCGGCGCGTTCCAGGAGCGCTACCCGAAGGGCGCGTCGTTCGGCCACGTCGCCGCGATGATCCAGGGCGCGGACGACGGCGCGACCGCCAAGCGCCGGATGCTGGCCGACGCGGGGGTGCGGGTCGCCGCGACGATCGACGCCATCCCCGGGCTGCTGCGCGAGGCGCTCGGACGGTGAGCGTCCGGCGCGCCGCGCGGGCCGGGCGGCGCGCACGGGGCGACGCCGGCGCCGGCGCCGCGTGTCGTTCCCGGAACGCCGGCGGTCGCGCGCGGAGAGCTTGACGATAGGCGTGGCCGCCGAGCCGACGCTACCGTGCCCGCATGCCTTCCCCGCCCTTCGACCTGGTGTCCTGGCTGCTCGCCGCCTGCGCGTTCGTGGCCGTCGGGGCGCTCGTCGTCGCGGTGGTCGCGATCGCGCGGCTGGGTCCGCTGCTCGGACGCGCGGGCGACGAGGACACGCGACGCGGCGCACCCGCCGGCGAGCCGCGCGGCTGACCGGCGCGGGCGGGCCGGCGGCGCCTCAGGCCGCGGTCGGCGGCGCCACGCGGCGGCGCCGGCGCAGCCGCCGCCACCACAGCCAGGGCCCGGTCAGCACCAGCCCGAACATCGCGAAGGCGGCCGCGAGGTTCAGCAGCGACGACCCCATTCCCGCGAAGGTGCCCTCGTGCCACAGCCGGGGCCAGTTGCGCGGCGCGACGACCACGTCGCCCTGCCCGATCGCGTAGACCCGGTACTCGCCGTCCTCGACGATGCGCGCGAGCATCCGCCCTCCCTGCGGGGGCAGCCACACGAGGCCCGAGAGATCGTGTCCCGCGCCCAGCGTGCGCACCGCCGCCTCGAGCGTCGGCGCGCCGGTGCCCGCCGGGCGCGGAAGCGGCGGCGCGAGCGAGACGCCGTAGGCGAGCAGCAGGCCGGTCAGCGGCGACAGCACCACCAGCGGCAGCGGCAGCCACGCGAGCGCCGCGTGCCAGCCCCACAGCGTGTTCGACAGCCTCGGCCAGCCCATCGCGACGCCGAGCAGCGTCAGCACCAGCATCGCCACGGTCGAGGCCTCGACGAGCCAGCCCGCATCCCACAGCAGCGTCTCGTGGAGCCTGCGCGCGGTGCGCAGCGCGCCCGACAGCATCGACGGCGCGGCCACCCGCGCCCCGGTCGCGACGTCGACCACCGTCGAGCCCTCGCGGCCGAACGAGATCGTCATCGTGCCGTCGTAGGACCGGTGGGCGATCGAGCGCGCGCGCCCCTCGGGATCGTGCTCGCGCAGCAGCCGGCCGATGCGCTCGGCGTCCAGCGAGCCGGGCGTCGACGAGGCCGACACCAGCCACGGTTCGACCGCGAGCAGGGCACCGCTGAGCACCACGGCGGCGAGCGGCAGCGCGAAGGCCAGGGCGATCCATCGGTGCAGCTTGAGCAGCCAGCGCTTCATCCGCGCTCCTTCACGGTCGGGCTTCGAGGGTATCGCCCGCCGGGAGGTGGATCCGCGGCTTGCGTCCGATGCCGTAGGCCTGTCCGATGTCGAGCGTCGACGTGCGTCCCAGCTTCGGTCCGTCGCGGCGCAGGAATCGTCGCGTCGCGTCGCGACCCGCGTCGCGCAGCGCCGAGATCCACTCCCACGAGCGATCGAGCGACGCGTCCGGGCGCTCCAGGACCTCGGCCGGCGGCGGGCCGATCCGGTGGAAGCGGATCGCGTGGAACGGCGACCCGGTCCCGCCCGGGGTCGCGTCGGCCGGCGAGAGCTCGCGCAGTGCCTGGATCGCCTGCATCTCGGCGACCAGGCTCGAGTTGAAGACGATCTCGGCCGCCCGCTGGCGGATCGCGGCGTTGCTGCGCGGCAGCGCGTCGCGCCGGTCCGGCGCGAGCTGGACCAGCACCAGGTCGCGCGCGCGGCCGTGCCGCACCAGCGGCCACAGCGTCGGGTTGCCGACGTAGCCGCCGTCCCAGTAGGGCTCGCCGTCGACCTCGACCGCGCGGAACAGCTGCGGCAGGCAGGCCGAGGCGAGCAGCGCGTCGATCGAGATCTCGGCGCCGCCGAACACCCGCGGCAGGCCGGTCCGCACGTGGGTCGCGGTCACGAACAGCTGGGGACCGCGGCGGGCGCGGAGCGCCTCGACGTCGACGTGCGCGGCGATCGCCTGGCGCAGCGGGTTCAGGTCCAGCGGGTCGGTCTGGTACGGCGACAGCATCGCGCCGCCGAACAGCCACTGGCGCACGCCCTCGGTGACCATCCCGCCGACCGGGCCCATCATCGCCCGGAACAGCGACTGTGACGGCGGCGCGGCGACCGAACGCCAGAACGACTCGAGCGCGTCGCGTGCATGCCGCCGGCCGCCCGACGCGAGCGCGCTCGCCAGCACGGCCCCGTTCAGCGCGCCGGCGCTGGTGCCGCTCACCAGGTCGATCGGCAGGTCCGGGCGGGCCAGGAGCGCCTCGAGCACGCCCCAGGTGTAGGCGCCGAGCGCCCCGCCGCCTTGGAGGGCCAGGCTGATCGGCCGCGGATCGCGGGGGGCGCGGACGACACGCGCCGGCGCGGGGACGGACACCTCGGGATCGCGCCGGGTGGGCGCGACGTCGGCATCCAGTTCGGGGGCAAGGGGATCCATGCCGGCTCCTGGAGGTCGGACGGGCTCATTGTGCGTCGCAGCATCCCTCGGTGCAAATCGACGGAACCGGCAGGACCGGTCCGCGGTCTGATGAAAGCGAGTGCTCGCTTCCCTGTAGTGCGCCGTGTGTGGCCGGCATCGCGTCCGGATCGGGCGGCCGCTCCCGGGACCTCCGATCGCCGGTCCGGCCGTCCGGACCCGGGCCGCCGCGCCCGCGTGCCGCACGGTCCGCCCGCGCTTAGACTCCGAGGTCGGGCCCCGCACCGAGGGCCGCCCCCGAGGAGACCCCCGCGATGCCCGCGCTGCGCGACGTCCACACCCAGCTCGATCTCGTCCTCGGCGCCCTGCGCCGCTACCCGGACCGCGAGGCGTTCCGGCAGGACGACCGCGGCTTCACCTACCGCGAGATCGCCGACCTGCTCGGCCGGTGGGGGGCGGTGCTGGCGAGGCTGGGCGTCGGCGAACGCGGGGGCGTCGGGCTGCTGTCGCCGAACCGCCCCGAGGTCTGGCTCGGCCAGGTCGCGCCCGGCCTGGTGGGCGGGCGCTACACCGCGCTGCACCCGCTCGGCTCGCTCGAGGACCACCTGTACATGGTCCGCGAGGCCGAGCTGCGCGTGCTGCTGATCGACCCGGCCTACGCCGAGCGGGGCGCGCAGCTGCTCGAGCGCTCGGGCGTCGTCGAGCACGTGCTCAGCTTCGGCCCCTGCGAGGTCGGCCGCGACGTCAACGCGATGGCGGCCGATGCGGGCCCGCACGCGCTGCCCGCGAGCGCCGGCACGGCCGACCAGCTCAGCTGGCTGCTCTACACCGGCGGCACGACCGGCGTGCCGAAGGCCGCGATGCTGACCGAGGGGGGCCTCGGGCAGATGATCCTGAACGTCTCGACCGGCTGGGACCTGCCGTCCGAGCGCCGGTACCTCGCGGTCGCGCCGATCTCGCACGCCGCCGGGATGATGGTCACGCCGACGCTGATGCGCGGCGGCACGGTCGTGCTGCAGAAGGGCTGGGACCCGCAGCGCTGGCTCGACCTGGTCGCGCGGGAGCGCATCACCATGAGCCTGCTCGTGCCGACGATGATCTATTCGCTCCTCGACGCGCCCGGGCTGGCGCAGGCCGACCTGGCCACGCTCGAGACCATCATGTACGGCGCGTCGCCGATGTCGCCGAGCCGGCTGGTCGAAGGCATCGAGCGCATCGGGCCCGTGTTCTCGCAGCTCTACGGGCAGACCGAGTGCGCGGGCATCACCAGCTGCCTGTGGCGGCACCAGCACGTCGTCGGCGACCTGCACCGCCTGACCTCGTGCGGGCAGGCGATGCCGGGCGCACGCGTGGCGATCCTCGACGACGACGGCCGCGAACTGCCCGACGGCACGCCGGGCGAGATCTGCGTGCAGTCGCCGACGGTGATGCAGGGCTACTTCAGGCAGCCCGCGCTGACCGAGGAGACGCTCGCCGGCGGCTGGCTGCACACCGGCGACGTCGGCACCCGCGATCCCGAAGGCTTCCTGCACATCGTCGACCGCAAGAAGGACATGATCGTCACCGGCGGCTTCAACGTGTTCCCGCGCGAGATCGAGGACGTGCTGTCTCAGGACCCGGCGGTGTCGGCCGCCGCGGTGATCGGGGTGCCCGACGAGCGGTGGGGCGAGGCGGTCAAGGCGCTGGTGGTGGCGCGCCCCGGGGCGACGGTCGACGCGACGGCGCTGATCGAGCGCGTGCGCGCGGCGAAGGGCGCGATCCACGCGCCGAAGACCGTCGAGGTCGTCGCCTCGCTGCCGCTGACCCCGGTCGGCAAGCCCGACAAGAAGGTGCTGCGCGCGCCGTACTGGGCCGGGCGGACGCGGCGGGTCAACTGACGGGCCGCCGCGTCAGCCGGCGCGGCGCGCGGTGCGGGGCAGCGCGAGGTAGTGCCGCCCGAGCGCCGTGAGCTCGCCGTCGCCGGCGAGCACGCTCGTGTGGTGCGGATCGGGCGACCAGCGCCCGGTGAACCACGCGTAGCGGTGCACGTCGGCGCGCCGCTCGCAGGTCGCCACCATGTCGGTCATCTGCGCGCGCTGCGCGTCGGGCGACAGGATCCGGGGCCCGTCGCCGGCGTGCCAGTTCGCCATCTCGGTGACCCAGAACGGCTTGCGGTACTTCGCCAGCCGGTCGAGCTGCGCGTCGAGCCCGTAGTCGTACCAGTGGAACGCGAGCGCGTCGATCCGCGGCGCGCGCCCGCCGTTCGCCGCGCGGTACGCGCCGATGAACGCGTCCATCCACGCGACCGGGTCCTCCCAGCCGGGCAGCGTCCCCCAGGTGATCGCCGGTCCGACGATCGCGACCCCCGTGCGCGCCGCGATCGCCTCGTAGCGCGGCCAGATCGCGGCGGCGCGCGACGGCGGGTGGTTCGCCTGGTCGACGAGGTTGGGCTCGTTGAGCACGAGCACGTGGCGGATCGACGGGGTCGCGCGCAGGAATGTCTCGACGCGCGACGCGTCGAACTCGCCGTTCCACAGCATCGGCACGAAGGCCATGCGCCGCTCGTCGGCCATCGCCTCGCCGGGGAACGGCGACCAGTTGTACCACCAGGCGACGCCGGACGAGAGCGCGTCCGCGTCGCGTCGCGAGGCGATCGCGTAGGCGAGCCCCCGGCGCTCGCGGGGCGGCGGGCGCGCGCCGGGGGCGGGGGCCGCGTCGGGCGTCGGGGGCGCGCCGCGGGGGGCGGCCGGCGCTCCCGACGCGGCGGACGGACCGGCCGCGACGCCCGCGCGGGGTGCGACGGCCGAGGCGGCCGAGAGCGCGCCCGCGCCGAGCGCGGCGAGCGTGGCGCGACGGGGTCGGACGGGCGGGGGCATGCGCGGACGTGCAGGCGGGATCCGGGCCCGGGCCGTCCTGCAGGACGGCCGGCGGACGCGTCGGCCGGACCCCGCGTCGCGCGGGCGTGGGCGGCGGCGCGGCGGACCGCGGCTCAGCGTGGCGGCGTCGCCAGCAGCGACACCAGCTCGGGCACCATCCGCTTCGGCCCGCCCCGCTGCACCGCCAGTCCGTAGGTCGCGAGCACCGCGTCGGCGATCGCGTGCGCGGCCCCCGACGCACCGGCCATCTCGCCGTAGTACGAGATGTCCTTGACCGCGTTGGCCATGAAGAACTGCAGGCTCGACGCGTCGCCCGACACCATGTAGGGCTCGAGCCGCTCGAGCGCCGCGCCGTAGCCGCCGCCGCGCTTGAGCACCTCCACCAGCACCTCGGGCGCGATGCCGGCCTGCCCCGCGAGCGCCGCCGCCTCGGCGACCAGCGCGATCGAGCCGAGCGACACGAAGTTGTGCACCAGCTTCATCCGGTGCCCGGCCCCGACGGGCCCGACGTGCGTGATGTTCTCCGCGAAGCAGGCGAGCACCGGCCGGATCTCGTCGAACAGCGCGGCGTCCGCGCCCACGAGCAGGTTCAGCCTGCCCTCGTGCGCGTGCTTCGGCGTGCGGGTCATCGGCGCGTCGGCGAAGCGGCCGCCCGCCTGCTCGACGGCCCGCGCCATCCGCAGCGTCGAGTCGGGCACCGCCGTCGAGCAGTCGATCACGACCGCGCCCGCGGGCAGCGCGCCGAGCACGCCGTCCGGTCCGGTCAGCACGGCCTCGACCTCGGGCGAACCGGTCACGCACAGGATCACCACGTCGCGATCCGCCGCGAGCGCGGCCGGCGTCGCGCGGACCTGCGCGCCCGCCGCGCGCAGCTCGTCGAGCGGCTGGTTGCCCGGGTGATCGAGCACCGCGAGCGGGTGGCCGTGCTTCGCGACGTTGCGTGCGATCCCGTGACCCATCAGCCCGATGCCGATGATGCCGATCCGTGCCTTGGCCATGTCGTCCTCGTCCGTTGCGTGGAGCGGCCGCTCAGGCCGCGAAGTCGGTCAGCAGGCGCCCCGCGAGCGGCGCGCCGTCGAGCAGCCCGCGCGCGTCGGCGACCTGCCGGCCGTTGACCCAGACGCCGTGCACGCCGACCGCGTCGGTGGTCAGGCGCGGCGCGCCGCCGGGCAGGTCGAACACGCGGCGCTTCGGGCCGCGGCCGACGGTCGCCGGATCGAACAGCAGCAGGTCGGCGGCGAGGCCCGGCGCGATCCGCCCGCGGTCGGTCATGCCGAACACCGACGCGGGCTGCGCGGTCAGGCGTCGCACCGCGTCGGCCATGCCCATCGCGCCGCGCTCGCGCGCCCAGTGGCCCAGCAGGTGCAGGCCGAAGCCGGCGTCGTTGAAGAAGGTCAGGTGCGCGCCCGCGTCGGACAGCGAGACCAGTGCGTGCGGGTGCACGAGCATCCGGCCGACCGCGTCCTCGTCGCTGTTCAGCAGCATCGCGGTGAACACGGTGCGCAGGTCCTCGGCGAGCGCGAGGTCGAGGAACACGTCGAGCGGGTCGCGGCCCGCCTCGCGCGCGATCGCGGCGATCGTGCGCTGCTCGAGCGCGGCGTGCGAAGGATCGGCGACCTCGGTCACCTGCACCTTGTCCCACTCGCCGTTGAACAGCCGGAACGTCGCGGGCGCGCGCAGCTCGGCGCGCACCGCGTCGCGGAACGACCGGTCGGCGAGCACGCCGCGCAGCGCGTCGCCGGCCGCGCCGAGCGCGGGCCGCCAGCTCCCCAGCCCCTCGACCGGATACGGCGACGCGAGCGTGAAGTCCATCGACAGCGGGCAGCACGACACCTGGCCGATCAGCCGACGGCCGCGCGCGTTGGCGGCGGCGATCGCGTCGAGGTCGCGGAACACCGCCTGCGGATTGGTCCCGTTGTGCAGCAGCGCGGCGACCATCACCGGCCGGCCCGAGCGTGCGGCCAGCTCCTCGAGGAACGGCACGGGCATCTGCCCGCCCTTGGTCACCATGTACACGCCGCGCCCGCCCTCGCCCATCGCGCAGGTGAGCGCGACCATCTCGTCGTCGCTCGCGAGCCGCGAGGGCATCGGCGTGCCGCCCTCGCCGTTGTGCGCCGGGCTGGTGCTGGTCGCGAACCCGACCGCGCCGGCCGCCATCGCGTCGCGCACCACGCGGGCCATCGCGTCGATCTCGTCGGCCGTCGCGGCCCGCTCGGTCGCGTCGGCGCCCATCACCCAGGTCCGCACCGACGAGTGCCCGACGTAGGCGGCGAGGTTCACCGCGCTGCCCTTGCGCCGCAGCAGCGCGAGGTACTCGGGGAAGGTCTCGAAGCCCCAGTCGATCCCGCGGCGCAGCACCTCGAGCGACATGCCCTCGACCTGCACGAGGTTGCGCATCGTGATCTCGCGGTCGGCGGGCCGGCACGGCGCGATCGTGAAGCCGCAGTTGCCGATCACCGCCGTGGTGACGCCGAGCGCCGGCGAGGGCCGCACGAACGGATCCCAGGTGACCTGGGCGTCGAAGTGCGTGTGGCTGTCGACGATGCCCGGCATCAGCGCGAGGCCGTCGGCGTCGACGACTCGCGCGCCGGACGGCCGCAGCGCGCGGCCGACCTCGACGATCGCACCGCCGCGCACGCGCACGTCGCCCGCCGCGGGATCGGCGCCGGTGCCGTCGAACACGAGCGCGTGGCGGATCAGCAGGTCGTCGGCGTCGTCCATCGTCGTGCTCATCGCAGTCCGTTGCGGGCGGCCAGCTCGGCATGCAGGCCCGCGTGGTCGAGGTCGCCGAGGCCGCGCGCCACCGCGTCGGCGTACAGCGACTCGAACAGCGTGGTGATCGGCGCCCGCAGTCCGACCTCCGACGCGGTCGCGAGCGCGTTGCGCAGGTCCTTCAGCTGCACGGTCATCCGCGCGCGCGGCGCGAAGTCGCGCTCGACCATCCGCTGGCCGTGCACCTGCAGGATCCGGCTGTCGGCGAACCCGCCCGAGATCGCCTCGCGGACCTTCGCCGGGTCGGCGCCGCCCTTCTCGCACAGCAGCAGCGCCTCGGCGACCGCGCCGATCGTGATGCCGACGATCATCTGGTTCGCGAGCTTCGCGAGCTGCCCGGCGCCGTGCGGCCCGACGTGCGTGACGCGCCCGAGCGCATCGAGCACCGGTCGCACGCGCTCGAGGTCGGCGGCCTCGCCGCCCGCCATGATCGCGAGCGTGCCCGCCTCGGCACCGACCGTGCCGCCGGAGACCGGCGCGTCGACGTGGGCGACGCCGAGATCGGAAGAGCACACGTCTGAACTCCAGTCACATGCCTGTACCTCGTA
>ENA-UOYA01002910-UOYA01002910.1-activated-sludge-metagenome-genome-assembly--contig:-NODE-2910-length-15801-cov-5.873492_pt1 | contig 15801 bp, 14 predicted proteins | sample MGYA00238163_ERZ764804 | MGnify/ENA primary metagenome ERZ764804 (study PRJEB28919, sample SAMN05720223) | activated sludge metagenome | isolation source: Anaerobic digester | place: Hong Kong...
GACCACCGTGATCAGGAGAGCGATGACCATCGCTTCGACAAAAATGATCTTTGATTTGCCGATGGTCTCATAGACACTTGTCATATCTTCCCGGAAATAGAGGACTCCTTTTATTTTGTCCTCGCTTCCGATGGGAAATACCATGTTGGTTACCGGGATTTCCTTGCTCTGCGTTTTGACGATCCCCTCCGCCTCGCCGGTTTCTCCGCCGAGACCGCTGAGAATGATGCTTTGATCCAGAAGATCGACGGCGCTCTTCAGAACCAGATTTTCATTATTGGAAGCGATGATCGTAAAATCGTTGTCAACGACGAAAATCTCCTGCTGAACCCCTTTGGACCAGCTGACGATGTTGGACTGGATCTCCTGCTGATGGCTTTTCAAATCCTCATAGCCCTGGAAAGAGGACAGCAGCGTTCCTTCCTCGACCGTTTTCGTGATATTGTCCCGAATGGAATTTCTATAATAGGCCTCCAGTTGGCTCATGATAAAAACTCCGATGATGGTTGTTGCGATAAAAACAAGAAGGAAGTAGATAAATACCATCTTCCATCTTATGCTGGACCATCTCTTTTTCCCGCTGATCATAGCTTTATGGCCTCCTGAAGTAGTATCCTATCCCTCTTTTTGTCATGATATACTTGGGATCGCTCGAGTCGTCCTCGAGTTTTTCCCTCAATCTTCGCACCGTAACATCAACCGTGCGGATGTCACCATAATATTCGTATCCCCAGACCTCTTCAAGAAGCTGTTCCCTGGAAAACACCTTGTTTTCGCGCTCGGCAAGATATTTCAGCAGTTCGAATTCCCGCAGCGTAAGTTCCAGCGCTTTGCCGTTCTTTCTTACTTCGTATCTGTTTAAATCGATGGCAAGGCTGCCAAAGTCCTGAATGTTGGATGGGACGTCCTGCAGGTTTACCATCAGATCGGTTCTTCTGATATTGGCTTTGATCCTTGCGATGAGCTCTCTCATTCCGAAGGGTTTCGTGATATAATCGTCGGCGCCCAGCTCCAGGCCGAGCACCTTGTCGACTTCCTCCTCCTTGGCCGTCAGCATGAGAATCGGCACGGTGCTGGTTTCTCTCACTTTTTTGCAGACCTGAAACCCGTCCATGAGGGGCAGCATAACGTCCAGCAGGATCAGGTCCGGTTTGTCGTTCAGCGCCTTATCCAGCCCGGTCTGGCCGTCATATGCGGCGTCCACTTCAAAGCCCTCTTTCGTTAAATTGAATTTGATAATATCTGATATGGATTTTTCGTCTTCAATGATCAGTACTTTTTTTGAGTCCATAAGAATATCCTCCTTAACTCATGAAGCGCCGCTCTCAAACAGCAGAACCATCGAGTTATTATAACAAAAAAAAACGAGTTCGTCAAAAAACCATTATCTTGAAATCATTGCATCAAGTCTCTCTTCTCACCCTGTACAAGAACTTCCTCATATTATGAGGCAAGGGAAGTGATAATTATGAGTTCAAACAACGGGGAAATGACCCCGGTTATTATATATTCAAGGCGCACCATCAACGAGATCAGAGACTGCATCATTGAAAACTACGGGCAGATCAAATATGAACTCCCCTTTATCAATGCCGTATCGGTCGAAATTCCGAAAGAAAAGCTTGAGAAGCTTTCCGCTCACCGGATGATCGGAGCCATCAGCGACGATGCCATCGTATCCAAAACTCCGATCTATCCGAGAGCAAAAACGGTCCGGGTAAAATGCGGCAACTTCGAGGATGATATGGAACGGATCTTCGGAAGCAAAGAACGGGGTAAGGGAGTAGGCGTAGCCGTCATCGATACGGGTGTTTCCCCTCACTACGACCTGGTCAAACCGGCCAACAGGATCGTAGCCTTCAAGGACCTGCTGGCAAACAGGGAAATGCCGTATGACGACGACGGCCACGGTACACATGTCGCCGGCATCATTGCCGGAAACGGCTATACTTCGTGCAAATATACCGGCACGGCGCCCTGCGCCGACATTATTTCCATCAAGTCGCTGGACGAATCGGGGAACGGCACCGAATCCGACATCTTGGCGGCTCTGCAATGGATTATCAACAACGGCCGGCTTTATAACGTCCGGGTAATCAACCTGTCCCTGGGGATCAAGGTGGAGCCGCCCTATGACGACGATCCGCTGATCAAAGGGGCAAACGCGGCTGTCCGGTACGGTTATACCGTCGTCACGGCCGCGGGAAATAACGGACCCGGCAAATGCACCATCAATTCGCCCGGTACCAGCCCGCTGGTCATAACCGTCGGCGCTGCGGACCTGACGGATGACGGCGAAATCAAGGTTGCTAACTTTTCAAGCCGCGGTCCTACGCTTTCCGGCGATACCAAGCCGGATCTGATCGCGCCCGGTGTTGATATCTGTTCCCTTGACGGTAAGAATCCCAAGGGTTACGCCATTCAGTCCGGAACTTCCATGGCAGCGCCTGTCGTCAGCGGCGTAGCGGCGTGTTTGTATGCCATGAGGCCGAACCTGACGCCGGCTCAGGTGAAACAGATCCTGGTACAGGAAGCAACGCCTTTGAAAAAGGAAGACCGCTATGCGCAAGGCCGCGGTCTCCTAAATTACAAACTGTTTCTCAACCTTTAACTTGGGCCGCCGTCATAAAAACGGCGGCTTTTTTATCAAACCGGAAATATCGTTATTGATGATCCGGCTCAGAGATATTTCAACGGATTTTTCGGTTTGCCGTTGATATGTACTTCAAAGTGGACATGCGGACCCGTGCTGCGTCCCGTGTTTCCGACATTGGCAATATGCTGTCCCTGATAGACTCGGTCGCCTTTCTTGACAAACAGCTTGCTGCAGTGTCCGTACCAGGTGGTTCTGCCGCCGCCGTGGTCGATGGCGACCATATACCCGAGAGCGCCTTTATATCCTGCGAAGGTTACCTTACCGCCGTCGGCCGCTTTGATATGAGTGCCGATGGGAGCTGCCAGATCGATCCCCGAATGAAGTCTGCCCCATCTTGTCCCGAATCTCGAGGTCAGCGTCCCGCTGATCGGATAGATGAAGGTTCCCGTTCCGATCAGCGGCGGAGGTTCCTTGGTGCCGACCAGTACAACCTGTTCTGTCGGCTGGCTCAATACCGTTACGCTGAGTTCTTTGCGGCTTACTTCAACGCCGTTGTTCCTGACGATTTCCGCCACGACGTCCTTTTCTCCGTTGGTGCCTCTGGATTTTACGGTCTGCTCGTTTTTATACAAGCTGGCGGTATTCTCGTACTTTATTTCAAAAGGAATTGCTTCTTTATACTGTGCGATCTCCGTCGTCTGTACCGTTACGAGAGGAACGATCTGGTTCAGGCAGATCTCCTGGCCGATGGACAGCTTTTCCGGGATCACTTCGGGATTGGATTCTCTCAGTTCGCTCTGCTTCAAGCCGTACATCTTTGCAATTTCCGAGAAGGTCTCTCCTGACTGCACCAGGTGGATCTTCTTCTCCACCGCGCCGGTCAGCATATATTCCAGAACCTGTTCCTTAGCCTGGATATTTCCGAGCTTTGTCTCAACATCTTTGATTTCCACATTTTCCGCAAAGTCGACCTTCTTATACTGAATGTTTGCATCATTCTTTACGAATTGGTCTTTGATCTCGTCAAGAATCTTCTTGGCGGTCTTATCGCTTTCCAGGATCCCCATCAGTTTGCCGTCGACAAAGATTCCGCGTCCGTTCGCCTTCATATCCCTCATATACGTCAGCCTGTTCAGGATGTCTTCCTTGTCGTCGAGATCCTGGTTGAATGCGATGACCTTGTTGAACCGGATGTCTTTGTCCTTGTCGATGGTGATGTTTGCGTCGTATTGAGCGCTCAGCTTGTCCCCTATGATATCAACGGTTTTATAGACGTCCTCCTGGTTCTTGACCACGCCGAGGACTTTGCCGTTATAAATATATTCATAAGCTGTCATATTTCCAATGACGATGGTGACCGCTGCGGCTGCCGCAACTGCAGCGCCGAACCCGACCAAAACCTTTTTCTTGTTACGTTCCGCGTAGTCCCTGATCTTTCCGGCGCAGCGGGACGTCGTATCCCTTATGACAACCAGAAGACGGATCAGCGTCTCGTTCCTTTTATCGATCCAGTCGACGCAACGGGCCATTTTCTCAGAGACGGTCTTTTCTCTTCCGGCCAGAGCAGTCATCATAACTGCGGTTTTATTTTTAAGCTGCAGCTTGGATTCCGCCTTCATAACCAGCGGTGCGAGCTTGGCGTTCACTTTCGCGATACCGGCCGACGCCGCAGGGAATACCTTTTCTCTCAGTACGGAGCCGGTCTTGCCGCTGACCTTCCTGCAGAGCTGAAGCAGCCTTGCCTTTCCGGCGGCGAAGAATGCAAACAGTTTATCCACCGCTTCGTCAACGGATGTGCTGATGTTGGAAAGAGACATCATTCGTGCCTCTTCCGGCGTCATGCCCTCCTTATCCGGATCATACTTCAGAAGTCCGAAGAAATCAAAGCCTGAAGATTGATAAGGATCCTCCTCTTCCAGGGATGATGCAACGGCAGCAGCCTCCATAGCCTGTTCGGCGGTTTTTTCCATGGCAATGGCTTCCACAATGGATATCTGGCCTTCTACGGGAACGGCCGGCTCCTCTTCAACAGGGAAGGGTTCCGGTTGAATGACGTCAAAAACAGAAGCCTGCTTAAAATCCGAATAAACGCCCTGCTCTGTAACAATGGTTTCCACCGTATGGGTTTGCCGGTGTTTCCTTCGTTTTCTGCGTTCATTGATCCGTACTGCCGCTTCCGCCCTTAGTCTTTCCCTCTCCTTGTAGTCGATTTTCAGTTCATTCAGTTCAATCTGAGAGATTTCCGCAAGCCGCTCATCGATGATCCTGCCGATCAGTTCCTTGGCTTGCTGCCGGTTCATGCCGGTAAGATCCAAACGTGAAATAGGGGTATGGGGTTCCCCCATATCCCTTACTTCATCTTTTTTATCACGGTTAAATATATCTTGAATTCCTGAAGTCAGGTTTTTCCAAAAGCTGCTTAACTTTTCCGTTCCTTGTCTTCTGGTTTTCTTCATATGCTTCCTCCCGGCCATCTTGCGATGGGGTGCTTATCATATGCAGTCAAATCGATGATATTAAATTTTTATGACAGATCCTGTTTAGCCTTGCTTTTTTGATGGTATTATTATATACTTCGTGCTTCTGCTTTTCAATCCATTTTTTGCAATCTTCCGAGCTTCTCACCGAAGCAAATGCAGCGGTCCCCCGTATCTTGTATGCCTGTGTCCTTACAAAGGGGACAATCATACACGATATCCATATAATCGATTTGATAATTATTTTCCGTCATGAGAAAGGCCTTTTCCTCATTGAGGCTGTCTACCTTCTCTTTCATCGCTCTGATTTTAGTTTTCATGTCGCCGGAGCCGGACAACATTACCCGGGAAATCTGCAGTCCGATTTCTCTGATTTCTTCTTCGATTTCTTTTATCCGGGGAACCTTGCGATAAACCTCAGCCCTTCGCGCTTCCGCATCGGCTTCGTTTTTCGCCCGCAACTCCTCATAGTATTTCATAACGCCCGCGATGGGGCCGGTTCTTCCCTCCTCGGAGGCGGCCGTCTTTTCTCCCCCGCCGTTATTCCATGCCTTTAACACGCTGTTTATGTAATTGATATTGGGATTGGAGATCCCGGTCGTCTTTTTGCAGGCTTCGAGCACCCTGTCGATCGAAAATCCCATTTGGTCAAACCAGACGTCCATGATCCGCTTTTCCTCCTCCGTGGCGTTGCGCAGAAAGCCCAGCGCCCGGAGAACTCGTTTGTACAGATAATGCCGGTTATCCGTTTCCTCCAGGTAATCTTCGATCTGGCTGACGGTTTTCAACCCCTGGTTGGCCCATTCCTTGACGACGGCCCCCACATATTTGTGGTTGCTGTGGTTCTTTTTCTTGACACAATAGGAATAAGCGAAGACGATCATTTCGGGACTGGCGTTGTAATCGGTGATCCAGGAAAGGATTTCCACCGGCTCATTGCCCTCGAACAATCTTCCCGTGATGCGTTCGATCTCGCTGTACATCTCCTTGATGTCGTCGTCGTCCATAAGCTTCTTCAGCCGGTCGGGAACAGCCGACGCTGCTTTCTGACGTTTCGGCTTCTTTCCGTATGCGAGTTCTTTCAGATTGAGAAACTCCACCTGATAGCGAAACTTTTCCCCGGGCTTTTCATAGTGTTTTTTGACGACGCCCATCTTTTCCCAATAGGTCCACGCTTTCAGGACATCCTCGTCCTCCAGCCCCAGGTGCTTGGCGATGGTCTCGTTGGACATGCGCATGTCATAATCGGCGTACATCAAAGCAAACAGATACACCTTGACGTAATCGCCGGGCGCCTGGGTCAGATACTCGTTGATGAAGATGTTCTCCACATTGGTGTCGCGAAGGTAAAGGTCCTTGACGATCTCTCTTTTAAAGTTCATATTTTTTATCCTTTATAAAAGCTGCTGCGCCGTGCAAGAGTTTTCTAATAGTCAGGCGACTGCCGGCTGTGTTCTTCCGACAATCTTCTCTGGCGTGCCTGCCAGGGGTATTCTCAACGTCCCTTCGGGACTCCAGCTCGCAAGCTCGCTGCTGTCCGTTTTGCCTACCAAGCAAGCTTGGGGCAAAAAGGCTTGGAAATCGCTCGCTTACAGTAAGAAGTCTACAATTATGACAGCTCGGACGCTTTCCCGTGAGAATACCCGCGGCGCGGCACGAGATACCGTGTCGGCGACGCCTGGCAGTCGTTTATTTTTCAAGAACTCCGACGGCGCGGCGGCATCATTAATAATTGCTAAAAAATCTTCTCTCGGATAATGGTCTGATCCCTTTTTGGGCCGACGGAAATGATCTTGACCGGAACGCCGGTCGTCTCTTCGATGGCCTTCACATAATCTTTTGCGGCCTCCGGAAGCTCTTCGTAGGTTCTGCATCCGGAGATATCGCACATCCAGCCCGGGAGTTCGCGGTAGACCGGTTTGCACTCCTCGAGGATTTCCAGCCTCGCGGGAAAGTTTTCGATGGTTTTGCCGTTATGGTCATACCGGTAACAGAGCCTGACGGTTTCGAATTCTCCCAGAACATCAAGCAGCATCAGAGAAAGCCCCGTCATGCCGTTGATCCTCGCCGAATACTTGACGACCACTGCGTCAAACCAGCCGCAGCGTCTCGGCCTGCCTGTGGTCACACCATATTCGTGCCCGATTTCTCTGATTTTATCGCCGGTTTCGTTATTCTCTTCCGTTACGAACGGCCCCTTTCCCACTCTCGTGGTATAAGCCTTGGTAATGCCTAGGACTTCCTGAATGTAGCCGGCGCCGATTCCTGAGCCGGTTGTGAATCCGCCGGAAGTGGGGTGAGAACTGGTCACATACGGATAGGTCCCGAGATCCACATCCAGCAGGGAACCTTGGGCACCTTCAAACAGGACCTTTTCTCCTCTCTGAAGGCTTTCATATACCATGACGCCCGTATCCCGGATATAAGGCTTCAGTCGTCTTGCAAAATCTGCATACGTTTCGATGAGTTCTTTTTTATCGATAGGCTTTTCGTTGAAAAGTTTTGTCAGGATTTCATTTTTTCTGTCGATTTGAGCGGAAAGCTTCTCACAAAACGCCTTCTCGTCCAGCATGTCGCAGGTCCGGATTCCGGTGCGCTCGATCTTGTCCATATAACACGGTCCGATCCCCTTCTTTGTGGTCCCGATGTCATCACTGCCCCGCGCCGCCTCATAGAGCTTGTCCAACAGCCGGTGATACGGAAACACTACATGGGCTCTGTCGCTGACATAAATCCTCGACGTATCGATTCCATCCTTCTCCAGATCTTCGATCTCCTTGAAAAACCCTTCCGGATCGAATACGACGCCGTTGCCGATGATGTTCACGGCGCCTTTGTTCAAAACACCGGACGGGATGAGGTGGAGCGCGTATTTTTTATCTCCGATGACCACGGTATGGCCGGCGTTGTTGCCGCCCTGGCCTCTGACTACCATGTCAGCCTTTTCCGCCAAATAATCTATTACTTTTCCTTTTCCTTCGTCTCCCCACTGGGATCCGACGATTGCTAGTCCTGGCATACAACCATCCTTTCTATTCGGTCCCAAAAAATTCATTCAAATCGTCAATCAGTTTTTTCAGATCAATTCCGTGTCCGTCAGCAGCTTCCTTGAGATTCTCACTGCTCGCGCCGGGGCATCCCAGGCAGTTCAGACCATGCCGGAGAAAAATTTCTGTCGGGTCCGGGTCCATATCAAGGATATCGTTGAGGAGCATGTTTTCGGTAATCTTCATCATAATACCTCCTATCGACGAAGCGGAATCCCGCCCCGTTATTTCTCGCTGATTCGGCTTTTATCCACAAATCTCGTGTATTTTCCAAGCCAAGTGAGCTCTATGGTCCCTGTTGGTCCGCTTCGCTGTTTGGCGATGTTCACTTCACAGATGTTTGGTTTATCTGTTGTTTCTGGATTATAATATTCATCGCGATATAAAAACATTACGATATCCGCATCCTGCTCGATGGAGCCGGATTCGCGCAGGTCGGAAAGGATCGGCCTATGGTCCGTTCTCTGCTCCGGTGCACGGGAAAGCTGGGATAACACGACCACGGGGCATTCCATCTCTCTGGCAAGCTGCTTCAGGAATCGTGACAATGCCGTGATTTCCTGCTGCCTGCTCTCCGCCCTGCCTTCATAGGCCATGAGCTGAAGATAGTCGATGACCACCAAGTCCAGACCCTTTTCCGCTTTCAGGCGGCGGCATTTGTTTTTGATTTCCATGGCGGTAATGCCCGGCGTATCGTCTATGTAAATACTGGTTCTGGATAGGGTGTCCAGCGCCAGATGGATCTGATCCCAATCCTTCCGTTCCAGATTTCCTGTTTTCAATTTCTGCATTTCGATGCGGGACTCCATGCTGAGCATACGCTGTCCAAGCTGCTCCCGAGACATTTCCAGGCTGAAGATCAGAACCTTCGCCTTGCTCTTGATCGCTGCTTGCTGTGCGATGTTCAGGGCGAATGCGGTCTTTCCCATGCTGGGACGGGCCGCCAGCATGATCAGATCCGACTTCTGCAGTCCTGAGGTTTTGGCGTCCAGGTCGATAAAACCGGTGGTGAGCCCGGTGATATTGCCTTCCAGCCTTGACATCTCATCGATCTTTGCAATGTTGCTCCAGAGGACGTCCTTGATCAAGGCAAAATCCTTTTTCTGCCTGGATTGAGCGATCTCGAAAATCCCCCTTTCGGCAAAGTCAAGCACCTCTGCGGAACTCATCTTCTCCTGATATCCTTTTTCGATGATATCCGAGGCGGTTCCGATAAGCCGTCGCAGGATCGCCTTCTCTGCGATGATCCTCGCGTATTCCGCCGCGTTGGAGGTGGACGGGACCACCGTGGACAACAATGCTATGTATGCCCTGCCGCCCACCATTTCAAGAGACTTACGCTTTTTCAGCTCTTCCGAAACGGTCAGGATATCAACCGGCTGGCTCTTTCGGTATAGTTCGATGATCGCCGAATAGATTTCCTTGTGCATTTCGTTGTAGAAATCTTCCGGCTTCAGGATCTCCAGTACTTCATAGAGGGCCTCCTTGTCCAGGAGGATGGAACCCAGCACCGACTTTTCCGCATCGTCGTTGTGCGGTGGAATCCTTTCATATTGGCTCATTGATGATACCTCTTCAAAACCGTATTGGGCTTAACAGGCAACGGTAACTGTAACCTTTAATTTTGCAGTAACCTCAGGATAGATCTTGATGTCAATTTCAAATTCACCCGTATGTTTGATCGGGCTTTCCAGGACGAATTTTCTCTTGTCGATATTGATCTTATGCTGCTCCGCCAGAGCGTCCGCGATATCCTTCGATGTAATGGAACCGAACAGTCTTCCGCCTTCGCCGGATTTGGTGATGATCGTGACGCTGAGCTGTCCTATTTTTTCAGCCAGCTCCCTGGCTTCCGCCAGTTCCTTCTGACGGTTGGCCTCCTGAATCGCCTTCTGTTTTTCCAGGTTTTTGACATTTCCTTCCGTCGCTTGCGTAGCAAGGCCTCTTGGCAGCAACATGTTTCTGGCGTAACCGTCGCTGACCTTGACCACTTCCCCGGCCTTTCCGACTCCTTTTACATCTTTTAACAATATTACAATCATTTCTTGTCCTCCTCTCAGCCCGCCAAGTCGAACTTTTACTACTTGTTTTCCAGTTCTTTGACCAGTTCCACGATGAGATCCAGGGTCTCATCCACGGGGATTTCGATCTGAGCTCCCGCTTTGGTCAGATTGCCGCCTCCGCCCAGCTTTTCCATGATGGTCTGCACGTTGATATCACCCAGTGACCGCGCGCTGACCACGGTGAGTCCCTCTTCGTTTTCCCCGACGACAAAACTGGCTTTAACGCCCTTAATGTTAAGCATCTCATCGGCTGCCCGGGAATTGATCACCTGCACATCCGTATGCTTTCCCTCGCACTTCGCAATCGCAATGCCGGGAAGGGGTATGGCGGCGCTGGAAACGATCTTCGACCGCAGCTTCAGGGAGTTCATATCCGTCTGGAAATACTGCCTTACGATGGAGGTGTCGGCGCCCATTCTCCGCAGCCATGAGGCGGCTTCGAAAGTTCTGACGCCGGTTCTGATGGAAAATCGGTTCGTATCCATCGTGATGCCCGCCAGCAGGGCTTCCGCCTCAAATTTATCGATATCCTTCTTTTCCCCGCCGCTGTATTGGAGGATCTCCGTGATCAGCTCCGAGGAAGAAGAGGCATAAGCTTCCATGTAGGTCAATGTAGCGTTATCGATATTCTCTTCCATCTTTCTGTGATGGTCTATGACCACCAGCTTATCCGTCTTCGTGAGCAGTTCCGGGCATTCCACCATGCTGGGGCGATGGGTATCCACCACCACCGCCAGGGTATCTTTGTCTGCCATCTCAATCGCCTGTTCGCTGTTGATAAATTTGTAATTGCCGGATTCTTCCGCAGCATTGTACATATCCGTCAGGGACTCGTTAAAGGAATTGATGATGATATAGACCGGCTTGCTGCGGTTTCTTGCGATCCTGCTGATGCCCAGCGCCGCGCCGAAGGAATCCATATCGGGTTTCTTATGACCCATGATGATGACCTGGTTGGACTGATCGATGAGCTGCCGCAGGGCGTGGGCCATGATCCTCGATTTGCCCTTATTCCTTTTTTCCACGGTCTGCAGTCTGCCGCCGTAATATTCGATCTTGCTGACCTTTTTCACAACAGCCTGGTCTCCGCCCCTTCCGAGAGCGAGATCCAGCGCGGCCGCCGCATATTCGTCCCCCTGCTGCGGGGTTTTTCCGCCGACGCCGATGCCGATGCTCAAAGAGACCGGAAAATCCGCATCCGTTTCGATTTCCCGCACTTCGTCAAGAATGGAAAACTTGCTCGCCTCCAGCTTTTCAAAGTGCTTCTGTTCAAATACGACAAAATACTGATTGTTTCGGAATCTTGTGATGGACGCCTGCATTTTAGCCGCCCATTGACGGATGGTTTTATCGATTTCAGCCCCGACGATGGATTTTCTGTCATCGGGGGAGCAGGCGATGAGCTCGTCGTAGTTATCCACAATGACATAGGCAAAGCAGCTTTTTTCATCTTTGTATAGATTCTTGACGACCTCATAATTGGTCATGTCGATCCAGTAAAGAACCGCGCTGTTGTTTTTATCCTCGTCAAGATAGGACGAAACAACCCTGTACGTTCTTCCGTTATGAGTAACCATGACAGGCTTTTCAACAGGGTCTTCCGTAAAAAATTCGGATGCTTTCAGCCCGGTGACACGAAAAATCCCTGCGCTGGCAATATCGGAATCCTGATATATTTCTGAGAACTTTTTGTTGTACCAGAGAAACTCTCCCTCCGAATCGATCATGCACAGAGGCAGGGGATGATTCGAAATAGAATAGCTCATGGTTTTGTCGACAATTTGAAAGATATGCTCCGTATAGGCTTTCATGGACTCGTTTTTTCTGCCGCCGCCTATATTAAAATACGTAGAAATACGGTCTCTAAATGATCTTCCACTCATTCTGACTCCTTGCGTCGGTTGCCGCAATTTCTGCCGCACACCTGACTTTCCACTCTTTTGCAAGCAAAGCTCGCTGCTGTCCGTTTTTCGTCAAATAATTGCATGTGCTCATTATATCATATATCCCTTATCATTTGCAGTCTAATATCATCTGGTCTGAGCAAATCTTTTTCTGATATCCAGCGCCGCATCGACCAGTCCCAGCAGGAACAGGATAGTCTGCCCGATCCAGGTCAGGAGGAAAACTGCAGAGATGATGAAAAGCACTGCTCCGGGGATTTTTTTCAAATATCCGAAGTAAAAAATCACCGCCAGGCCCTGTACGGAAAATACAAAGGTGAATAACAGCTCCATGCTGAACATGATCAGGTTCTTGTCTATTATTCCCATATTTGCGGTAATATAAGACAGAAGATAAATCATCAGTGCGCCGATGAAGATATTTTTCGGCAGGGAAAAGGTCCTGAACGGCGGTAACGCCGATATTTTTCTTCCGGTTTTACCGATCAGCCATGACAGAATGGCATAGTTCAAATAGGCGGTGATCAGGCAAAAAACGATCAGCGTCCCCGGAAGGGCGGTCCTTGTCATCTCCTTCATTCGGTCCAGCGCAAGCTGCATGTTGTCGGGCTCCAGCCGTTCCGCTCCGATTAAGTTATAGCCGTTTAAATTCAAATCTTCGACTCTGATCTGGTCCAGCGTAGCATCCAGTACGTCAAAAAACGTTGCACCGGTCATGGACCAGAACATCAGGAAAATGAGAGTCACTCCCGCCATGGCGCTCAAGGAACCTTCCAGGATCCCCCGATATGCACTCCTGCCGGTAAGCATATATTTCATCATGACCGGGATGGGGAGAAAGATTATGACCAGCAATATTAAAATGGTATACATTTACATCCCCCTTCACGGAAAAGTCGGACGGTGCTGAAGCGTCGGACGGAATGTTATACGACAAAAATCTACGAATCCACTGGATTCGTGATTTTTCAGCATAAATTCCGTCAACGGTGCTAAAGCACCGGACGGAATGTTAAAAAGAAGCGATTGCTCGCTTCTTCCTTTTCATGCGTACGGTTTGTACTTAGTCAGCTGTGTAAGGCAGTAACGCAACGATTCTCGCTCTTTTTATCGCCTTTGTAACTTCTCTTTGGTGAATCGCACATGTTCCGGTTATTCTCTTCGGAAGAATCTTTCCTCTGTCTGTTACATATTTTCTAAGCTTATCTACGTCTTTATAATCAATGGTTTCTGTTTTATCCGCACAGAACTGGCATACTTTTTTTCTTCTGATGCCGCCGCGTTTTTTGTCCATCATTTTTTACCTCCTAAAATGGTATATCATCATCGTCCTCAAGGGCCTGGAACCCTTCCGGAATCTCAGGAGCGCCATTGGCGTCCCGTTTTTCAAACCCGTAATCGGAGCGGTCGACTTGCCTGTCTCCCCACTCTAAAAATTCGACCCGGTCAGCAACAACGTCTGTGGTATAAACGGTAGCGCCCTCTTTATTTTTGTAGCTGCCTGTCTGCAGTCTTCCCTGAATTCCGACCATTCTTCCCTTTGCAAGGTAGCGTTCGCAATTCTCAGCCTGTTTTCCGAACACGGTGATCCGGATAAAGTCTGCCTGCTTCTCCTTTGCAAACGGGCGGTCCACCGCTATGGTAAACGTTGCCACCGCGGTCTGGCTTTCCGGGATATATCTCAATTCAGGGTCTTTGGTCAATCTGCCGATCAATACTACATTATTCAATGTTTATACCACCCTTTCCGCGCTCGCTGCTTATTTCTCGTCTTTGTTGATAATGATATGTCTTATGATAGAATCGGAAATCCTCAGCCTTCTGTCAAGCTCCTTCGGAAGCGCCGCGCTGCCGGTAAATTCGATTACTGCATAATATCCCTCGGTTTTCTTGTTGATCGGGTATGCAAGCTTCCTGTTACCCCAAACGCTTACTTTTCCTACTTCGCCGTCGGCAGAAATGATTTCCTTCACCATCTCGACTGCGGCTTCCTTCTTGTCGTCTTCCAGTGCCGCTTCAATGATGAACATTACTTCATAGTTTGTCATTTCTTTTCACCTCCCTGTGGACTAAATGGCCCTTTTCGAAAGGGCAGAGAGCAATCATTTTGTCTGATGCAAAATCTGATGCTTTTCTAGTATACCATAAAAAATGGATAATGCAAGCGATTTTTCCTCAGCCGCTTGAGAACGCGGATCATTTCGTCAATTTCTTCCTTGGTGTTATAAAAAGCGAGAGACGGCCGGACCGTGCCCTCCAGGCCGAATCGTCTCAGGATCGGCTGCGCGCAATGATGCCCTGTCCGGACCGCGATCCCCGCTTTGTCGAACGCTCTTCCGACCTCCTCGTTGGAAAAACCCTGCAAGATAAAGGAAAGGATCGCTGTTTTTTTATCGGCGGTCCCGATCATCGTCAATCCCGGCACTTCGCGCATCGCCTCCGCCGCATATTCCGTCAGCGCATGCTCGTATGCAGAGATCCTGTCCATGCCGATCGCCATGATATACTCCAACGCCGCTCCGAGACCTGCGGCATCCGCAATGCTTGCGGTACCCGCCTCAAATCTGCCGGGCGGATCCTGGTAGCTCGTCTTTTCAAAAGTCACATCGGCGATCATATTTCCTCCGCCCTGATACGGAGGCAATTCTTTCAGAATTTCCCGTTTTACATACAGCGCTCCGATTCCCGTCGGTCCGAAGATCTTGTGCCCGGAAAATGCATAGAAATCACAGTCGAGATCCGTAACGTCAACGGCCAGATGAGAAACGGCCTGCGCGCCGTCGATCAGGACTTTTGCTCCCGCGCAATGAGCCATGGCAGTCATTTCACGGACCGGGACGATCGTTCCCAGCGCATTGGAAACGTGGGCCAGGGATACCAGCTTTGTTCTGCCGCCGAGCAGCTTTCCGTATGCGCAAAGATCGATTTGCCCCGTATCGTCAACCGGGATTACCCGCAGGACAGCTCCCGTTTCCACGCAGAGGAGCTGCCACGGAACGATGTTGGCATGGTGCTCCAGATGAGAAACGAGGATCTCGTCGCCCTCTCCGATCTGCCGTTTTCCAAAGGTGCGTGCGACCAGATTCACCGCCTCCGTTGTGCCTCTCACAAAAATGATTTCCTGCGGGGAAGCTGCGTGAAGAAATTTCCCGATGATATCCCGCGCTCCCTCAAAAATATCTGTGGCGCCTGACGCCAACGTGTGGGCGCCCCGGTGGACATTGGAGTTTTCATGGCGGTAAAAATGATCGAGACGGTCGATGACGCAGGCCGGCTTCTGGGTGGTAGCCGCGTTGTCGAACCAGATCAACGGGCGGCCGTTGATCTTTGTGGACAGGATCGGGAAATCCCTGCGGATCTCATGAACGGGGAATGCCCTGCCGAAAGGAGTCCGAAGCGCCCAGCTGCCGATATTCCATTTTACCGCGGCGCCGTTCCGGTCATTTGTAATCATAGTAATGTCCGATTTCCACATCTTCCAGAACGCCTACCGCATCGCGGGACAAAATGCAGACCGAGCTGTAAAGAAGGAGAAGGTATAGCCCGACCCCCTGTTCATCGATCCCCATGAATCGCACCGATAATCCCTCGGAATGCTCCCCCGGAAGATCGGACTGGTAAAGCCCGATGGCGCCCTGCTTTTCTTCCCCCGTTCGAACCAGAAGGATGCTTGTCCGTCCGGTCTCACATTTCGGATCCAGTTGACCGTCGATG
>ENA-UOYA01002912-UOYA01002912.1-activated-sludge-metagenome-genome-assembly--contig:-NODE-2912-length-15790-cov-5.664569_pt1 | contig 15790 bp, 15 predicted proteins | sample MGYA00238163_ERZ764804 | MGnify/ENA primary metagenome ERZ764804 (study PRJEB28919, sample SAMN05720223) | activated sludge metagenome | isolation source: Anaerobic digester | place: Hong Kong...
GGCAGTCAAACCGGCCAGCCGGCAAACTCACAATGGCGTGGTGGGCGTGTTGGCAACCCCCGCCACCTTTCAGGGCGAGCTTTACAACACCCTGGTGGAAAGATTCGCCCGCGACGTGAAAATCCTGACCAGCACGCTGCCGGGGCTGGTCGAAGAAATTGAAAACGGCCGGCTGGACAGCCCCAAAACCCGCTCCATCCTTGAAGAAGCCATTCTGCCCATGATGGCACAAGGCGCCGATACCTTCGTACTGGGCTGCACGCATTTCCCGTTCGTTCTACCCCTGATCCGCGAGATCGCCGGTCCGCAGGTGAATGTCATCGACCCCGCCCCCGCCATCGCCCGCCGCACGCAGGCGCTGCTGCAGGAGCGTGGCTGGGAAAACCCGCGCGCAGAATCCGCTCCGCTCGCCTTTGCCACCAGCGGCGACCGGGAAAAATTCGCGCAAATCACCCGGAATCTCCTGGGCATCCGCTCAGACCCTGTCAAACTATCCTGGGATGGAATGTTCCTAAATGCAAATTAATACTTCAAGGAAAAACAAATGACCGATATCGACCTGACTCTGAATCCTGTTGACTTGCTCACTGTGGACGCTATTGGGAAACCCGGCAGCCGCATCTTTTACATCCAGGGCCGCAAAGGCGACCAAACTGTCAGCTTGCTGATCGAAAAAATCCAGCTGCAATCATTGATCATGGGGATCAACGACTTCCTGGACGAAATCGCCGACCGATACAAGACTTTGCCGGAAATCGAAGCGGATTTTCAGGAAGATGCCATGCGCATCATGCCTCCGGTCGATCCACTCTTCCGTGTTGGCGATATGGGTTTGGCATACGATGAAAGCAGCGACCTTGTTTGCGTCATCGCCAAAGAAAATCCGGCTGATGATGAAAACAAAGATCAGGGCGGCGGTGTGGTGCGCTACTGGTGCACCCGCGCCCAACTGCTGGCACTGGCCGATTGGGCAGTGATGGTGATCAAACGCGGCCGTCCCATTTGCCCGCAATGCGGCGAACCGATGGAACCGGAAGGGCATTTCTGCCCCAAAAAAAACGGGCACAAGAAAAACATCCCGCTGCAGTAACGAGGCAATGGAACGTTCCCAAAAGCCTGCCCGCCTCTCCCAGCAAATTATCCTGGACGTCCTGCTTCAAGGGAAAATCGAGCTGCGAGGCCAATTCACGCTGGGCAGCAATTACACATTTCTGGTTAATCTCGACCAGCCTGCCGGGCGGATTCGAGCGGTGTATAAACCGCAGCAGGGCGAGATGCCATTGTGGGATTTTCCTCCTGAAAGCCTGGCGGGGCGCGAGGTTGCGGCCTATTTGCTGAGCGAAGCCCTGGGCTGGGAACTGGTGCCGCCCACCGTCCTGCGCGAAGACGGCCCGTTTGGCCCCGGGTCGCTGCAGCTCTTTATTCCCTATGATCCGGAATTGAACTATTTTTCATTCCAGCCGTCGGTCATTCAGCGCCTGAAACCGGCCGCGCTCTTCGACCTGGTCATCAACAACGCCGACCGCAAAGGCAGCCACATTCTCCTGGATGAAGACCGGCATATATGGTTGATCGATCACGGTTTGTGTTTTCACGCGCTGCCCAAGCTGCGCACCGTGATCTGGGATTTTGCCGGCCAGGAAATTCCTGCCAATCTGATCCGCGACCTGGAAAGTGTTCTGCCGGAGCTGAAGGCTGGCGCTGACCTATTCAAAAGCCTTTCCGGTTACCTGGGGAAAAAGGAAATCGGTGCATTAAAAACACGTATTTTGAATATAATCAATCAACCGGTTTTTCCGAAGCCGGATACCGAGAAGCGCCAGTTCCCCTGGCCGCTGGTTTGATCGATAAAAAATATTCAACAAGGTATAGGTGGAATCATCCATGAAAGAAAAAACAGTCTGTATGGTTGGATTCGGCAATGTTGCCAAAGCTTTCGCGCGCCTGATCCAGCGCAAGGAAAACGAACTCAAAGAAAAATATGATGTGGCTTTTCGGGTTACCGCCATCGTCACCGGCCGGCACGGCCGGGCGCTCGACCCACAGGGAATCGACCTCAACCGGGCATTGGAACTTTCAGCCGCCGGGAAAAAGCTCGACGAACTGTCCAAAACAAGCTCGCCGGACTCAATCGAGGATTTCATCGTCCAAAGCCGGGCTGATTTTCTCCTGGAAAATTCGCCGGTGAACTACGAAAACGGCGAACCCGCTTTGACCCATATCCGCTGCGCATTGGAACATGACATGCATGTGGTTTCCGCCAACAAAGGTCCGGTGGTGCATGCCTATCACGAATTGAAAAAACTGGCCGGGCAGCATCAGCGAAAATACCTGTTTGAATCAGCCGTGATGGATGGCGCACCGGTGTTCTCGGTTTTCCGGGAAGCCCTCCCGGCAGCCAATCTGGTCGCTTTTGAAGGGATTCTGAATTCGTGCACCAACTTGTTGATTGAATTGATGGAGCAGGGTAAATCCTTTGATGAAGCCGTCGCCTACGCGCAATCCATCGGTATTGCTGAAACCGATCCGAGCGGCGATATCGACGGTTGGGATGCCGCCATCAAAGTGGCTGCCATTGTGACTGTTTTGATGGATACACCCTACAAACCGCAGCAGGTCGAGCGCCAGGGCATTCGCGGCATCACCCAAGCTGAAATCCGGCAAGCCCAAAAAGACGGCAGCCGCTGGAAACTGGTTTGCCGCGGAGAAAAGATTGGCGGCCGCATCGTCAGCAAGGTAGCCCCTGAAATGGTCACCCCGCAATCGCCGCTCTACAGCGTCAGCGGCACCAGTTCCTTCGTGCTCTTCAAAACCGACGTGCTGCCCGGTCTGGGTCTGCTGGAAAGCAATCCCAGCCCTGACACCACCGCTTACGGTCTGCTGGCGGACGTCCTGAATATCCTGAAAACAGAGTAATCATGCCGCGGCAGGTTTACCTCGGTTTGGGTTCCAACCTGGGGGATAGAGCCGGTTATCTGCGCCGGGCGCGCGAAAACCTGGCGCCCGAGGTAAAACTGCTGCGTGCTTCGTCTGTCTATGAAACGCCTCCCTGGGGCTATTCCGATCAGCCGGCATTCCTCAACCAGGTTGTGGAAGTCCAAACCGACCTGGAACCGGAAGCGCTGTTGGCAAAGCTCAAGGGTATCGAGAGCGAATTAGGCAGGGTGAAAAATTTCCGTTACGGCCCGCGCTGCATTGATCTTGACATCCTTTTCTACGAGAACTGTGTTTATCAATCCGAGCGATTGACTATCCCCCACCCTTCCCTGGCGGAAAGGGCATTTGTACTGGTGCCGATGAACGAACTCGCTCCAAACTTTATTCACCCCCTGCTGCATGAGCCCATTTCGGAATTGCTGGCAAGCTTGGGCGGATACGAGGTCGACCTTTTTCAAGGAGAAACGCCATGAAAACGCTTGATTGGGGAACGCGCACATTCATCATGGGGATCATCAACCTCACGCCCGACAGTTTTTCAGGCGACGGGTTGCTGCAATCAGACAATCCGCTGCAAGCCGCGGTCAGGCAAGCCCGGCAATTCGTCGAAGAAGGCGCCGATATCCTTGATCTGGGCGCCGAAAGCAGCCGCCCCGGTTCTGTAACGATCAGCGCGGAGGAGGAAATCAAGCGTTTGCTGCCTGTTTTAAAAGCAATTTGTGACGCGGACTTGGATGTGCTGATCTCGATTGATACTTATAAATCCGAAACAGCAAAAATATGTCTGGAAAACGGGGCAGATTGGATCAATGATATCTGGGGGTTGAAAGCCGATGCGGAGCTGGCGAAGGTGATTGCAGATCACCATGCCAATGTGGTTTTAATGCACAACCGCACCCACGAAAGCAAGGTTCAGGATCTGGGGTCACTGGGACGCACCTATACCGGTGTGCAGTATGGCAGTTTAGGTGATATTGTGGCTGATTTGGCTGAAAGCATTGCCATTGCCAAAAAAGCCGGCATTCCAGATAGACACATCATTATCGATCCAGGTATCGGTTTTGGGAAAAACACCGCAACAAATTTGGCGATCATTCAATATCTGGATATATTCAAAGGGTTGGGGTTCCCCGTTTTGATCGGCCCATCGCGTAAATCCTTTATCGGCCAGGTACTCGACTTACCGGTCGAGGAGAGGGAAGAGGGCACTGCCGCGGCGGCAGCCATCGGAATCGCGCGCGGGGCGGATGTCATCCGCGTTCACAACGTCCAATATATGCGCCGCGTGATCCGCATGAGCGACGCTATCACGCGCGGCTGACCGGAGCCTGATCCTCGCTAGCTGCTTTCATCTCGCGCCGTTCGCGCGCCAATTGGTTCTTTCGGCTGATTAACTTCTTAGCCAGTTTCATTGAAAAATGCTCCGAGCGTTCGCGTTCTTCCAAAGCCATGCTGATGTAATGGTATTCCGCCAGCAGACGCGGGATGATAATGTGCTCCAGCGCTTTCAGGCGGCGCGTGGTGCGCAGAATCTCTTTCATCAACTTCGATAACCGAAATTCGCCATCCGCCAGGGCGATCATGCCATCCACGTTCATCTCGTAAGATTCCGCGGCTTCGTCGATCACCGGGGAAGTGCCGGTCACGCAAATATCGCGGTCATAAAATTCGCGCCGCGCGCTGTTGCGTTTAATGCGCGGTACGTGCAGCCCCATCAACAGGTTATCTTCCAGTTCCACCTTGATCTCATGTTTCTTGCCGTTGGCCGCGGAACGCACGCCTGCCGCGCCCACCAGCGCTTCGGCTTTGGCCAGCGAGCGGCGTGACTGCGCCGTGAGGTTCTGTAATTCGCCTGCCAGGCTCACCACTTCCTCCTGCAATCGCAGGATCTCCTGCATCAACGCCAGCCGTTTTTTATCCAGCAGGTCGTAACCCGCGCGGGTCAATTCGATCTGCTGTTTGCGCGATAGCAGTTCATTACGGGTGGTTGAAACGTTGGAAACATCAGCCATGTTATTTTCTCAAATATCTGCGGATGTATTCTTCGGGTATGCGCTTGAGGTATTGCGCCGGGATGGTCGAGAGCAAATCCCAGGATAAGTCGAGCGTTTCCTGAATGGTGCGGTTGGAATGCCCCTGCCCAACGTATTCCTTTTCAAAGCGCTTGGCGAAATCCAGTACGCGGCGGTCCTGCTCGGAGAGCGACCCCTCGCCAATGATGGTGACCAGCTTTTCCAGGTCGCGGCCTTCGGCGTAAAAAGCATAGATCTGATCAGCCACGCTGCGGTGATCCTCGCGGGTGTGGCCCTCTCCGATGGCCGCGTTCATCAGGCGGGAGAGCGACGGAAGCACGTCAATGGGCGGGTAAACACCCTTTTGATTGAGCGAACGGTTCAGCACGATCTGACCCTCGGTAATGTAGCCGGTCAGGTCAGGGATGGGATGCGTGATATCGTCATCCGGCATGGACAGCAGGATCAATTGCGTCACTGAACCCGGATGGCCTTCAATGCGACCGGCGCGCTCATACAAACTGGCCAGGTCGGAATACATGTAACCCGGATAGCCGCGCCGCGCAGGCAATTCTTCGCGCGCCACGGAAAGTTCACGCAGGGCTTCGCAATAATTGGTGATGTCGGTCATGATCACCAGCACGTGCAGGCCGTGTTCGTAAGCCAGGTATTCCGCCGCCGTTAACGCCGCGCGCGGGGTGATGATGCGTTCAATAGTCGGATCGTCGGCGTGGTTCAGGAACACCACGGTGCGTTCCAGCGCGCCGCTGGAGCGGAATTGATCGATGAAGTATGAGGATTCACGATGGGTGATGCCGATGGCAGCGAAGACGACCGCGAAAGGTTCGTCCTGGTCGCCGCTGCCGCTGATCACGCGGGCTTGCGATGCGATCTGCGCCGCCAGTTCGTTGCCGGGCAAGCCGGATCCTGAAAAGATTGGCAGCTTCTGGCCGCGCGCCAGCGAGTTCAACCCGTCAATGGACGATATACCGGTCTGGATAAATTCGCTCGGTTCAATGCGCACAGCCGGGTTCAACGGTTTGCCATTAATATCCTCCAGCTTTTCCGGCAGAATGGCCGGGCCACCGTCGATCGGGTTTCCCAGGCCGTCCAGGATGCGCCCCAGCATGGAATGCGAAACATTCAGGCGGATCACGTCGCCCGAAAATCGCACGCGCGTGCGGGTGATGTCCAGGCCTTCGGTCGATAAAAACAACTGAATGACAGCGATATTGTTATCGATCTCCAGCACTCTGCCCACGCGCGTGCGGCCGGCCGGGTCGATCACTTCGACCATTTCATCGTAAGCCACGTCGGATACCCTCTCAACAAAGATCAAGGGGCCGCGGATCTGGCTGACGGTGCGGAATTCCTTGGTTACCAGGCGTTTGATGGGTTCATCCTCGTGCATTGCTTCTCTCCAGTTTTTCACTGATCCGGTTGATCTCGGTATCGATGTCTTCCAGCAAGTATTGCAGCCGTTCCACGATGGTTTCCGATTTTTGTTCTTTCATGCGGGCAATCTTTTGCAGCACCTGGGCATTTTCCAGGTCTTGCAGGCTGACGCCTTTTTGCAGCGCTTGCTGAGCTGCTTCGTGGAAGTGCAGGATGACTTTCATCATCCAATAGGATTTCACCAACGGGCAGAACGCGTCCACGCCGAAAGTGGCTGATTGCTGCAACAAGTCTTCGCGCAAAATACGCGAAACCAGTAGTGTTTCCCTTTCCAGTTCGGATAGCGCATCCTGGCCGATCAGTTGAACCACTTGCTGCAATTCGTGTTCGCGCCCGAGGATGGATTGGGTTTCTTGCATTAAAACCACAAAATCGTCCGCAACCTCTTCCAGGTACCAGTGCGATAAGTCGACCAGCGAGAAGCTCTTGGTCCAATTGATAGCCGGGAAATGGCGCCGGCGGGATAATTCATAATCCAAAGCCCAAAAAACGCCGGCGATGCGCATGGAACTCTGCGTGATGGGATCGGAAAAATCGCCGCCGGGAGGGGAGACCGCCCCAACCAGGGAAATGGATCCATCGCGCTCTTTCCCGGATGCATCAGCCTTGCCGCCCAGGCAGCTCACGTGGCCGGCGCGCTCGTAGAATTCCGCCAGGCGCGAAGCCAGGTATGCCGGGTAGCCTTCTTCGCCGGGGATCTCTTCCAATCGGCTGGACACCTCGCGCAGGGCTTCGCCCCAGCGGGATGTCGAATCCGCCAGCATCAGCACGTCGTAGCCCATGTCGCGGTAGTATTCGCCAATGGTAATGCCTAAATAGATGCTGGCTTCGCGCGCCGCCACCGGCATGTTGGAGGTGTTGGCGATCAATACCGTACGGTTGATCAGCGGTATGCCGGAGGAACGGTCCTCTAGTTTGGGAAGTTCATTCAAAACTTCGGCCATCTCGTTGCCGCGCTCGCCGCAGCCCACGTAGACCACCACATCCACTTCCGACCAGCGCGCCAGCGATTGCTGGATGACGGTTTTGCCGGTGCCAAATCCGCCGGGGATAATAGCCGACCCGCCTTTGGGGATGGGAAAAAGCAAGTCAATCACACGCTTGCCGGTCACCAGGGGTTCATTCAGATCCAGGCGTTTCCGGTACGGCCGCGCCATGCGCACCGGCCAGTTATTGGCCATGAAAACCTTTTGGGTTTCTTTCTGATCGTTCTCGATAACTGCTACGTGGTCTTTAAGCGTGAGCGAGCCGGAGCGGATTTCCACCACCCTGCCAGACATGCCGTTCGGGAGCATCACGCGGTGTTCGATGCTTTGTGTTTCCGGAATGGTGCCCAGGATCATACCGGGTGTAACCAGGTCGCCTTCTTTTACGGCAGGGGTAAATTCCCAGACCTTATCCATGGAAAGCGGGCTCTCGCTGATGCCCCTTCCTAGAAAGCCCCCCTCTTTCTTCGCCAGGGTGGTCAGCGGGCGCTGCAGACCGTCAAAGATCTGGCCCATCAAACCGGGGCCAAGATTGGCCACCAGCGGTTCGCCGGTATTAAAGATCGGTTCGCCCATGCGCAGCCCGGAGGTATCCTCATAAACCTGGATGGTGACCTGATCAGCGTTCAGACGGATCACTTCGCCCACCAACTTCTCCTCGCCCACCAGCACCATGTCGTGCAAACGGATTTCCTGGAAACCCGTCGCGCCGACAACAGGTCCGGCAATCCGGTTCACTCTGCCATTATGCTTGATGTTATTATCCATTGTTTTCACCTTTAAATCGGATCTGCACGCCCGTGGCATGGCGGATCATTTCGTAAATTTGTTTTCTGCGTGCGTTCTCCCCGCCGGACATCACCCGATCAGGAATGGTGACCAGCATCAAATCATCGGAAGCGTATACTTTATTGACCAGGTCTTTATCCAACATGGAGAATAACCCATCGTCCAGAGCCAACAGCACCTGTTCCCTGCCCTTCAACCACGACTTGATCAAACCCTCGACTGTTTCGATGTCGTCCACCCCAATCGCGTCCACCCCGGCCAACCGGAATCCGTCGACTTGATCCGACTTGGTGATGACAATCATCTTGTTCATGGGATTCTCTCCAGGTTTTCTTTAATATAAGCTGGATCAAAACTGGATTGAATTCCTTTCGCGATCCAGCGAATATTGCGGATCTCGCTGCGTTTCATTGCTGCATAGCCAATCGGAACTCCGATCCCCAGAGGAGACTGTTTCGGCAATCCCACCATCCAGTTCAATTGATACTGCCGCATCTGGTTCTCAAATTCACTGAGGTAGTGCGTCTGCGCGTATTGAGCCAGTCCGCGCATGAGATACCCGCCATATCGCGTGCTGACCAAGGACTGGATCACTTCTTCCACGCTCGCCATTTTGCACAGCGCGCTCAATTTTTTTTCGGAAAGCATGCCCTGGGCAACAAAATATTCCTGCACATTCCCGCCCAGTTTGTCGTAAGCCTCGGAAGAATTCACAAATCGCAGGACATTATTTAAATTGACAATGTCCGCCTCGATTGAATAATACTCGTTGAGAATGCGATGTTCCTCCGTCCGTCTATCGGATTCCGTCAGGACATGCCTGAAAAACCATTTCTCCAGAGCCAATTCAATACGCGCAGCGTTCAGATCCTGGTGCCTGGATTTTAATTCCAACAATGGCTTTGCCACCGGTAATTGATAGACGACAATGCGGCTGATTGCATCGTGAATATCCTTGGATTTCGCAACCTGCAGCATCACCGGTTCAGGCAAGGTGCCCAGGGGCAGCAGGGAATTGGCGATGTCCTCCAATCGAACCTCGTGCGCCATTCCCCGCAGAATTGCCTTGATATTCAGCAGATCATTGCGTTTAAAAATTCCGTTGATAGCTTCCCCTGCGGAACCAGTATAAAAGCGCTGGAGATCAACGACGATCCCGCGCAGCTCGCGCCGCATAGCTTCCGCCACGCAGGAATATCCATGAGCGTAGGTCAAGGCTGTCTCGATGGATTCCTGATAAGGGGTCTTGGTGAGAGCGGAGATAAGACTGTCGATCGAGGTTAAATTAGCAAAGGACTCCAGCGTCTCAATCCTTTGGAGACGGGAGATCCTTGCCCGTAAGCGTGTGTTGCCGTAATCATAAAGCGCCATTTTTTAATTTAACTGGATGAACACTTACTCTCAAAAAAGATCGATAATTTCTGTTTGATGGTAGGCAGAGCATGTTCGAGGCGGGAATCCAGCGTATTTAACGTGAAGACTTTACCATCTTCGGTTTCGGCATTGCAGCCTCCCGTGCATTGTAGGTCAAATTGAACCGTGATCGGCTGGTTGAATTTTTTTACAATTCTTTCCGCCAGCGCCCGATCGCGCGCATCAAAATGCAGGATAATCCTTTGCCCTTTCAGCTTGGATGGCTCAATGGAATCCAGGGCTTCGACAGTAAGATTTTCAAGAATTTCCGCATAATCACTACGTGTACGCACATCCGGCATGCGTTCTTTCACCTTGTCCATCACCGACTCGATCAGGTTCTGCCGTGCGTCCGCGTGGATTTGCAGTGCCTGAATCAAAGCCTGTTGTTCAATCAAGGCTTGCTCGCGGTTCAGACGCGCCTTTCCATCCGCCAGAATGCGTTTTTTCTGGGTCTCGGCGTCCGTTTTTGCCTTGGTTAAAATTTCGGAGGCCTGCCGGTCAGCTTCCTGTTCGATCAGGGTAATTTGCTGCCGGCCGGCTTTCCTGATGCCATCCAGGATGGCTTCAAGTTCCATTCTTTAACCCAACAAGATGATTGCAGCAACTGCGAAGCCGAGGATGACCAGGGTTTCCGGAATGGCGACCAGGATGATAATCGAACCGATCAATTCCGGTTTCTCCGCGATCGCCCCGACGCCCGCTGAACCAATCGCGCGCTGCGCCATGGCGGTTGCCATTGCAGTAATACTGATCGCCAGTGCGGCTGCTAATGCCATAATTGCTTGATCCATTTTTTTAATAACTCCTTAGTTAATTTTCATTTTGTTAGTTGGTTGAGTAAAAACCACGTTGATCCGCTTTCTGAATGGCGTGAAAGAAGATTGCCCGCCTTCGTAAAACTTGCGGAAGAACTCGACGTATTGAAGACGAAGGCTTTGAATGGTCGGGCTGAGCATGCCCATGATCAGATTCAGGGCATGGATCAACACCGCGATGATCAAACCCGCCACCATGCTTCCCCCAATATCGCTCAGGTCATTGGCGACCTTTGCCAGGAAAACCGAAGCCAGGCCCAGGGCCGCCAACCTCAGGTAAGAGAGGATATTCCCGATCACGCCGACGAACTCGATCGGGCCCATGATGACCCCCGTCCCGCCCATCGAAAAAGACAGTGAAATCAGGCCGACCACCAGGACAATCCAACCCGCCAGATAGAATCCATTGGGCAGGATTTTGGTGAGCGAACCCGCCAGAAATAGAATTCCCAGCAAACCGATAAAAGTACCGGCTTTCTCCATAAAATGATTGCGGCTTTTATGAACCAGGGCATTCCACATGCCAATCAGCAACCCCAGCAGGATGTGGCCGACGCCCACGGCAATGGCCATCACCAGCAGCATGGTGAAATTGCTGGCGTCCGAGCGGCTGATCCAAAGCGGTTTCAAACCGATCTTTTCCCCCAGTGTTCCCAGGAACTCGCCATAAAGAAAGCCGAAAAGGATCGACCAGATTGAACCGATCTTCAGTGCGCGCATGAAATCGCTGACCAAACCCTCCTTGACCTTGCGCGTGGCGAACAGGGAAATTATCAGCATCAAAGCGCCGTAACCGATATCTCCCACCATCATCCCAAAAAACAACGGCATAAAAAACGCCACCAGTTTACTGGGATCGATGTCGCTGTATTTGGGGACTGCGCGCATTTTAACAAAATCTTCGAAAGGTTCAACCGCTTGCGGGTTGCGCATTTCCACCGGTATCTTGTCTTTTAAATCCTTGGGGATGTCGATTACATTCACAGTCACCGCCTGGCCGAAGTGAGTTTGAAACAGCTTGCGCAGTTCATTCAATTTATCAGCCGGGACCCAACCAAAAATGGTGAAGGTATATTCTGTTTCGCCCATTTTCGTGTAGGCCTCGAATTCGTCCACTCGGTCGCGGCAAACCAACTGCCAGGTTCTCAACCGGGGCAGCCATTGAATGGCAATACGGCGCAATCGGTCATCAATTTCGTCCAGTTCCTGATGATTCAGCTCGACTTTTTTTTCGATATGCCGCAGGGCGTCCTCCGTCGACAAGTACGCATATTCCTCCGGCAGGATCAACTGGGTAACTTTCTCATTTTTCATGAACGATTCAACTTGACTGATCAATTCCAGCGGGAAGATACCCACCACCGCATTGGTCGATTCCCCCACCTTTACGGACACCAGTTCGAATTTGCCGCGGGTGAGCAATTTCAATTGCTGGGCCAGCAAATTCATTTCGCGCATTTGGGAGGAATTCACCAACGCCCGGATGGAAGCATTGCCCGATTTTTTCGCCGATTGCGGGAGGACCGGAGCGATCACGGTCAGCATATCGTTGTATTTGGAAAGGGAGATCAGTTCATCCTGCAGGCTTTTCTTGCGGTTGTTCAGATACTGAACCTGGGCGGTAACATCGCTGACCTTGGAATGGATGAACAAGATATCATCGTCCTTGGTCAAGGGGGCTTGCGCTTGCGATTGATTCAATGTTGAAAACAGATCGATCAACCCGTTGATGCTGGCGATCAGGATATCCACCTCTTCCCGTTCGCTCTGCTGTGTTTCGGTCAATGCAAGCGGCTGCACCATCGCGTCCGAAATCGTGCGCACATCATCCAATTGCATATTTCCAAAAGAATGCAGCAGCGGGACCACCCTATCCAGGTGTTCTTTTAAACCCCAGATCTGGACGCGATCCATTTCAAGGATCATGCTGCCTCCCGGTGGTTGGACGATCCCAAGATCAATTGAAGTACGTAATCCGCAGCTTGATCCTCAAATTGTTTCCCGGTTTTGATGAATTGTTCGGCTTCCGCGGCAGCTGCTTTTACCCGCTGTTCCAGCGCAGCCCGTGACACGTGAATCCCCTCTGCAATTGCCCGGTCTCTCTCAATACGGGCTTCATCGATAATTTGGGATTTCAAGCCGGCGGTCTCTTCCTGGGCCGAGTCGATTTTCTTTTCCGATTTATTCTTAGCCGCGGCGATTTTCTCCGCCACCTCGATCTCCAACTGCAAGATCATCTCCAGAGATTGTTGAGGCTTGACCTCATTATCGTTATCGATTTCCATAGATTTCATTTACGAACAACCCAAATAATAAATATTTAATGACCTTTTATACTAATCCTGTTATTTTCAAAAGTCAACCGCTCTTCTTCTCGAAGGACACATCCGTGCAAATATTTTGCATATACTTATGAACGCTTTTTCGGAAGTATAATGGGCGCACTTTTATATACATTATACTACCAATTCGTTGTAAATTGATTAACGAGGTATGAATGAACGAATATGATGTTGTAATCATCGGCGCAGGCCCGGGCGGTTATGTATGCGCAGTGCGGGCATCGCAAAACGGTTTGAAGGCAGCCATCATCGACAAAAAATGGCTGGGCGGCGTTTGCCTGAACGTCGGCTGCGTGCCTTCCAAGGCATTATTGAAAAATGCCGAACTGGCGCACACGCTGCGTGAACGCGCGGAAGAGTTCGGCATTTCTTTCGATAATCTAAAGCTCGATTATGCTTCGGCGGTCAAACGGAGCCGCGGAGTATCCCAAAGGCTGACGCGGGGTGTTGCTTTCCTGATGAAAAAGAACAACGTGGATGTCTTCATGGGTGAAGCCAAAGTCGGCGCGGACAAGAAAATCACCGTCACCGACAGCGAGGGTAAAACCCAGCAGATTGGTGCCAAGAATATCGTGATCGCCACCGGTTCCACGCCGGTCATGCCGGCTGCCTGGCAAGCCGACGGCGAAAAGGTAATTTCATACAACGAAGCCATCCTGCAGGAAAAGCTGCCCAAATCAGCCGTGATCATCGGAGCCGGCGCCATCGGCGCTGAGTTCGCCACCATTTGGAATTCTTATGGCGTACCGGTAACCATGGTTGAAATGCTGCCCAACGTACTGCCTTTGGAAGATGAAGAGGTCAGCCAGGAATTGGCCAAAGCTTTCAAGAAACGCGGCATTGAAATTCTCACCGGCCACAAGGTGGAAGCTGTCGAAAAATCCAAAGACGGCGTGATCGTCAAAGTCAGCGGCGACGGTGGGCAGAAATCCATCGAAGCCGAACAAGCCCTGGTAGCCATTGGTTTCCGCCCCAATTCCGCCGGTCTTGGCCTGGAAGAAGCCGGCGTGAAGCTGGACGGCAAAGGTTTCATTCAGGTTGATGAAAAACTTGCCACCAGCGTGCCCGGCATCTGGGCCATCGGCGACGTGACCGGCAAGTTGCTGCTGGCGCATCTGGCATCTGCGCAAGGCATCCTGTGCGCAGACGCGCTGGCAGGCAGGCAGGTCAACCCGATCAATTATCAGAACGTTCCACATGCCACTTACTGCCAGCCTCAGGTTGCTTCATTTGGGCTGAGCGAAGCGCAAGCCAAGTCTTCCGGCAAAGAGATCAAGGTTGGCCGTTTCCCCTTCCAAGCCAACGGCAAAGCCCTGGGCTTAGGCGAAACCACCGGTTTTATCAAGATCATCAGCGACGCGAAATACGGCGAAATCCTCGGCGCCCACATCATCGGCCCCGAAGCTTCCGAATTGCTGCCCGAGTTGACGCTTGCCCAGCAAATGGAATTAACCGCTGAAGAAATCGCGCGCAACATTCACGCCCACCCCACCCTCAGCGAGGTCGTCATGGAAGCTGCGGAAGCGGTGGAAGGCCAATCAATCAATATCTAGTCTTCAATCCAAAACCTGAAAAGGCGTGTGCTGCACGCCTTTTTTGCTTAAAATCCGCTGTGCTATAATCGCTGCGAAAGGTTTAGGTATGTTCAAGAATATCGCCAAAGCATTGGGTGGAGATCCACAAAAACGAGATATTGATCGGGCTATCGCGTTGGTCGATCAGATCAACCAGCTTGAGCCTGATTTTGAAAAACTCAGCCCCGCTGAATTGCGTGCCAAGACCGATTTCTTCCGCCGCCGATTGGCGGATGGCGAATCGCCGGACGATTTGCTGATCGAGGCATTCGCGGCCGTGCGCGAAGCCAGCAAACGCACCACCGGGCTGCGCCATTTCGATATCCAGTTGGTCGGCGGTATCTTCCTGCATGAAGGAAAAATCGTGGAAATGCGCACCGGCGAAGGCAAGACGCTGGTCGCCACCCTGCCCTTGTACCTGAACGCTTTGACCGGCAAGGGCGTGCACCTGGTCACGGTAAACGATTATCTGGCGCGCCGCGACGCGCGCTGGATGGCGCCGATCTATGCCTGCCTGGGGTTGAGCGTGGGGGTACTGCAAATGTCCTCCCGTACAGAAAGCGCCCGTTATGCTTTCCTGGTCGACCTGGAAAAGCGCGATAACCGCGAAGAAGAGGATCAATTGCGCATGGTATTGCGCAATGAAGCTTACGCAGCCGATATCACCTATGGCACCAATAATGAATTCGGTTTCGATTACCTGCGTGACAACCTGGTGATGAGCCTCAAAGACCGCGTGCAGCGCGGGCATTATTACGCCATCATCGACGAAGTGGACAATATCTTGATCGACGAAGCCCGCACGCCGCTGATCATCTCCGGTCCGGCCTCCGAGGATGTGGAATGGTATAACCGCATGGCAGTTGTCGTGCGCCAGTTGAATCCCGAAGATTACGATTTCGACGAAAAAGACCGCAGCGTGGCGCTGACCGAAATCGGCGAATCACATGTTGAAGAATTGCTGCAAACCCCGCTGCGCGACCCTGACCGGCCTGAGGATATCACACCGGAGCAGGCACGCCTGCTGGGCCACCTGGAGCAAGCGCTTAAAGCCCAATTGCTTTACAAAAAGAACAAAGATTACATCATCCAGAACGGACAGGTCATCATCGTGGACGAGTTCACCGGCCGCCTGATGCCCGGCCGGCGCTGGTCAGAAGGGCTGCACCAGGCTGTGGAAGCTAAAGAAGGCGTGAAAGTCAACCCGGAAAACATCACTCACGCCACCATCACCCTGCAGAACTATTTCCGCAAATACGGCAAGCTGGCCGGCATGACCGGCACTGCCTTGACTGAAGCGGAAGAATTCGCAACCATTTACAAGCTGGAATGCGTCGAAATGCCGACCAACCTGGATTACCAGGCCGCCCGACCGCAATACGATCTGCAAATCCTGCAGGATAAAGACGAGGAAGGTTATCCTTTTACCTATTACGCGCTGGGCAGCGATCCGCAAAAAGCCCC
>ENA-UOYA01002913-UOYA01002913.1-activated-sludge-metagenome-genome-assembly--contig:-NODE-2913-length-15789-cov-4.629084_pt1 | contig 15789 bp, 16 predicted proteins | sample MGYA00238163_ERZ764804 | MGnify/ENA primary metagenome ERZ764804 (study PRJEB28919, sample SAMN05720223) | activated sludge metagenome | isolation source: Anaerobic digester | place: Hong Kong...
CAGGGCGAAGGAGATGGTGTGCACCAGGGCCATTGATTCTATACCCCAGCCCTGGAAGAGTGGGGTCAGAAGGTCAGCCACCGCCGGTTCTCCCAGCCAGCCGAGGCCCAGGCTGGCCAGGGTAATGCCCAGCTGGCACACCGAGAGATAGGCGTCGATGTGACGCATGGCCCGTTGAACTGAACGGGCCCGGGAATCCCCTTGCTTAGCCAGCTGAGCCATGCGCGTGGGCCGGGCTCTGACCAATGCGAATTCCGCCGCCACAAAAACCCCATTCAGGAATACCAAGGCCAGGGCCAGCAGAATCTGAAATACATCAATCAATCCAAAAACGGACTGCTCCATATCGTTTCTATCCCCCTAAGCTCTGAAGAAGAATGTATTCAGCATATAGATGCGGAGCAATATCATGATTCGGCGTGGAATGAACATCTGGCCGGTGCCAAGCTTCTTTTCTCAGCCACGGTGAAGATGCTTCTGACATATTAGGAACTGCGGGTCTTTCTCTATTAATCATCCCCTCCTGGCTCAATAATTATGGATTTCGGGCAAAGATAAAGCCGGGCAGCTTGTTGGCCGACCGGCTAAAGAGAATTATTTCTGAGTTTTAATCCCCTTCCGCCGCCGCTTCTGCTTCTGCGGCAGCCCGGCGGGCGGCTTCCTCCGCCTTAAGTTCTTTCCGCATGATCTTGCCGGTGCCGCTCTTGGGCAGAGTATCGCGGAACTCAATGGTGCGGGGGTACTTGTAGACCGACATCTGCTCCCGGGCCCAGGACACCAGTTCCTCTTCGTTGATCTTGCCGACCCATTCAGGCTTGAGGACCACGAAGGCTTTGACGTCTTCACCGCGGTAGTCATGAGGCACCCCGATCACGGCGCACTCGGCGATGGCCGGGTGCTTGTAGAGATACTCCTCCACCTCCGCCGGAAACACGCTGTACCCGGAGGCCTTGATAAGCTCCTTCAGGCGGCCGCACAGCCAGACGAAACCATCTTCATCGATTCGGGCAATGTCTCCCGTCTTGACCCAGCTGTCACCGGGGAAGGCCTCGGCTGTGGCTTCAGGCTTGTTCCAGTAGCCGACGGCCACGCTGTTGTCCTTTATCCAGAGCTCGCCCTCCTCGCCCAGCGGCAGATCCCGGGTGTCATCCGCCGGGTCCACGATGCGGATGTCGACCCCGGAGAAGGGGAGCCCAATGCTGCCTGGCTTGATCCACCGGGGTATGGTCTGGCAGACGGTGGCCACGGTTTCGCTCATGCCGTACCCCTCCGCCAGCAGGATGCCCAGATCCAGATATTTCTGCTGCACGGCGGTGGGCAGGGGCGCGCCGCCCATCCAGGCGCAGCGCCAGGAGGAAAGGTCATAATTTTTCACGTCCGGGTGATTGATCAGAGCGATGTTCATGGTGGTGATGGCCACGAAGTTCGTGACCTTGTACCTGTCAATGGCCTTTAGGGCCGTCAGGGGATCGAATCGGGCCAGGATCAGGATGGTCCCTCCCTCATAGACCGGACCCAGCATGTGGCAGGCCATGCCGGTGATGTGGAACAGGGGCAGGGTCGCCAGGTGGATATCCTCAACCTTATCCTTGTTATAGGAGTAGACCACTGCCTTCCACAGAATGTTGCGATGCACCAGCATCGCACCCTTCGGGTGTCCGGTAGTCCCCGACGTATACTGGAGCTGGGCCACATCTTCCAGGTCCAGGGTTTCAAGTTTGACTATCGGTTCGCCGCCGATAAACTCCTTCCAGTCGATGGCTCCAGGACATTCTGGATTTTCCGGTAGAATTCCGTCGGGGAATGGCAGGGTCGGCTCGGCGGGCAGGTACTCTCCCAGAGAGGTTACAACTACCGCCTCCACCGAAGGGACCTGATCGCGAACGCTGAGGTAGACGGGGTACAGGCCATCTTCGATAATGACCACCTTGGCCCCGCTGTCGTTCAGGATATACTCCAATTCACCGCTCTTGAACATGGGACTGCCGGGCACCACGATCGCACCCAGCGATTGAATGCCGAAATAGGAGAACAGGAATTGAGGACAATTCTGCAGGCCCAGATAAACTCGATCTCCCTTTTTAACCCCCAGGCGCTGCAGTCCTCCGGCCACTTGCCAGACCATGCGTTTGAATTCCATCCAGGTAAACTCGGTGCCGTAGTAGATGATGGCAGTCTTTTTGGAGAACTTGTAGGCGTTGTACACCAGGTGCTGGACTATGGGGTCGCGGCCCAGATGGACCTCATCCCCGCGCAGGTAATCCTCCTGATAATGCTTTTCCCAGAACCTTTCCATGGGTTGAAACTTCAACAGCATGCCCCCCTCTCTTGATTCCGCGCTCAAACAACCTAGCCAAGATGTAGCCTGGCTCGTACTTCCGAAACCTCGTCATGAAAATTGCGACCGCCCGGGCTGCGTTTCTATTTGGGGAAACGGCGCAACCTACAATGGCGGGATTCCGTGCTAATTAAAAATATTCTTTATATTTAGGCAATATCCTTTAAATTTTTGGGACAATCACCGCACTAAATCAGGATCTGGGGAGCCCGCAGAGGTCTTCGATGAATGAGCAGCGTAATAAAGAACGAGGCGCAAAACACAGTGGCTAAGGCTCAGGCAATCGGGAGTGACATATTCGGCTTTGGAGCCGCGATCCACCGTAAATATCCCAAAGAATGGGCGGCTATTAGCGACCGGTGGGATCAGATGTTCCCGGCAATCGATGTGGAGATTCAAGTCAATGCTCAAGTCAGGCACAGCGGGGAGCTGATGTAGTGCTTATTGAAAATGGTTGTAACCTTTGGCCTTCAGGGGCCTATGCTGGCCTTCAGAGTCGACAATTTGGTAGCATAAATCCTCGGCTACTATCTCGCCAATGACGGTAAAATCCATATTCTCTTCGCGGGTCAGTTCCTTCAATTGTTGCAGATTGGCGGCGGAAAAGGTGAAGAGCAGCTCGTAGTCTTCGCCCCCGTTTAATGCGAAGTCCAGAGAGTCGACTTTCATCCGCTCGGCCACCTGTTTGGTTTCAGTAATAATCGGCAGGCGATCGGCCCAGATAATGACGCCCTTACGGCTGGATTGGGCAATGGTTATGCATTCTTTACCAAGTCCGTCGCTTATATCCTTGGCCGCGTTAACCATTCCGCTCTTTGCCAGGATTCTGCCTTCACGCAGGCGCGGGTGGGGGCGGTCATGAAAGGCCAAAACCCGCTCTATGGTTTCTGAGGGAAGGCTCAATTCCGGAGTCAGGAGGGTGGCCAATCCGGCGGCGCTCCCTCCCAGTGCTCCGGTAACTGCAACCAGGTCCCCCACCTGGGCCCGGTCCTGTCGCAGGATCTGGCTCTCCTCCACTTCGCCGGTCAGCGCAAGGTTGATTATGATGAAGGGGGACGAGGAGAGATCTCCTCCTACGATGTCTACGGAATAAGCGTCAGCCAGCTCATACATCCCTTCATAAAACTCTCTCAGCCCGGCGGTCTTGAGATCTCCAGGAAGGCCCAGGGAAACCAGGGCGTAGCGGGGAATGCCGCCCATGGCGGCGATGTCGCTGAGGTTGACCGCCAGGGACTTGTACCCCAGGTCCCTCATGCTAATCCGATCCCGCAGGAAGTGAACTCCCTCCACCAGGAGGTCGGTGGTGAGCAGTTGCAGCCACCCATTTTTCCAGGTGACCGCAGCGGCATCATCCCCTATACCAATGACCACGTTATTCAGGTAGCGTGAGCGTCGGCGAACGCTCTCAATTATCGATATTTCCCCCACATCTTGCAAACGCATCTTGGGATTCTCCTTCCTGGTAGGTGCGAATGGCACACATGTCTCCGCACATGGTACATCCGCTCTCCTGAGATTTGTTTTTCATGTGATATACTCTCCGTGCCCGCTCCGGATCCAGGGCCAGGGAGAACTGCCGCTTCCAGTCCAGTTCTTTGCGGGCAAGGGCCATGTTGAGATCGCGGTTCAGGGCTTTTTGACGCCCTTTAACCAGATCGGCCGCATGGGCCGCAATTTTCCCGGCCACCGTTCCTTCTTCGATGTCCTTGAGGTCGGGGAGGCCCAGGTGTTCGGCCGGGGTGACACAGCAGATAAAATCGGCCCCGCTGGCACCTGCAAGGGCACTGCCGATGGCCGACGTTATATGGTCGTATCCCGGGGCTATGTCGGTTACCAGAGGGCCCAGGATATAAAAGGGGACCCCATGACACAACCTCTTTTGCATCTGCATGTTCATCGCGACCTCGTTTAGCCTGAGATGGCCTGGCCCTTCAACGATCACCTTTACCCCGGCGTTGAGGGCTCTCCGGGTGAGTTCTCCCAGAGTTATCAATTCCTCAAACTGCGCCCGGTCTGATCCGTCGGCGATACACCCGGGGCGCAGCCCGTCTCCCAGGCTTAATGTAAGTTCGTACTGCCGGGCCAGTTCCAGTAACCGGTTGAAGTTTTCATATAAGGGGTTCTCCTTTTTATTGGCGTACATCCAGGCCGCCAGTATTGACCCGCCCCGGCTGACTATCCCTAAAACCCGGTCTCTGCGCACATACTCCAGAGCTTTCCTGGTAAGGCCGGTATGGACGGTTATGAAGTCAACACCGTCCTCGGCGTGTTTCTGAATAACTCGGAACAGATCCTCGACTTCCAGACTTTCCGATTCGCCGTTCAGCTGCGCCTGGTAAGCCGCCTGATAAATTGGCACTGTTCCTACCGGCACCCGGCTGGCTTTCAGTATGGATCTCCTAATCTCGTCCATATCATTTCCAATCGACAGGTCCATGACCGCATCCGCTCCCAGGCGGATGGCCGCCTCCAATTTTTGCAGTTCCTCATCAAGGCTGGATGCCCGGGGGGAAACCCCCAGGTTGACGTTGATCTTGGTAGACATGTTCTTTCCGACCGCGCAGGGTTGCAAATTCCGGTGCCGCGGATTGTGCAAAATCACTACCTCTCCGCTGCTTATCAGACGTTTCAAATCCGCGAGAGGCAGGTCCTCGCTCTCGCTGATTTTGCTCAGGAAGTGATCACTCTGAAAAACCATTATTTCCTGGCCTCCTCTGACATTCGGTGATTATCGTTTTGAGTTGGCGAGTTGCTTCAAATGCGTCTTGTTGGGTGAAGATGGCGGAGATCACGGCCACCCCATCGCAGCCCGCAGAAAATACTTGACTGACGTTTTCGCTGGCAATGCCGCCGATGGCAATTACGGGAATGCGCAATTCCCGTTTAACCTGACGCAGGGTTTCGAGCCCCGCCGGTTCCCGGGTATCACTCTTGCTTACCGTTTTAAAAACCGGGCTGATGCTTACGTAGTCAGCGCCATCCGCCTGTCCCTGCCAGGCCTCCTCCAGGTTTATGACTGAGATCCCGATGATTTTATGAGGGCCTAGAATCCGTCTAGCGGTCCGGACCGGCAGGTCATCCTGTCCCAGGTGAACCCCGTCGGCCTCCACCGCCAGGGCCACGTCCAGGCGGTCGTTAACGATGAGAGGAACCTGATAAAGATTGGTAACCTCCCGGCATCTCAAGGCAAGTTCATAAATCATTCTGGTAGTGCCGATCTTGTCACGTAGCTGGATTATACTGGCACCCCCGCGCAAAACCTCCTCCAGGCGGGCTTCAACTTGAGACGGGGATACGTAGGATGTATCTATTACGGGATAAAGCGACAGATCCGGGGGCTTTTTCATAACGCCTTCACCCGGGCATATTTGTGGATCAGATCCTTGTTCAACGCATATACGCAATCCATAAGGGCGGTCTTATAGGCCATGGGACCCGATGGTCCGGTCAAGGCCGCCATTTCGCCAGCAATGCCGAAACAGGTCAGGGCGCCAACCGCCGCCTGAAACATGTCACCGGAAACCGCCGCAAATGATCCCAGCACAGATGAACACATACACCCCGTGCCTGAAATCTTGCCCATCATGGCATGACCGTTAGATATCAGTGCGGTGTTGTTGGAGCTGAAAACCATATCCTGTTCTCCGGTGATGGCAATTGTTATCTGGTGTTTTCCCACGAAATCCCGTGCCGCCGCCACGATATCGCCGGTTACCTCTCCGGCTTCAACTCCTCTGACTGTGGCTTCCAAACCTAACAGGACACCCAACTCAGCCAGGTTTCCTTTGATGATATCCACCTTGACGTTGGCCAGAATCTCACGGGCCTTTTGTGTTCTCAGGGAAGTGGCGCCGACTCCTACCGGGTCAAGGACCACCGGGTTGCCAAGAGAGTTGGCCTTCTGCCCGGCGGTGATCATGCTCCTGATCAGCTCGGGGTTGAGAGTGCCGATGTTAAGCACCAGGACATTGGAAATCTGCTGCATCTCCTCAACTTCCTCGATGGCATCGGCCATAACCGGAAGTCCCCCTGTTTGCAGGGTGATGTTGGCACAATCATTAACCGTGACATAGTTGGTGATGTGGTGAACCAGGGGTCTCGCTTCCCTGATTCGCTCCAGGTATTGGGCAATGCTATGAATCAACTGCCTGACCTCCTTCATCCAGCTTTTTTAAAGTCTGGTGTTCCAGTTCGTAACATTGATACCGTATTGCTTTGCATTTCTGACTGGCCTCGATGTTCATTAACTTTAAGGTCTCCTCCAGAACCCGGAGTGACTCCTGGACTCGTTTAAAATTGGCGGTTACAACGGCCTTGAGATCAAGCCGCTCCTGTTCAGGGCCCAAGGTCACTTTGGCGCCAACGTCATTCTTGGTATCCCGGTGTTGAATCGGCTGAATCTGTTCCTCCAGGATTGAATTTACTTCTCCCACTCCCAGGCGCAGGCTTTTGGCCTGGATAAACAGCTCTTTGTCATCCAGCCAAAAGCGGAGGACATCCTCGATAACCCGCAACCCTTCGCGGGATCTGTTTAAGTTGGCGTCAACCAGCCTCCAGATTTTCAAATTTCATACCTCCCTCCCAATAAATAGAGCGAACCCAGTCATTAGGTTCGCTCAAATAGTGAAACGCTTCCCTACGCTGGCATTATCCAGATCAAGTATTAAGGGTAAGAGGCCTGGCACCTCAATCTCAGCCCTGCAATAAGGACTCCCCTAGCGTCAGTATCAAGTTGTAGCTTATTGGAGTATATCTTTCCAATAACCGTCAGTCAAGGGCAAATGCTGTCGCTGGCGGTGGAAACCTTGCCCGCTTGGGCTTGATACGGCAGTGATCACCTTTTGAGCAACTCCCGCAACTGGCCCTTCAGGAGTTTGCCCACTCCGTTGCGGGGCAGAGGGCCGGTGAATATTACCTCCTTGACGCACTTGAAACGGGCCAGGTTGTCGCTGCAGGTCTTGAAGATGTCGTCCTCGGTCAGCTCCGCCCCCGGCGCCTTGACCACGAAGGCGACCGGGATCTCGCCCCATTTCTCATCCGGCTTGCCGACGACTCCCACCTCCGCCACGCCCGGGCAGCGGCTGATCACGGCCTCGATCTCGGCGGGATAGATGTTTTCCCCGCCGCTGATGATCATATCCTTCAGGCGGTCTACCACGTAGATGAACCCTTCCTCATCCTTCAGGCCCAGGTCGCCGGAGTAGTACCAGCCGTCGGCCACGACCTTCTGCGTGGCTGAGGGATTGTTCCAGTAGCCCTTGAAGAGCTGGGGACCTCTGACGGCTATTTCTCCAATCTCTCCGGGGGGCAGTTCCTGACGGGTTTCGGGATCAACGATTTTGATGTTCCCGTGGAAGACGGCCTTGCCGACCGAGGTCCGCTTATCCCAGCCCATGTCATGGGCCCAGAAGGTCAGGGCCCCGGCATATTCGGTGATGCCGAGCACGTTTTCCACCTCGATGTTGTACTTCTTGTATTCGGTAATTATCATTTCCGGCACAATTGAGCCGCCGCATACTATATGTTCCAAGGCGGAAAGGTCGAGGTCCGCGATGCCGGGGACCCGGAGCATGGCCATCAGCATGACCGGCACCGTCATCATGTGGGTTATCTTCTCGGTCACGATGGTCTGCCAGGCCTTGACCGGGTCAAAGTCGGGCATGAAAACGCAGGTCGTGCCGCAGTGGATGTTGGTGATCATCGGGGCCAGGCCTCCGATGTGAAACAGGGGGGCGATGGAAAGAAAGCGGTCGCGGTACTTCCAGTTTATGGTGTGGCAGTGGCCGGCGGTGACGAAGAACATGTTGTTGTGGGTCAGCATGGCACCTTTGGGCCGGCCGGTGGTGCCGGAGGTGTACATGATGATGGCGGTATCGTCTCCCCCCGATACCAGACCCGGCTCGTCATCGGGCTGATCTTCCAGGGTTTGATTGAACTCAATATCCGGGCCGCTCCCGCCGGATCTAACCAGGTAGCGTACCCTGGTCTGGGAACGGATGGGCTCGACCGCGTCGGCGAAGACCTCGTCATATAAAAGGAAGCAGGCCCCGCAGTCGTTCAGGATGTACACCAGTTCCGAAGGATGCAAGCGCCAGTTGAGGGGGACGGTGATAGCCCCGATCTTGGCCGCGGCCAGCATGGCGATCAGGAACTGGTAGTTGTTTTTGCACAGGATGGCGATCCGGTCGCCGGGGTAGACGGGAAGGCCCTTCATGTAATGGGCCAGGTGGTTGACCATGAGGTTGGCCTGGCGAAAGGTGAAACGATAGCCTTCCCCCACAAAGCATTCCAGATCAGGGGACAGGTAAGCCCGGTTTCTCATCATGTCGCCGATATTAATCACAGTTCTCCTCCTCCTTATGGCGAGTCTTTGGTCTATTCGACCTCCTGAACGGCGGTGGCCTGGTAGGCGTGGTAGAGGTCCTGGCAGAAGTTATCCCACCGCTGGCAAACCTCGATGGTCCTGTCATCGAGCCGCAGCAGGCTGGGGTATGAGACCAGCTCGGTCATCTCCTGAGCCAGGGCCTTGATCTTGGCCGGGTCCGCTCCGGTGAGGATCCGCTGCACGAATTCGGCCGGCTGGTACCAGGCAGAGGCCCGCTGGAAATCGCGGTGCATCTGAGTCAACAGGACGTTTCTCGGCCCTTCCCAGAGCTCATTCACCGCCGAGTCACGGTAGAGCCGGGGCAGGGAGGAGAAATCCTCCATCACGCCGTGGCCGCCGAAGATGGCCATGGCAATCCGGATGGCATCGGTCGAGTCCCAGGAAGCCGCGATCTTCTGCAGCATTATCAGTTCCCGGACATCAAATGTTCTTTTCTTTTCCTCCTCGCTGCCGGTGGTGACCAGGCCTCCCTTTAGGCCGCCCTCCAGGCGCAGGTAATCCCGGTAGAGCTTGAAGGCACCGGCTGTGGTCTGCCGGGCCAGTTGTTCCGCCTTTTTAAGCTGTCCGGCCACCAGCGGAAATTGTGCCACCTTGACTCCAAAGGCTTCCCGGAACTGGGCGTACTGCTTGGCTTCACGCACCGCGCGGGTGATGAAGGCGGCCGAGGATAGACCGACGGTCAGGCGGGAACAGGTGAGGACGATTCCCACCACATTGGCCAGCCCCCGGTCCAGGGGTCCTACCGGATAAGCCAGTGCCCCGTTAAAGGTGAGTTCCCCCGTGGTTAGCTCGCTGGTGCCCATCTTCCATTTGATCCGGTCGATGGTGTAGCCGTTCCGCTTTTCCCTTTCCTTGTCTCCGGGCAGCCAGGAAGGCATGACGAAGAGAGCGACCTTCTCGCTTCCGGTCGGTTTGGCGGTGATGAGAGCATAGTCGGCATGGGTGGCGGAACAGAAAAACTTGGTACCGTAGAGACGCCAGCCATCGCTGGATTGAACCGCCTCCAGCACGTTGGACCCGACGTCCGAACCACCGTGAATCTCGGACAGGTACTGCGCGCCTATGGCAAAATCCCCGTCGATACCTTCCTGGCAGTGCCGCAGTATGCGCTTAAGCTCGGGGGTGTCGGCATACCGCTTGAGGGTTTCCACCAGGCCTTCGGTGCAGGTGATGGGGCAGGAGATGCAGGCCTCCCCGTTCTGGTATATCAGATACATCTTGGTCAGCTTGACCCAGGGGGAGGTGCTGGCCGAAAACAGGGCCTCGGAGAAAATCTCCTTCTCCATTATCTCGGTCTCGCGCGGGCGCACAATGCGGTCAATTCGGTTGTGATGGCCGTCGTAGTGCATCATGTAGGGGCGCTTCTCCGGCCAGGCGATGGCCTCGGCCATATCGCGCCAGCGGAAGGAGGCCTTGGCCGAAGTTTTGCGGGCCTCTTCGTCCACCACCGGCCACTCGTCTCCGGTGTAGTGCTTTACGACTTTTTGCAGGAACAGGTCATCACGGTAATAGTCGTAATTCTTTCGCCAGTTAAGAAATTCGTTAAAATTATAGGGGTTGTTTCGATCAGGAAATGACATGTATGATACCTCCAAGCGTGGTGAATTTTATGGCGTTTTTGACTTTCTGTGATCTCACCTCCTGCATGTGGTGTAATTGAATGCGGGTTGTAATAAATATTATATATTGTTGATTTTATTGTAATATTCATTAATACTGGTCGTCAATCAACAAAATTTAATTCTTGGTCTAAGCGGCTGTGGATGCCGGAGATGGCTGATTGGTCTGGATCTGGTGGAGAAGATGCGGTGTTGATGAATGGGCAGTAAAAGTTATAATTATCACAACAAAGGAATCAGGTGGAACTACAGTGAAGTATCGTGAAATCGGTTATCGGATTGCAATCGCCCGTGAGGAGGCAGGTCTGAATCAGAAGGAGCTGGCGGAGATGCTGGGCATCTCCCAGGCCACCCTGTCCAATTATGAAAAAGGAAAGCGCCGGATTTACCTGCCTCAGCTGCAGAGGATTGCGGAGGCGGTGGGCCGGCCGCTCGAATATTTCCTGCAGCCGATCGATCCCGTTGATCCCCCGGGTCTATCCGCCCCTACTCAAAACGAGATGGCGGAACTGCTCCAGATCATGGCGGAGCTGAGTGATCTGCCCCGGCCGGACAGGAAATCGGTGATCGATTACATCCGCTGGCTCAAATCCAAAAAGGAGGGAGAATCATCGTGATCGGGTTTCAGATGAGTGGCGAACAGTCTGAGCTGGTATCCCTGGTGGGCGAGGTCCTGGCACGGGAGGTGCGGCCTCTGGTGCAGGAGATGGATCAGCGGGACCAGCAGGGCTTTGACTGGAGGCCGGTGGAGTCACTGGCCCGGATAAACATGGTGGCTCCCATCATCCCGCCGGAATACGGGGGCCGGGGCCTGGATTTCGTTACCGTGGCCCTCCTGATCGAGGAGGTGGCATCGGTCTGTGCCGGGCTGGCCGCCTGTATGGTGGGCACCATTCACGCGGTACTGCCCATCCTGATCGGGGGGAGCGAGGAGCAGAAGCGAAGGTTGCTTACGCCTCTCACTGCGGGAAAACCGGCCCTGGCCTCCTTTGCCCTGACCGAGCCTCAGGGAGGATCAGACATAAAGCGACTGGGAACGGCATACAGTCCCAGGGGCGACGGTTATGCCTTGAACGGGGTCAAGGACTACGTGATCAACGGCGCGGTGGCCGATTTTATAACCGTGTGCGCCAACGGCGACCAGGCCTTGAGGAGTGGATCTTACCAGTTCCTCGTCGTGCCCCAGGAACGGGTGAAAACGGTGGTTAACCGCAAAACCCTGGGCATCCGATACAGCAACACCGCGCAGTTGACATTTACCGATGTCCCCGTGAGCAGGAGCGATTTTTTGGGAAACAGCGAGGCAGGATACCTCCTGCTGAGCCAGACCCTGGATTCCGGACGGGCTTTGATCGGAGCGATTGAGGTGGGGATTGCCCGGGCCGCCTATGAATTGATACTGAACTATGCCCGGACCCGAGAACAGTTCGGGCGTCCCATATTTTCTAACCAGGGGATCTCCTTTCCCCTGGTGGAGATGGCAACCGCCATCGACGCCGCCCGGTTCATGGTATGGCGGGCCTGTTACCTGATCGACCAGGATGAGGATTTTACCAAGGCCTCGTCCATGGCCCGGCTCTACGCCAGCCAGGTGGGCCAGATGGTGACCGCGCGGGCGATTGACATCATGGGTGCCGCCGGGTACACCGACGACAGCCTGCTCGGGATCTACTTCCGGGACGCCAAGGTGTGCAGCATCGTGGGCGGAACCGACAATGTACAGAAGATGGTGATTGCGTCCCTGCTTTGATTTCCGCTTGAAAGCGAGAGGGATTTGCTTCTATTTTACTTTGGTAAGCTCTCCTTCACGGGTTGACCAACCCAAGAGGTCGAAGACCAGTCAATAGCCCGCGATTGCCTCCACTATCAGCGGGATGCCGATGGCAAGTAGCAGTATGCTCGTTGGCCGGCTTATGACTCCGGCCCGAAAGACCGCGAGGCCAAAAGCGGTCAGCCCCACCAGGCCCCGGAGCGCCCGGTCCCTTGCCCCCAGATTGCGGCGGAAAGATAGTTTCACCATGTTCACCTCGGAATCAGTTTGCCCGGCGATAGCTATGGTATGCACCAATACCGACGGCAACCAAGGATACAAACCATGCAATTCCTGGGATAATCTGGCCCTGGAGGTCATAACATAGTGGAGAGATTCAAGATGGGGCTGATTGACATGAAGGTAATGGACGAGATCGGGAGAAGGCTGGTTCGTTTCCTCATTTTCGGACTGGTGTCCCTGGTGGTGGTCCAGGGGCTGATGACCCGGGACAACATCCGTTTCTACCTCAGCCTGGGCGAGAGGCTGGAGGGTGAGAGGGTGGCTGTCCCCACCGCCGCGCTGGATGCATCGGATCAGGCGGCAGAGGTTCCCTGCAGCATCTCTTCTCCGGGGAGTTTTACCCTGATGCTGCAGGATTACAGCAGGCTGGAAAAGGTGAAAATCCTGGTCAACGGCCAGGAGATGGGAAGCATGGCCTTGGGTCGCGTCAAGCTATACGTCACCTCGGGGGATGTGGTGGAGCTTGATACCCGGGCCTACGAGCATCCAGTGACTTTTAAGGTTACCAATGTAACCCCCAACCTGGCTTTTCCCCTGGAGGGAATGACGTTTACCTCGCAGCAGTCCTTATCTATGCTGGGTAAGATCAGAGTCAGGTAGTTCCTGTACAAGTCATGGACTGGTTGTTTAAACTGATAGTAAGTAATGGGATTGGGGGGGCTTACCATGCCTGAGGTAGGGAGCAAGATGGTGGCGACAGCCGCTATAAAGATGGCCTTGTCAGCAACCAGGCAGGAGGAGTTTGACCTGAAGAAGGAATTGCTGAATTCCAACATCCGGGCGGTGGCCGTAGATTACGGCGGGGAATTCATCAGTTCGGTGGGCAAGATTGTGGAAAGGGCTGTTGTGGCGGCCAAACGGGAAAACGTCATCAAGGACACCCATCCTGACGAGGGTGCGGTAGCCGGCGCCACCCGGGAGGCGATCAGCCAGATAATGCCCAAAGCCCTGGGGCTTAATGTCGGGGGCAAGATCGGCATCGCCCGGTACAAGGATCATGTGGGAGTTGCCATCTTCATGGGTATAGGTCTCCTGCACCTGGATGAGGTAGCGGTGGGTCTGGGCCACAGGGCGGTTCCATGATCAGGGCCGGCGGCTCTGCAACAGCCAACATGCCAACAGGGGCTCTCAAGATTTCGGGATGTTAAAGCGGGTAGTGTGAGATGATCTTCTCAGGAACAAGCGGGGAAACAGGTAGAAAGGCAGGATGGAAATGGTGAGAGGAGTAAGGGGAGCAATTACCATTGCGGAAGATACCAAAGAAGAAGTACGGCAGGCAACTCAGGAGCTGTTAAACACCTTGCTGCGCGAGAACGATATCGCCTTGGAGGACATAATAAGTGCCTTCTTTACGGCAACTCCCGATATTGTTTCCGAGTTTCCGGCCCGGGCCGCGCGCATGATGGGCTGGCACCAAGTTCCTCTGATGTGCAGCCAGGAGATGGAGGTAGCCGGAGCTCTGCCCCGATGTATTCGGGTTTTGCTCCATGTCAATTCCGATAAGCCGCTCGCGGAGATAAAACACGTCTATCTTCGTGAGGCCGCGAAGCTTCGTCAGGATCTGATTTGACTAGCAAGGACAGAAATATAAGCAGGGGGATGCTCCGGGGTGTAGGTTCAACCCCTGGAGCAATCCCCTGTTTTTTGTATCCGAAGGTGCAGGACATAATTCAACGCAACCGGACCACCTTCTGTTATGCAGGTATATAGGTGTTTATCCTCAAAATTTAATTAGGAGGTTACCATAAAATGGGAATAACAGGGGGAGGAGAAACGAAGCATGACGTTTAATTTAAAACTGAGTGGATGTATTTAAATTAGAGGCAAGAGGATGGAGCGTTGGCCGGTTTACATAGTTTAAAATCATTCGTTTCAAATGACGGGCGTAAATTGTCGATTATCGTTTTTGCCTTGTTTTTTTCCTGGCTTTTGGCTTTTCCCTTTGAGGGACAGGTTCTGTATGCGATCTATGCCCGCTATCATCTGGATCCGCACAGCATGGTTTTCAATTCCATGGCCGCTCATTTCATAGGCTTGCTCAGCAGTGGATTGTTGGTCAAGAACTTGAAAGCGGCCAAAAGATTGATGCTGGTCTCAATAATCCTGTGCATGGCGGGCACCAGTGTGTTCTCATTTCTCCCGTCAATTATCTGGAACATCTCCCTATTAACGATGTCATACCTGGCTGGTGCCTGCGTCGCTGCCTGGGGGTATTACCTTCAGAGCTTTACCCCCGCCAATGAACGAATTAAAACTGCCGCCGACGGTTTAATTTACTCCAACCTCTTAATGATTCTGATGAATACGGTGGCGATCCGGCTTACGCCTTACGGGGGATTGGCCTTGTCCATTTTGATCCTGGCGGGGGCTTTGTTTTTTGCGGTTAAACTGCCTGAAAATGGGCAGGTGGAAGCCACCCCCGGTGATAAAGAGGATTCAAAACCTGTAAGCCCGATCAAACCGCTGGCTTTCCTGTGTCTTTTTATTGTTGTCATTACCATCAATTCCGGTCTTATGTATCAGGTGATCAACCCCGCCTTTGCCCATCATGAATGGCTGGTCAGCTGGTACTGGGCGATGCCCTATATAATTGCGCTGTATATAATGAAGAACCTGCCGAGAAAAACCAACCGCAGCTACATACTTTATGTCGGCATTGCCATGATAGGTTTTGCCTTCATCGCTTTCATGAGTTTGGACCGCTCGGTCCCGAGCTATTTGCTGATCGATACCCTTATGCTGGGGGCCTGCGGGATATGTGACCTGTTCTGGTGGAGTATTCTTGGAGAGATGCTTGACTTTGGTGACAACCCAGCCAGGATATTAGGCCTGGGGTTATCGGCCAATGTCTTGGGAGTATTGCTCGGCGGCATGCTCGGAAACGCAATCATCACCAACGAAATCCCGCCTTGCAATCCCGCCACGGTCGCCCTGGTTGTGGTCTTCATCATTCTCATTATCCTCCCCTTGCTGCATAAGCAACTCTCCATGCTGCTTAAAGACCATGCATACCTTACGGTCTTTTTGGAAATGTCGCCGGACAAGCGAATAGAGACTATGAAGGGTTACAACCTGATCGAACGGCTGACCGAGCGTGAAAGTGAAGTCGTAGGGCTGCTGCTGGCGGGTCGGACCTATAAGATGATCGCGGCTGAGCTGTCCTTGAGTGAAAATACGGTTAAAACGCATATCAAGAATATCTATTCAAAATACAATGTCCAAAGCAAATCCGAACTGATCCAGGTCTTGATGGAGAAAGATCATTCTGTGAACCGATAAGCGGAACTGCCATAAAATCGCGAATCCTTAAGCCCTCACCCATTATGGGTGAGGGCTTTTTAGTTTGCCCGGCATGTCTGCCGAGCCGATGGGTTGAAAGAGACCCTGTCGCCTA
>ENA-UOYA01002914-UOYA01002914.1-activated-sludge-metagenome-genome-assembly--contig:-NODE-2914-length-15785-cov-5.317419_pt1 | contig 15785 bp, 14 predicted proteins | sample MGYA00238163_ERZ764804 | MGnify/ENA primary metagenome ERZ764804 (study PRJEB28919, sample SAMN05720223) | activated sludge metagenome | isolation source: Anaerobic digester | place: Hong Kong...
TTCATGCGTTCGGTTTGGTCAGCCCCGAAGTGTGGCGGTTATGGCAGCTTTTTGAAGCCCGGAGCCCTCTAAGCACGTCGGAGATACGTCAGGAGATGGGAGTTACGAAAAAGCAGGGCGGCAGCAGAGTGGATAAGGCTATTTCAGAACTGGAGAGGAAGTTCTACATTACTGTGGCAGGCAGCCGGAGAAAAACCGATAAGTTTGGAAAACCTTACAGTTGGTTCGTCAATGTTTATGATAAGGTTGAAAACTGGGCGCCGAAAGAATGGCTTGAACCGGAGCAAGCCTTAAGCCGCGAGGATGCTAAAAATATAATTCTGGAGCATGGCCTTGCCATATCGGAGAACGTCGGCAGAGATCAATTGGCTCGTATGCTGAAGTTCTAAGTTACCGGGCCGGTTCTGTTTATGAACCTTACTGCCGTTTAAAGGTTATGCTTGTATAAAGCTATCGATTGCAATTAGAACCTTGTTGCAGTGTGTTAGTTTTGCTTGTGCAAAACGATCCGTTGTTATAAGAACGCGATAAGAACCCTGATGCGGCCGGTCGTTCCGCTTTACCCGGCTATTCACAGGCAAAAGTCTGCTGCTCGCCCATTTAGCCTGGGTGTATTGGTTTTGCTTGCGTAAAACCTTCTGTTGCAATAATATATAATTGAAATGTTGCATAAGCTTGTTGATGATTTTTTATAGATTTATATTTTTTCATTTTTATTTATCGGCTGAAGCCGGCGAGGGGAGGAGCATTATGGGGCTTCGGGTGCGTAAAAGCATACAGATCTGCAAAGGTGTCCGTTTGAATTTCGGAACAACGGGAGCAAGCATCAGCTTTGGAACCAAAGGGTTGAGGCACACCATTCATACCAGTGGCAGGAGAACAACTTCCGTCGGGATTCCGGGAACAGGGATCTCCTATGTGAAAACACATGGCACAAAGAAAAAGCAAGCAGGCGTGAAGCCGCTGCAAGGCCGCCAGGCGGGTTATGCAGATGACGGGAACAATGCGGCAAAGCTGGAGGAATACAACAATCTCGTTGAATCCCTCAGGAGCATCCATAAAACCTGTGACGACCCCGTAAACTGGGAAGCGCTGAAAAACAGCTCGGAACCCTTTGCTCCCGGCACAATCGGTCCTCGCCAGGCAGCAGCACTGCAGGAATTAAACGCTTATAAGCCCGGCCTGTTTGAACGGCTGTCCTCCGGCAATAAAAAGAAGGAACTTGAGAAAGCAGTTGAACAGGCAGCGGCCGAGGATGCTGAAGAATATGAAAACTGGAAGAAACTCGTCGCCCTTGCAGACCGGGTTCTTCAAGGTGATCTGGACGCCTATCTGGATGTCATCGATCAAATGAACCCATTGGGTGACCTGATAGACTTTGGAAGCGATTTTGAAATCGGTGCGGATAATGCTGGCGCCATCGAGGTGGAGTTCAAGGCTAAAATAGATTCCATTGTGCCCCAATACACCCTAAGCCTTACGAAAACCGGAAAGCTGTCACAGCGGGAAATGACTAAAACAGCATATTTTGAGCTGGTTCAGGATTTCGTTTGCAGTTGCTCCATACGAATTGCCAGAGATATCTTTGCCTTGCTGCCTGTAAAAACTGTAGTGGTTCATGCGGTAGATAGCAGAATTAATAACCAAACCGGACGTCGGGAGGAAGTGACCATCCTTTCGGTGCTGTTTGAACGGGATATCATGGACGGTCTGAATTTCGAGCATATTGATCCATCGGCTGCGATGAATAACTTCCTGCACAATATGAAGTTCCAGAAAACCGCCGGAATGATGCCTGTGGACAGGGTTGAGAATTATTGATCAGATGTAAAATGGGAATTATAAATGTATTGAATTTACAAAAGGTTTCTGTGCTTCATAAACTATCGGGGGAAAGCTTGTTGATAATCGTGATTAGCTAACAGGAAAAAAGCCGGTATAAAAGCCGGCTTTCCTAACTTGCAAATGAAAGTGATCATTAAGATGCAACCTTTTTGGCATGGCATCTCTTACAGACTTTTATTTTTTTACCGTCACCGGAATCCACCTCGTATAGAAGCTTAATACCGGTTGCGTTGCAAATAGGGCAGGTTCCCCTGCCATGAGCCGGCAGGTTCCATAATGTCTTTCCGCGATGTGCTTTCGAAGCCATTGGTACATACCTCACTTTACATTATACTGGATTTTCCTCCCCGGGAATGCCGGAGGGATTCTCCCGCTTCCAGAAGGAAGAATAATCTTCCACAACTAAACATAGAATAACATAATTTTTCTATTTATGAAACAGATAAATCAGTTATATTTGTTTTTTCCGCCTGTCCAGGGGTATATATTTCATCTTAAGCATCATATTTCTTCTTCCTGAGCATAGCAAATGCCACCATGAACGTATCAAAAATATCTTCCTGAATACAGTGAATGTCCCAGGAGCGCAGAAAATGTCATCCTGGCGAGGAGAAGGTTCTATGATTTGCACCTATGTTTCACCCGGCAGCTAAATACAGATATGCTGTCGGTTCAACGATGCTTCATAAAAAGATTATACGAAGAAAGATATTTAATGGTATAATGAAACTACCGAAGCCAGGCGGGAGATTTTATGAAAATTAACAGATTGCTTGAAATCACAATTATCCTGTTAAACCGAAAGTCGGTCACGGCAAAGGAACTGGCCGACCGTTTCAGCGTTTCCACCAGAACCATATACCGGGATCTGGATGTTTTGTCTACTGCCGGGGTTCCGGTGTATACCAGCAAGGGAAACGGCGGCGGGATCTCTCTGTTGGAAAATTACGCACTGAACAGAACATTGCTGTCCGAGCAGGAGAGCGAAAGTCTTGTGTTTGCGCTGAAAACGCTTCAGGCCACAAAATATCCGGAAATCGATATGGTTTTGGATAAAATAGGAGGACTTTTTAAGAACACCGATGTTTCGGACTGGGTGGATATCGATCTGTCGCCATGGGGAAGCCAGCCCAATGAATACAACAAGTTTGCAAATATCAAACAAGCCATTCTGAAACGCCAGGTCATTTCGTTCTGCTACATCAATTCCAATGGAGAAAGAAGCGTTCGGAGTATGGAACCCATGCGGCTGGTATACAAAGGACAGGCCTGGTATTTGTGGGGATACTGCAGGGTGAAAAATGATTTCAGGGTTTTCCGGATCTCTCGGATAAAAGATCTTCGGCTTTGTCAGGAGACCTTTTTGCGGCGCAAGCTAGATCCTCCCGTAATTGATGATGCAAACACCAAGGCACCGTATTCCATGCAATTGAGGCTAAAATTCCATCCAGAGGTGATACACCGGGTCTATGACGACTTCGATGATGCCATGATTGAAAAGAAAGAAGATGGTTCCTGCGAGCTGAAGGTTGAATTTCCGATGGATGCATGGGTATACGGCTTTATCCTCTCCTTTGGCGAGCACGTCGAGGTGCTTGAACCCGAACACATCCGCCTGACGATTCAGAGCAAACTGAAAAAAGCTTTGGAAAATTATCAGAATTAATTGCAATATGACATGCTCATGTCATATTTTGAACGATATACTGATGCCATCAAATCAAAAGGAGATGAGAAGATGGCAACGAACGAAATGAAATTCTGTCAAAGCTGTGCAATGCCTATGGAAAACAGCGAGGTATACGGAACCAATGCCGACGGCAGCAAAAATGAGGACTACTGCCAGTACTGCTATCAAAACGGCGCTTTTACCAGCGAGCAAACAATGGAAGAAATGATCGAAACCTGCATTCCCTTTGTATCGAAGGGGGATCCTTACCCCGACGAGGAATCGGCCAGAAAAGCCATGCAGGAATTCTTCCCGCAGCTGAAAAGGTGGAAGCAGCAATCGGCTTAAAGATGAAAACATAAACATCGCAATAAAAAGCAAACGGGTGCCAGGGGCAGGCTTATTATTGCGTTTCCTGCTCCTGGTACCCACCTGCAGAATTCATTTGATAACAGCGTAACCAGGCAGAATGGGGAAAAACAAGGAGGCGTCGAAGATGATTGAATTGCCGGAAGCCGCAGTACTGGCCCAACAACTGAATGATACTGTCCAGGGAAAAAGAATCACCAACGTGATAACCAATGCAAGCCCGCATAAATTTGCATGGTTTTACGGCGATCCGCAAAATTACCACGAAATGCTCACCGGAAGGGAAATGGGACGGGCGGTTACTTATGGCGGCATGATTCAGATTGCTGTGGAAGGATATGCTTTAGTTTTTGCCGAGGGGGTGAGGCTGGGGTTTCATGACGTGAATGAGAAGCGTCCATTGAAGCATCAGCTTTTCATCGAGTTTGAGGATGAGTCGGCCTTATCGGCAACCATACAAATGTATGGCGGTTTATGGTGCTTTCCGGATGGTGAGTTTCAAAACCCGTATTATCTTGGGGCAAAAGCAAAGCCATCGCCGCTTTCCGCGGACTTTCACAAGAACTATTTCGACAGCATCATCAACGCGCCTGGTACGGAGAAGCTCAGCGCAAAAGCATTACTGGCCACCGAGCAGCGGATCCCAGGCCTTGGAAACGGCGTTTTGCAGGATATATTGTACAATGCGGGCATTCATCCGAAGAAAAAAGTCGGTCAGCTTACAGAAGCGGATCGGGAAAGGCTGTACCAATCGGTTAAGAGTACATTGGCCGAAATGGTTTTCCAGGGAGGCAGGGATACAGAAACTGACCTGTTTGGGTGCCCAGGAGGGTACAGAACTAAACTCAGTAAAAAAACCACGGATAAACCATGTCCGGTTTGTGGCATGAACATTGTGAAGGAAGCCTATATGGGCGGCAGCATCTACTATTGCACGGGCTGCCAGAAGATGTGACATAATCCCCGTTCGGTATCTGCTGATATATATCCGATGCCGGATCGGGAACCCGTGTTGCAATATTAATTGTCCCGCGTTGAATAATCGCTTCGTAGCTTACATAGAAAATCATTACAAACCCCAAGAACTTCCGCAAGCGCATAACGACATATGCCGATTGCTGGGTTTTTTATGATAAGCGACCCGGTTTTCAGAACAGCACCTATCCTGCGTGTAAGGTTTGAATATAACCATTCTTTACATTGACAATGACTGGAATCCCCCATATAATGAATCAGGTGACCGCAATTCGCGATCAACCACACCTAATATGAAACGAAAGGAGTGTTGCAAGTGAGATTTAAAAAGGTGGTTTTTCAAAACTGAATATTTGGTACTGGAATATTCAAGCCTGTTATTGGGGCGGCGCAAGTCAACCCTAAGCCGGAACAGTTGAAATTCCGGTGCGCTGCGAAGCAACCAGGCTGAAAACCATTTTGCACTGCAACACAAAATATGGACAAAATAACAGCACGCGGGTCGCGTGCTTTTTTGTTGCCGAAAATCGTGGTGCCGGCATAAACACATTTTGCTCGCAGGTTTATACAAACAGTGAAATGAAAGGAGATGGTTTTGTGAAAAAGAAAAAAACTACGTTTGATCTGATAAAAACAATCCGCAATGAATGGAGCATCAACCCCAGAACAAGGGTGCAGGAAAACGAATTGAAAAATAAAAAGAAAAGAAGGCAGAACGAAAGGAAGCTGGTAAAGGAGGGGATGGGCAGATGAGCAAGACGGATAAATGGAATGCAAACAACAGGTTTATAAAACAAGCGGATTTCGTACCGTATCCGGCAGGGGTTGTAGCCGGCGTCGGCTTACTGCCCGGAGCAGACCGCAGTAATAAGCGGTTTAGGAAAACCAGCGTGCTGGAAAACAGCACAAACACAGAAAGATTTGCAAAAGGAGATGAATTTGTATGGAGACCCGTATTAGAAGGGATAGAATACCTGATAATTTTATTATTGCCTATACTCTTTATGATATTTTATTCAGATGGAGCCGGCAGGAAGTCCGGTTAGCTGAAAGAAGGGTTAAAGCAAAAAAAAAGATGATAAATCCGGTCCCCGAGAATCCGGCTGCGGGTTATCATCTTAGCTGGAGAAGGGACGCATAAGGGAGGTATTTAAAGTGGATGTTCAAATTAAAACCGAACAGATTTATGATCAAAGCGCCATTACAGATGTAATATGCGAAACATTCTATGGATGGCACCCAAATAACTGGTATGTCTCAAAGCCTGTCATGGCGAATTTGCCGGAGCAGGGTAAAAATAATAATTCTCATTTGCCGCTGATAGCGGAAATTGCCGGCAATGGCTCGGGGCATATCCTATTTTCCATTTATCAGTTCATAGTGGCCGGAACGGCGCAGCAGGGCGCTGTTCCGGCTTCTGCTGTTTTAAAGCCGAATTTCCCCAAAAAAGCGGCCGGTGTCATTCCAATGTTCGTTGGGAAGCCGTTCATGCAGGACTCAACAAGGGTTCATGCAGCCTGATCCGAGTATTGCTGAGGAGGTTAAAAGAAATGGATATGAATGAACTGCTAAACGAGTTGCAGCAAATGCAAAAAAAGCCGCCGCTGTTTGAGCGGGGAGAGCCAAAATTCTGGGATGATCCACACATTTCAAAGCATATGCTGGAAGCGCATCTGAGTGTTGATACCGATCTGGCCAGCCGAAAGCTTGAGACCATCGATAAAACTGTTGATCACCTGTTTTCATCTGGCGTTCTACGGCCCGGCATGAGGGTGCTTGACCTGGGATGCGGGCCTGGATTATATGCTGAACGGCTCAGTAAAGGCGGGTGTATTGTGACCGGGCTTGATTTGTCCGAAAGGTCGCTGGCGTATGCGCGGGAAAGAGCCAAAGAGCAGGTGCTCAGTATCGACTACCGGTGCATGAACTTCCTGGATATGAATTTTTCCGATGAGTTTGATGCTGCTCTGCAGATCTATGGAGAAGTGAACACATTTTCCGATGAAGCCAGACATAAGCTTTTTGGCCTGGTTCACAAAGCGCTGAAGAAAAACGGAAAGTTCATTTTTGATGTAACGACGCGGGTTCACCGCATGAAATACGGCTGCAGGGACGGATGGTACGTCAGTGACGGAGGATTTTTCAGCCCCGGCAGGCATTTGGTTCTGGAGCGTGGTTTTGATTATCCGGAACAGAGCGTGTGGCTGGACCAATATATCGTTGCCGATCAGCAGGGTGTAAAAGTATACAGAAACTGGTTCCGTGATTTTACCCTCGATGAAATCACGGAAGAATTGAAAAAAGCGGATTTCACGGTGAAAAACGTATGGAACGAGCTCACCGGAGTCCCCTACCGGGAAGGCGGGGAATGGATCGCCATTGCCGCACAGGCGGAAAAATGATGATCCATGTGATTAAGGCCGGATCAGGGAAACGTAATCCAACAGAGCTGGTCTGTACCGAATTAAGACCGGAGGAGACATCTGCAGCGCTATCGGCTTTCTGACACTATACTATTATTCCTTGATCGCCCCCAGGGTTATCCCGGACATCACCTTGTCGCTGAAGCATAAAAACATGACCATAATCGGAATTGTTGCGACGACGCAGCCTGTCAAAACCAGTTCCCAGGGTATGGAAAAGAGGTTGCCGTCGATGGTCAGCGTAGGCAGGATGACCATAATCGGCAGCTTTGCCGGGTTGTTCACCATTAGCAGCGGCCAAAGATAATCGTTCCATTTATACAAGAACTCAAGAATAGCCACCGTCGCAAGAGCAGGAACGGAGGTTGGCATCACAATTCGCGAATAAATCCTGAAATGTCCTGCGCCATCCAGCTTTGCCGCTTCGATAAGTGAATCGGGAATGCTCATCATATATTGTCTTAGCAAAAATAAAGACATGACCTTCGCAATTCCCGGGATAATCTGTATTTTGTAGGTACTGATCCAGCCTATTTTGGCCAGCATAATGTATAATGGGGGAATCAGCAGCTCGCCGGGGATCATCATGGTCATCAGCAAAGCTGAAAAAATGATGTTTTTCCCCTTGAATTCATACTTTGCGAAGGCGAAAGCCGCTAATGAGGAAATCGCCAGTACCAAAGCTGTGTGGACCAAAGTGACATAAACCGAATTCATAAAGGTCTGAACGATCTGCCCCCGGTTATACCGGTATAGGTTGATATAGTTTTCCAACGTTGGTTTCATCGGGAACCAGGCGGGGTTTGACGATAATTCCTTCGCTGTTTTGAAGGAATCCATAAACATGAGCAGAATGGGATATAAAACCACGGCTACCGCCAGCAGCAAAAAAAGATTAAACAGTATGGTCTTGAAATGTCTCATTTTCATTTTTCATCGCTCCTGTTTGACAATATACGATACTGCATCAGGGATACCGCCGATATCATGATGAACAGGGTCCATCCAACCGCAGATGCCATTCCGAACATTCCTCCGTTCATATTGTCCACCAGGATGCCTACCAGCGTATTGGCTTCCGGCGATATACTCTCGACAGCGCTCAACAATCGTGGCTCGGTGAACAGTTTCAGGCTGGACATGGTGTCCATGATAATCGCGAATAAAAAGATTGGTTTCATTATGGGTATGGTAACGGACACCAGCGTTCTGAATGCACTGGCGCCGTCCACCCTGGCCGCCTCGTATATTTCATGGTTTACTGTTGTAAGGCCTGCAATATAGATCATCATATAGTATCCGACAGATTTCCAGATGATGATGAAGACAACGGACCAGCGGAATAGGGCGGTATTATCCAGGAATGGAATTTGGGTGCCCAATATGCTGTTAATCGCCCCGGTTCTGGTACTTAGGATCACCTTCCAAATCAATGTGGCGGATACCGATGACATGGTTACAGGCAGGAAAAAGCATATTTTGTAGAAGTTCTTCCAGCAAACTATTTTTGACGAGATGGCAACGGCAAGCAGGAATGAAAGAACCATCACCGGCAGGCTATGGGCGATAAAGTAGAACAAGGTATTCAACAGGGATTTCCAAAAGAAATCAAATTGAAATAATGATCGATAATTACTGAAACCAACAAATTTCATCGGACCGAATCCCTGGTATTTGCACAGGCTGATATACAGAGAATATATGGCCGGAAACAGAAAGAAAATAAAAAACGAAAGCAAAAAAGGTAAGATAAACAGGTATGGAACAGCCTTTTCAAAGCGCCGGTCATTACCTTCCCTGATCAGTTTTTCTCGGTTGGGGAGAAAGGTAAAAATTTTCTTAACCATGCTAAAACCTCTTTTTTCAGATTTGCATACAGCCCCAAATGCCTGATTTGGGGCTGTATGCGTCAGAGAAAACCGGCACTGAAGCTCAGGTCATGCTTTGATGCCGAAGATTCGAGCTAACCGCCAATGATTAATTGGACGTGTACTCCAAAGGATTACCTATCTGGCTCTTTAAATCTTTTTCCGCATTGGCCAGAATTTCATCCAGGGATTGGTTTCCGCTGAGATAGAGGTTCAGGTATTGGTTCATCAGGGTAAACTCCAGGCTGGATGCCGGGCTGTAGTTAAACAGCTTGAAATGATCCGCGTCAAGGGAAATAATCCTTTGCTCGGCAAGGGAGTCTCCGAAATAGGGATTGGTCTTATTGTAAATCGGTTCCTTCATGCCTGCGGTTGTTAAGGGCAGTTGTTCGGGCTGAACTTCAAAGATCTTTTCACGCAGAGTCGGATCAAAGGTAATCTTTAGCAAAATATCCTTAGCGACGTCTCTATGCGCAGCTTTTGCCGGGATGCACGACAACGCGCCGCCCGAATCGCTTCCGCCTTTAGAGCCTGCTACCTCCGGCCATTGTGCGACAGCCCATTTTCCTGCCTGATCCGGCGCGTAAACCGGCAGATAGCTATTACCGGCAAACCAACTGGCGTTCAGTGTGGATGCCAGGGAGCTGTCTGCAAAGGCCTTTTCCCAGTCCGGAGTGAAGTCGCTGATATTTAATACAATATCTTCATCCACCAGGCGCTTGAAGAAGGTAAACGCCTTACGTACCCCGGGGTCTTGCGAAACGATATAATTTCCATTTTCATCATAGAATTTTCCGCCGTTTCCGCTTAACACCATGCCCAGATTGTAGCCTGCGATGTTGGGACCGATATTCCAAATGCGGGAATTGGGGAAAACTTCCTTCAGTTTTTTACCGGCATTAATGAAATCGTCCTCGCTCCTGATTTGTGCCGGATCGATTCCGGCCTGGTCAAACATATCCTTGCGGTAATACCATAACTTGGACTTCAATGCCACAGGAAAACCGATGATCTTGTCCTGATAGGTGACCAGCTTCAAAGCCCCTGCCAGATACTCATCCTTATAAGGCGCCATAAAGCCTGTGAGATCCTCCAGTACGCCCATGGCGGCAAAACCGAGCATACCACCGTAGTTGAACTGTACGATGTCGGGGATATTGGTATTTGCCGAGAGGGCAAGACGTAATTTCTGAGCGACTTCAACATCTCCCTTGCCGCCGACTTCTACTTGAATGTCATATTTTTCAGCATATTCGGGGTAGGTTTCATTCAATATATTAATTTTCTGCTCCCAGCCTGCCGAAGAACCCCATACCATCCATTTTACCGTTTGCTTTTCAGCCGGTGCTGCAGCCGTGGGAGCAGATGAGCCGGATGACGGAGCTGTGTCCGGAACAGGAAGCGTGCAACCTGTCAGAACTGACAGAACCGTCACCAGTGCAATAAGGGTGATCATTGATACTTTCCTTTTCATGACCTTTCGGAACATAAAAAAACCTCCTTTAAAATCGATGATGTGTTTGGTATGCCTGTGTCCCGGTAACACCTAAGCACGGCATACAACCCAGGTCAAATGTTAGCAGCAGGAGAATTTTTTTTGTAGTGTAATTTCAATCGGAACCTGTTCAAAAAATACAAAAGAGCACTCAACATTTTAAACATTTCTCAACAATTAATAGATTCCACTGTGTTAAAGGAAGGATGAAAGGCCTGTTTCTACGCCAATTTACCACCGGATTCGCTGGTTTTATACTCGGTCGGCGTCACGCCAAACATCTTTTTAAACACCTTATAATAATAGGAAACGTTCGTATACCCTACCATCTTTGCAATCTGCTCATTGGAAATATCTGTGGTGCGCAATAATTCCCTGGCTTTGGCCATGCGCAGCTCATTGACATAGTTAACAAAAGGTTTGGCAAACATTTTTTTGAACAGCCGTCCGAAATAGACCGGGGAAAGGTTCAGTTCATCCGAGACGCTTGTCATGGAAAGGCATGGATTGGCGTATTCCCGGCTCAGCAGCTGTTCGATTTTCCTGTACAGGTTATCGGATTTGGTCTGTTTTTTATTGTCCAGCTTATTGATGATTTGCTGGAACAATCCATGAAAATGCTCATTCACTTCTTCCATTGTTTCCAATTGATCAAGCCTGGCAATGAAGGAGCTTGCCTGAAAAGAAGAGAAGGATCCGCCGTATCTTTCGATATCGCTGATGGTAGTGATAATGGAAAAGGCAAGGTGCACCAGCGCCATGTTGAAGAACGTGTAAGAGCCCCGCTGGGTTTCCTGGACGATCTCATGGTAGGTCTGCATGGCTTCGTCAATCTTTCCCTGGTTCAACGACTGAATCAGTTTCTCTTCCTTTTTTTTCGGGAAAATGTATTCCTGGGTTTCCTCCCGGCTCAGCTTCTCCGATTCAAGGATGCAGCCATGGCCGAAATACAGACGGTAGTTTGAAAGATATAACAGCCTGTCATATTCGCTGTGACTTTCTTCCGGATGCTTCAGGCTATTTGACCCCACCGTAGCCGAAACAGATAGCTTCAGCCGCTGTTCGGCAATTTTTTGAAGGTTTCTGACAATAACACAGGCATTACCCGCATTATCTGAATTCACAAGCAGAAGCAGCTTATCATCACCCATATCAATGGCGGCATAAGGACATCCTTCCGGAATGACTTCTCCTGCCATATCCATAATAGCTTTCTTAATTTCCAGCCGCTCGGATAAGTTATGTCGGTCGCAAAAATTCATATAGCTGTCCAGCTTTACAAGAACGGCGATATGCGGTGCAAAAGGATCCCAATCTACACCAAAACTTTTAAGCCTTTCCGTGATTTGATCCTCGCCGAATGCGGAAGGATCCATCACCAGCTTCTTTAAAAACTCCTGCATCAGGGTGAACTGGTTCCCCTGCTTTTCCTGCTCCAATGCGTTCAAACGGTTGACAACCGAATCAATGGGCTTGCGCAGCCTGTTGGAAAAAAGAAAACAGCAGACAAGGCCTGCGAGCAATATTGAAGAAGAGATCCAAATTGTATTGTACCTGGCTCGGTCTACCCGCATGATGATTTTACTATACGGGATAATTCGAACAAAATGCCACTCCGGCCCACTGCAGGAGGAGTAGATGATCAGGGATTCCTCGCCGTTAACCGAATCCACAAAATATCCGGACTCTTGTTCGGATTCCAGAATATGCCTCACATACTCCTCCCCGGACAGATCGTCCAGAAACGAGATATCTTTCGAGCCCGATACCGATATGCCATGCTTGTCCACAATGACTGTTTTATAGCCCGACGTGGTATCCATGTTGGCTATGGTATCTTTGATCCATTTTTCGCTGATGTTCACCACAAGCGCGCTGTTAATGGTCTGGTTGCTTTTTAAAAGGTCTGTGAATATGAAGGTATAAACATTCACATATTCCGTTCCGGTACCGCTGTACCCGGGTTCCTTGATCCTTCTGCTGATGGGAATGATTCCGTCATAATCGGAGAAATTTTTCAGGATCCGCTCAATTTCTTCGTCATAAAACGAACCGGATTCATAGGTTTGCTGATAAAACATGTTCGGAGAAGCGATGAAAAACTTGTTCATATTCCCGTTATAAATATAAATGGAATGAAAAAAACGGGAGCTTGAACTGTTCCGGAATGCGGCCAACTGCTTCATACCCTGGTACTGTTCCTGGACATTCAGGCTGTTTTTCCGCAGCAGGCCGAAAAGATGCGGATCGGAATACATCTGCATGGCATAGGTGGCGGCCATATCGGTCATCACACTGGTACTGTAGGTTATCTGGGAGATGCTGTTTTTCTCTGCCTGGAAGATATAGTACAATACGATGTTTTTAAAGCTGGCATACAGAGAAACGGACAGAACTCCAATGGAAAGGGTGACCACAAGGATAAAGGATAGGAACACTTTTGTAACGAAAGAAGCCGCCTTCGGTTGCTGAAAGTCTTTCATCCATATTCCTCCATGTCGTGAAATCGATCCTGCTAATTTTATGTTACAGACTAAAAAATTTTGTGTCAATGTTGAAACCTGGATATCGCCGGTAAAAGCTGAAAAAGTATATACTGTGCAGCAAGGTATAATTTGTACACTGTCTGTTTCTCAGGTTTAAGCAGTCTTTTTGTTTTTTTTAACTACCGGTTCATCCTATCAAACATTACAGTAAGAGATAGAGCGAAGTCGCTTCATGATATAAATTCGGGTTGCTGTTCACATCCAAACGCGCCGTATGCCCCGGCCCCAGGTCCCGGGGATGGCTGCCTGGCGCTGCTTGAACAGTGATCATTCAGGAGGGATAGGCCGCAAATGAATCGAAAAGAGATATTTTTTCCCGCAGTTGTTATCGGAGGCGGATTAACGGGAATCTGTGCGTCCATTGCGCTGGCCAGACAGGGAATACGCACCGTTTTGGTGCATGACCGGTCTGTTCTGGGGGGAAACTCCAGCAGTGAAATCGGGGTTCCCATCGGCGGCGCCGATCATATCGGTGCATACCGCCATGCCAGGGAGACGGGGATATTGAATGAATTGCTTCTGGAGAACGCATTTTTCCCGAATCTGTCCAACCCTGAAACTTCACAGGGTTTTTCGGGTTCCGTATGGGATCTTGTTCTGCGTACGGCAATTAAAAAGGAGAAAAACATCAAATTGCTGATGAACACCGTGGCAAAACAGCCTGAAACCGAAAACGGACGGATCATATCCATTATCGCCGATCAGCACAGCACGGAAACCGAATGGAAGATCCATGGCACAATATTTCTGGACTGCTCCGGGGATGGCCGCGTTGCATATGAAAGCGGGGCGCAATACATCCATGGCCAGGAAAGCTGCAGCGAATACGGCGAGGATTTGGCACAGGAGAAAACCGATAACCGGACCATGGGCAGCACCATTTATATCAGAGCCCGGGACGCAGGTCGGCCAATGCCTTTCAGGGCCCCCGACTGGGCATATGTGTTTGAGCGGGACGAAGATTTTTGCCGGGGATGGGCGGATTGTCCCCATGACATCAAAATGCTGACCGGTTACCCGGGCGGATATTGGTGGCTGGAATTTGGAGGCGATTTTAACACCATTACCGACGCCGAATTCATTCATGAAGAGTTACTGCGATATGCCGTGGGCGTATGGGATCACATCAAAAACCGCGGGGATCATGGCGCCGAGAATTATGTGCTGGACTGGCTGGGGATTATCCCGGGCAAACGGGAATCCAGGCGGTTTATCGGGGATTATGTGCTGCGCCAGTCCGACCTGGAGAGCTTAAGAATTTTTGAAGATACAGTGGCCTATGGCGGATGGAATATCGATGTGCACTTTCCTCACGGCATATCCGGAAGGGGTCTTAGCTACTGGCATGGAAAGGATCTCAACGGCCGGTATGGAATCCCTCTTTCCTGCCTGTATTCGGTAAACATTGAAAACCTGTTGTTTGCCGGGCGCAATATCAGCGCTTCCCATATTGCATTGGGCTCCACCCGTGTGATGGCAACCTGCGCGCTGATGGGGCAGGCCGTCGGAAATGCAGCCGCCCTTTGCATAAAGTATGGCAAAACCCCCCGGGAAGTGCGAGAACTTCATATTCACGAGCTGCAGCAGCATTTACTGCTGCAGGATGTGTATCTTCCGGGATTTCAGGTTGATGCTGCGATCAATCTTGCCCGGCAGGCAAAACTTTCGGCATCCGGCGAAGCTGCTCTGGTTTTTCCGAAACCCCGGCAGTACAAACCGGCCGATACGGTTTTATGCCAGGCTTTTTTCGCCAAAGAGATCCAAAAGGTCATCCTGCCGCTTTACAATGACGGTTCCGAGCCCATCGATATTTCTCTGGAACTGCATATCGGAAAGCAACTGGATTTATTCGTCGAAACATCGCCGGTGAAAACTGTACATGCCGTGCTTCCCGCCGGGAAGCACCTGATCGCTTTTGAATTCTCCTGTTCCTTCGGGTCTGAAAAATGCTGCCAGTTATGGCTGCAGCCGAAGAAGCACCTGCACTGGGGTTTTTCGCCGGATGAGCCTCCGGCAACCCAAATGGCGGAGGGCAAGGGTGGCTTTATCCGCAGGGGACGTGGAACCTTTTGCCTGGAGCTGGAGCCGCTAAGCCGGTGCTATGGGCCGGAACAGGCTGTTTCCGGAGTCAACCGTCCTGAAAAACATTCCAATGTATGGATATCCGGGCCGGGGTTTCCGCAAAGGCTTGAACTGACCTGGGAGCATCCAGTGACCTTTGATACCATACAGATCGTGTTCGATGACAATTTGGATCGGCCGCTTCGCAGGATAACGGATTATCAGGTAGCCCCCGAGCTTGTCAGGGATTATGAAATTCATGTGCTGCACCAGGGTGAGTGGATCAGGATCGTGTCGGAAATCAACAACCATCAAAGGCTTCGCTGCCACCGGTTCCAGCCGGTGACCGTCTCAGCGCTCCGCCTTGAATTGCTGGCCGGAAACGGGGATGATCGGGCAAGGTTGGTTGAACTGCGTGTTTTAATGCAGGAGGAGACGGTATAAAAGCGCGGGATATATGGGTTCATGTTTAATCATTATCGGTAGTGTCAAAAGACTTATGAAAAACGTTTGTTCGGGTGAATGATTTTCATC
>ENA-UOYA01002917-UOYA01002917.1-activated-sludge-metagenome-genome-assembly--contig:-NODE-2917-length-15777-cov-5.731014_pt1 | contig 15777 bp, 20 predicted proteins | sample MGYA00238163_ERZ764804 | MGnify/ENA primary metagenome ERZ764804 (study PRJEB28919, sample SAMN05720223) | activated sludge metagenome | isolation source: Anaerobic digester | place: Hong Kong...
GGGGAACACAAAAGCCAATAGTGAAATTAGTGATTTAGGAGCAACCAGACCACCGGACAGTATCTCATACCAGTCATCAACCACTCTCTTTAACCGGACCATGATACTGACGGGTCTTCTGATAATCGGAGGATCACTCCTGTTGCTCCGAAACAAAAGTGAGAGGATTTTCAAACTCTTTCCTCTTCTCCTCGGTATTGGTGTGCTTGGTGTCTAAATATTTCCCGTTAATATAGCAGTAATTCATCCCGTTTTTGCTTTGATGGCTTTTATCTCCGGAGGGCTTTCCTGTATCCTCTCATGGAAGATGACAACCGGCCCGCTCAAATATGTATTTATGGTTCAGGAAGGTGAGGTCTTCGGGCTGCGTGGTCCGAATGGTTCAGGCAAGACAACTCTTGTCCGTTTGCTGAACGGTGTGCTTACCCCGACTTCGGGAAGAGCATATGTCTTTGGGAAGGATGTTACAACGGACGGCTCATGGATAAGGGCCAGAACCGGAGTGCTTACCGAAACCACATCACTGTATGAGAGACTGACGGCGAAGAAGAACCTCTCATTCTTTAGAAGGTTTTATGGGATTCCTGATGCAGAGATACCAACAGATGATTATCCACTACCGAGTGCTCTAATCTATGGATATTCAAAAAACCGATTATTACATATTTTTGTTGTATTTAACAAGGAAGAAAACGAGATTATTGTAATCACTACATATGAACCAGATGAGATCCATTTTGATCCAGGAAAAAAGAGGAGGCCATTATGAAATGTGCTATGTGTAAGAGAGGTGAAACAAAGCCAGGTGTTACTTCAGTCTTACTCACTCGTGATAATTTTACCCTTGTTATGCGGGATGTGGCTGCAGAAATCTGTGATGTTTGTGGTGAGGATTATATTGATGGAGAGATTGCAAAGAATCTCTATCATCTGGCAGAGAAGATGCAGGAACAGGGTACGCTCCTTGATGTTCGAAAATACCATTACCAGAATGATCCGGTTTGTGTTATTGAGGGATAATTTCGATCTTCTCACGCCTCACCGGTTGAGTTTCCAAGAGGCACTAATACCGCCTTTATGTTCAGAACCTCATCATGGAACAGGGTGAACGATCGGGTATAATCAGAATACCCCGGATATTTGATGACCAGTTCATTGGCCCCAGACTCCAGACCAAATACTTTCAATGAGTTCAAATTTCTTGTTTTCCCCTTATATTCACCATTCACATACACATTCGCTCCGGGTGGTGAACTTGTAATCAAAAATCCGGTATTTTGATAGTAATTCGATTGTGCACTATTGGTATCCGAACCAGAGGGTTTGAGTAAATCCTGAATATTTGAAATTTTTGGTGTCTTGAACATATCAGAATAATCAAACGTTGGAGCATGAATGCCGGTATAATACCATGTGGATCCATACCCGAGATAGTGATCAAGATAATATTTGAACCAGTCCATTTGGTCTTCATCTTCATCAGTGGCAGCTGAAACCAGGCATCCTGCTATAAAAAAAACGAAGAGTACACCCAAGGCATATTTAATCATTGACTTCACCAACATCATTTGTTGATATGAATGTATACATGACTCAATAGTATTTGAGAGTTATCCACCTTTTCATTCATTATTTACGTATATTTCCAATGGGAAGGGTGAAGCCCCAACATTCACAGGAGGAGTTCATTGTAAAATGACATAAGATAATGAAAACGAAATCTATTTCATAAAAAAACCTAAAAAACGAATTAATTGAGATGGTATCATGTTGGAAAAAAAATCATGGAAAAAAGACTAACTCATTGATTTTCTCACTCGAAGAGGAGATTAGATATCAAAACCGGAGAAATCAGTCAGCGATAAGAGATGTAAAAAAGGGGAAATTTGATTATGAATCAGACCTTACAACTTTGAAAGAACTGCTTCAATACTTTTAATCTCACCCTCATTTACCGTATAGTTTGCAGCATAGTCCTTGTATCCCGGAAAACTTATGCTCACATTATATTCACCTGGAATAAGGCCTTTTACTTCCTTCGCCTTTAATGAACGGGTAATACCTACACTTTCACCATTCACAAAGATCTCTGCTCCGGGGGGTGTGCTGGTAATGCTAAACCCGGTGTTCGGATTATATACACGCTCGGTATTCACAGTTGAATCTAAAGTAAAGTCAGTTTTTAACTTGGTTCCCCAGGTTCCATAGTAATCGTTATAATCATAGTCGGCTATTACAACAGATACCAGACACCCCATGATAAACAGGAGTCCGAACATTCCAATACTATACTTGATCATATGATGCACCATACATTTTCCCCGGTTGAAGATAAGGTTTCTTGAAAAAATCGGAGGATAATCAACTTTCTGGTGTGACGTTTCCCATTTACGCTCAGTAGAATTTTTTAATCGTTACCAGGGAAGGGAGAGGAGCATGAAAAGAACGGTAGTTCTTCATACTTCGCCTTCATATCAAGCAGGAATAGGAAAATTAATACCTTGGCGGATAAATGACATTCGAAGAGACATTTCGTTTTCAAACTCATCGGGAGTAAGAAGAATGTAATCAATTTGTTTACGGTATATTTTAATTACTTGACGGATAGGTTTTTTATTGCTTTTCTTCTATCAAGTGAGCTCATTCCAATAAATGATGGAGAAACTATTGCAAGATCAACATCACTTTCGTTCGTTGCAGTTCCTTCATTGTGTGAACCAAATATGATGATAGCATTGAGCTTAATGTTTTTTTTAATTTCTTCAGATAAATCTTGTATTAAAGATTCAATCCACGAATCCATGATAAAAAATCTCCGGTATCATCAATTATCATCTGTGCAGTCTCTTCAGAAATATCATTGACGAGTGTTTCAAGCATTGGAAGATATCGTATCTTCACGCTTATATCCTCTAATAGATCTATGAAATTATCATACTTTTCAGGAATTCCACCAGGAATAGTTTGGATCAAAAATTCAAGACTATGAGTTCTTGGAGGTTGTGTCTTTGAATAATAAAGATACAGCGCTTTCAACCCCTTTTCAAGCGTCAAATGACAACAAAATATTGCTTTAGGAAATCTTTTCCTTGAAAAAGGTATTCAGCATCTTCATAATCTTATTCTGCCTGAAATACCCATTCTAATACTTCAGGATCCATTATTCATATATCCTTGTCAATGGTAAGATAAAATTGTTAATGGATGAATTTTCTTTCTATTAGGCCAGATTCTATACAATTAGATCCATCTATATACACGAAGCCGATGCAGATGAACCGGATATATTAGTACTATTCCGGAAAATTATCGTCCTCATGCCATCAGGAGATACAACGCATCGGACATGAACAGGTTTTAGAGAATTATCTTTGCATTGAACTGAGCACATGATCTCCTGATATGCCATTTCAGGCAATCGCTCATACATATGCATCAACAACTCCCGGTTTTTACTATCAGGACTACTTTTCCGGACCCAGGTATTCCATTCAGGAATATCATCGATGGTATATCCAAATTCAGAGATAAACGAAGGATTCAGGTAGGTTACTCCACCAGCATAGTCGGTAATGAGAACCGGATCACCAATGTATGCGATAACATCCAGGAACCGGGATTCACTCTTGCTCATACACTCCTGCGTAAGTCTTCTGGCAATCGCTATGGAAGCCTGACGAATAAATGACTCAATAACCATATGGTTTTCCAGTTCTTCATCAGGCCGAAGACACATCCCTACAAACCCAAAGAGCTGGTTTTGCCAGGCCAGACCAGCGATACACATCTTCCCTATTGATTGCTGCACGATAAAGGCTTCACAAACTTCCCTTGAAAATACCTCACTACAGATATCATAAAAAGAAAGCGGTTCATACGGAAAAAAGGGCCGAAATGGAAACTCCCTCATAATCTTCATCGTTTCAACGGTCTCATAATAGGGAGGCTTACTCATATATTCCTGAATGGGAAAAACAAGACCGGATACATCATTCCCGTTATTGAGCTGTCTTGAACATTCGAAAAATGATGCATCCCGGATTGACTCGATCTTGTACCCTTTCTTCAATGGATCATACGAAACAACCCAGGTCCGGGGGGGTTTGGGGAGGAGTTCTGAAACCTTGTCGGCAATATACTCATAAATATTCGCATCGGATGGCAGATCAACCAGTTCCATGGCAGTATGAGCTAGAAATTCCATATTTTTCAGGTATTTTTTCGTATCTGTAATATCCTCAAGAATGATAGTAAGACCGGTATCACCTTCGTCAAATATTGTTTGAATAACCTCCATTTTAAAAAAGAGATTATTTTTTTCGGTGGAGTAGCGGATCTCATTCATGACATGATCACCTTTCGTCGAGGTAATCGTCGCAACGGATTCTGGAGATGAGACGACTGGTATCATATCCTCAATGATATGCCGCCCGATGAGGTCTTCTTTCTGCATATTACAAAACTGTATGAAATGCTCATTTGCCTGGACGATATTGAGATTATCATCCACGATAAGGATCATATTCCGGGTAAAACACAAAAAAGCAGATAGGGGAATCCGTTGTGATATCCAGTAGACGTGGGCTGAACCTATTGTTTTTGATTCAACTTTCCCTTCGGCTTTCAGAATATTCAGACATCGGGCTATACTATTGCGGTCCTTATGAAGTTTTTTCGAGAGATCGGTTATGGTCAGTCCCCGGGGATTTGACTTCAGGCTTTTGAGGACCAGACTTGGAATATCGGTATCCTCTGCCATAAGCAGAGATAACAATCTTTGACATGATAATCTTTGTGTTTATAAATATTTATAAATAATACAGGATGAGAAAAGGCATTTGATATCAGCTTATGACTCTCACCTGGTCCCGACCTGGTTCAGCTCAGTCCAGACTTTGTCCAGACCTGATCATTCAGATACCATGGTGAATGAGAATCATTAATACGGGAGAATAACAGTTACCATCAAGCATGATTTATGAAAAAAAAATCAAGGTATTCATCGTTTTCTTAACCCCATCCTGTGTAGCAATCCAGTTATGACCAGCTGTGTGGCTGAATATCTTTCTGCCGGACAAGTAATCGATCTTCCGAATTCTCCCCCTGTATCATTTTCAGAGGGAATGTAGACTCTTGTTGAAGATGAGATTGAGAATGCAGGCATTCCAGGGATCCTTATCGAAGTCGTTACACCAGAATGGACATGGATGAGTGCAGCAGGATATTGTTCTCCCCTATCCAGTGAATCTCTAGACTCAGATATGCGTTTTTTGATTGCCAGCGTTACAAAATTGGTTACAAGTATTGTAATTCTCAAACTGGCCGAAGAAGGAAAATTATCTCTTGCTGACCCGATCGAAAGATGGCTGCCAGCATACTTGATGGATAGAATCCCAAACGGAAAAGAAATGACCATCCGCCAACTTCTTGATCATACCAGTGGGATCGCTGACTATGATAAAGAATTAATTAATCTTGAAGAACTTCATAATCCCGACGTTCCAATACCCTGCCAGGTAAGCATTGAACAAGGTCTCAGTGCCAGCCCACTCTTCAGCCCTGGTACGAATTATACCTACTCGAATGTAAATTATATTCTTCTCACGCTCATTATCGATGCTGCTTCAGGGATTCCATACGAGGATTATGTCACACGAAACATCATCATACCCGCCGGACTCAAACACGTTTATTCAGCATACCAATCATACACCCGGCCCACACATCCGGGCGACAATGCCAAAAGAAAACGGGACGATAAATGATTTTACCGACCTCTATATTCTGTTTGACCGGGGGGAGCAGGTGATATTGTCAGCACAGTGAGTGACATGAACCGTCTTCATAAAGCTCTCCGGCAGGGGGACCTGTTAAGGAATGAATCTATTGCAGATATGGAAAAACCAACGCCACAATATGGTAAAACCGGATATGGTCTTGGGTATACCACGACCCAGGTTTCTCCACTGGATATTACCATTCAGGGACATACCGAGGGATATTCAGGATCATTCTCCTTCTGGTATTATCTGCCTGAAAAGGATACATACCTTATCTCTGACCTGAACTCTATTGGAACAGACCCGAATGCGATGAAGACGATCCGATCCTCTATCCTGCAATATCTGAAAGGGACCATTCCGGATAAAAATAAAAAGCAGTAATTGGAGAGAGTTCCTACCGGATTTTTTTAAGAAATTAGCCGTTACTGTTCATGCATTCTTTTAACTGCGGTGTATGTATCGATGAATGATGTGAGTATCCGGAATCCTCTTTCCGTAATAATATAATCTCCCCGTTCATGCCTTTGAATGATCATACCGGCTTGCTGTAACTTTCTTACATGGAATAATAAATTTCCACCCCTGAGTCTGGTCAGGTGAGAAAGTTCTGAGAATGTTTTTGTCTGCTTTGAAACTGCCTGGATTATTTGAAACCGGGTAGGACTCGCAAACGGTTCGATCATCTGTGAAACGATCTCTTCATCAGTAATCTGAACCAGTGTAGGTTCGTTTTCTTTTTTATCCAGGATCCCTAAGGATCTCATAAGATCAATCTGTTTATTGAATAATCGAAAAACTTCGGTAAAACAGATATCACATTTGTCAAATGGTCCTTTCTTTTTCAACTCAACAAGTTGGTTTTCGTAGGATTGGACAATCTCTTCGGTGATTTCCCCATTTTTGATATGCTGCGAGGTGGTAGTGAGAAAGTCAAGAAAGATCTGAAAACAGGTATCATGCATCTTGCATTCATGAACCATGGCATGAGAAAGACAGTCTCCTGCTCGTTCAACCTGATGATGTGCCAGTAATCCGGAGTATTCATTCCTGATATCTGAAATAATGGCGTTTACATGAATCTGATTGGTCCGTTCCATAAACCGATGAAGATCTTCACGGAGTGAATGAATCTCCTGTTTAATAGAATCAAGAGGAAGATGAGTGTCCGATGGATTTTCCATACCTACCATCCTGTTAGACTGATGAGGAGATAACTTTTCGAGTTAGGAAAATATACCACCAGCCATATTAGTCATTTTAATAACGCTCAAGTATATTTATTCAACTGATGATGTAGTATTGGTGAGACAGATGCCAACATGGAAATGTACCGGTACAGAAGTTATGGCAGAGAAAGCACAGGAATCTCTAGATAACATCAAGTCTGCCTGCTTCGGATGTCAGATCCATAGCAATGACTGCCCAATTTCTCATGCTGCCCAGGAAATTGCATGCATGATTGAGGAGTGAGAAGAATGACAACAGTAAAAGACCAGATCCATGCACAGATATCAGGAGCACTTGCAAACGCCTCCTTTCCGATAGATACGCCAGAAGCATTACTTGCAGCGTTTCCCGCAGGAGCGGATACCACCTGTCAGGTGGGAGATCTGAAGATGACCGCCGGAGAAGCAGGAAAACTCCTTATTGCCACTGATTTCCCCTTTACCAGTGCAAAACAGGTAGCAGACATTATTGTTGAGCGTGCGGGGTTATAGATCCCGAAATTCCTCCATGTTTATTTATTTTTGTCTAAAATCTACTGGATTTTTACTCACGTTTCATCAACCGCTTACATCTGATGAAGAAGCGGTATTATTACATCTCACCTTATCTTTGATGATCAATGGAAATCCGCCCTGATAAGAATCGGAAATATTTTTAATTTTATGGTTCAATCGAGAAAAATAGAAAAAGGGGTGATTTTTACAAGGATTTTCTCATAATCAGGTACGTATTCCCAAACTCATCTGAGTATCTGTCAAAGATGTCGGTTTGCTTTTTCAACCCATCAATTACCATCAGAGCGTCCTTATCGTCTGCATATTCTTCTTCAAGACCTCCAAACCTCTCCCTCAATTGTCCGTAGAAACTTTCCTCCCATACTTGTGAAGGGAGCCGGAAGGAACCAACCAGTTCTAACCCGGCATTCCGGACTATCTCAAATCCTTCATCTTCGGTTATCATGGTGGGATGGAATTCGGCGAAGAATTCCCGTGGCTCTTCGGAGGGGGTTTTTGTAAACCAGAATATATCCGAGATCATGATATATCCACCCAGTTTCAGGAATTTTTTCCAGTATCTGACAGCTTGTTCGATACCGATGATGGATGCACATCCTTCTGCCCAAATAATGTCAAAAGACTCCTCTTCAAAGGGAAGATTATCCATAGATGCACAGACCGTTTTAATCCGTCCTGAAAACCCTTCGACAATTATTTTTTCTTCCAACGTATCGATATATGGCTGGTGGATATCTACCGCCCGGATCCTACAGGACTGACACAGGCGGGCAAGGGCCATCGTCTGTGCACCCTTCCCACACCCGACATCAAGAATCTCACCACCTCCTGGAGGGAGGTCTGTGATAAATAAAAATGCCTTTTTGGTGTGCTCATCATCGCCCCCACCCAGTCTGGGGAGAGATTCAAAAACCTTAAATACTGAACTGGTGTCCATATTTTTTTAAATCTTAACATTTTAAGTAGTTTCTGTTCCTTTCGGCAGAGGAACGTTTGTTTTCTTTAAAACAGTCTGTATCAGTTATTCTGATCTGAATCGAGACTAGCCGTAATATGAGGAGATGGTGGGATCAGAATAATCCATTATGCTACTGGGAATACCATATCGGAAACCAAAACGCTAATTTTCTCCAGTCAAAACCCAGATAGATGAGCAAATAAGAACTGGAAGATATCCTGAAAAACAAGATTTTAACCACCATGGAGAAGACCATGCGATATAATGCACGATTACGAAAAGAATACCCCCGCTCACTCATCCAGCTTGCAGGCACGACGATCCGGGCAGGGGCACTAAATAATTATCAATGTATACGAATTTATAATTTCCCCACGGATAACCTGAGCGGGCCATTTTCATCTGAAATAAATATTCATTCTTCCTATTCGGCGCCCTCTGCTTGTATAAGAGGATACCGGAATGGTGAGATTTGATCAATGGATATCTACTTGAGATTTTGTTAACAAAAATCTGACTTACCCAATTGAAGCGATGATGAGCCAAAATTATTCCGGACGCCGAAATCTCTTCGGGAGTGGTGGAGATCCCTTCCTTCTCCTGGAGAGTGCCCGTGCCGTCTCTATCATATCCAGGTATTGTTCTTTCGTCAGTGGAAACTGGTCATTATGTGCATACAAGGCATTTATCAGGTTGCATTGTTGTTCACTCCAGACTTCATTCGGGACCGAACGCACCCACTCAGCCTGTTTTTTTACAAACCATAACCGTTCCTTTCGGTTTCTTTCCCGGAATTCAGGATCAGGAGGTTTCATAATCAACTCCAAAGGATAGACAAAATTCTTTTATGAGATCTACGTCGATAAAATCTTTACATACTTCCCTGATGAAAATCGCATCTTCAACATCCTTCTCACTCCCGAGCCAGAACTTAAATGCAATCTGTATCTCAATGGGACTAATCCAGAAACTTTTACCATCTATTACAAGTTCAATCCTGTTTGTAAAAGAATACTCATCAGTTTCATTTTTAATGAATTTTATTTCGATATTTGGTATAAAACTGTCTTTTTTACAGAGACGTATTGCTGATCCAGATACTAATATTGAATAGAGCCCATAGGCATCCTCAGCGTTTAAAAATTCGTATCCGTCCTTGATTAATGTATCATGAATGTTCTCAAAAGTTGAGAAATCACAAAAAGGAATGATAATATCAACGTCTTCTGTGCTTCGGGATCTACCAAATAATATGGCAACATAGCCACTTACGATTACATATGATGTGTATTCGGTCAGAATATCCAATACTTGACAAACAAAGAGATCTAACTGAGAAAGGTGACGGTTTTGAATAAGTATGGTTTCTCCTTTCTTCTTAATAGTCATATTTTTCTCCAGTCAGAGTAATCCAGTTTTTATTATTAATATCCTTTGAGGTTATGCTTGCCATAATTTATCCAATGAAGAGTTTAATTCCTTTTTTTCAAAAAATCGACATATCAAACAATTTAGTGCATCTCTAAAGGATCATTTATCTGATACTTTTTACCATATTTGAGCAGATCTCTAGCATATGAGAAAAGCTCCATTAGGAATTTATTCCATCCGTCAATTGACGATAAATCGTGTGAAAGAGTAATCGTCCTGACAAGTAAACCTTTTTTGGTATATTCATAGGGTATCTCCCAATTTCTAAAGATCTTATCTCCTGTATCCGGATATAATAACATTAAAGCAGTAACTTTCCCTTTAGCACCATATGCACACATTTGATACGCATCGGATTCAATAACACCTGCTTTATTGTCCGTTTCATTAAGCAATTTATATTTCGTATCAATAATGACAGGAGTTTGGGGATGGTTAATGAAAATATCTGGCCTCAATTGGAACAATCCCTCTCCATCAACCTTTTCAGGATCGCTTATGAGATTTCCCTTGTTATACTGGGGTTTCACTGACACCTTCTCTGAAAAAAATTCTTTTCTGTATTTATCCAATACACCCGCAATAAATTGTTCAAAAACTTTTTCCATTGGAACAAGAAGAGAAAAAAATTCAATGTGTGATGCTTGAAGAGAGAGAGCACTATGAGATAGATAAATTTGACAAAATTTTAGAAATGGTTCAAATGCTCTACTCAAACGATCCAATACCAGTTTTTTACTTTCATTATAAGTAAAGGGCTTATAAGATACAGGTTCAAGAATTAAAAGAATTTGCCGTAAGTGTTCTTTTGTTTTTACTCTTTTGACCTGTCGCATCATGAGCATTACACAATATTTGAATAGCCTATTTAATGGAGTGTCATATGAAAATTCACTAAAAATACAAGGAATTATATGAAGTTTTGTGGGATTTACTGATGAATGAATATTCAATTTACCTTTACTAAACTTTAAATAATCAGTCTTTTTTTGATATTGACGGTGTTGATTTCTTACTAGGAGAGTGTTGAGTTTATTAGCAAATATGTCGATATAGAAATCAAGCATATCCAGTTCTTCATGATCTAATAGTGAGAGATCAGAAACCTTAAAAGGAATATCGCAATAAGAAAGCATTAGAATAAGATTTTTTGTGATTATTGATTTATGCTCTTCATAATTATTTTTAAACAGTTTCGGAAGAAACTGAAAAGAAATTCCCCCGATTCGAACTACTCCTGCCAGACTATTTGGCTTTAAGGTATTATTTTTTCTTTTGCAGATGATCTCTTTCGGATCAATCTCATCAAATAATTTAAAAACACCGGGTGGTAAGGTTAGAATCGTACCAACAACACCAACATTTTCACCTTCCTGAACGGAGTATTCAACCCATTCAAATAACGAAATTGGATTATATTTCATCTAAATCCAGATTTTTACAGATTTTAAGACATGCCGTGAAAAATTCTTCGGTAGACAATTTTTCTTTTAATGTATAGGATTTATTATTATATTCAATAAAATCACTTCCAATGACGTTAAACAGACTTTTCGGTGAATCATAGAAGTATTCCTGCAGTAATGGAATAATTTCATGATACCAGATTATTGCTAGTTCTTCAATAGCTGAATTCCTATCCTTGCAATTCTGAAGCTTCAAAAAGAAACTATGCCCAATTTGATGATCTCTATCATGTTCCTTTATAATTCTGGAATTTATTATTTCAAGAAGGTTCACGGACATCTCCAAAACATCCTTTACATCAGGGTTTTTTTGTGTTGAAAAAGTGTTTCGGAGGAGTTTATAATCCGGCATTATTTCAATAAATCCGAATCTTCTTCGTAAAGCAATATCAATAAGAGCGATGGATCTGTCAGCAGTATTCATGGTCCCGATAATATAGAGATTTGGGGGGATTCCAAACATCGTTTGAGAATAAGGAAGTCGTGTTGTTAATTCATTATCTGAACACAATCGTTTATCCTTTTCAAGAAGGGTGATGAGTTCACCAAATATTTTTGAGATATCTCCCCTGTTTATCTCATCGATAAATAAGTAAAAAGGATATTGTTCTGCAAGGTTGCAGAGTTTTCTTTTTTCTTCAGGGATTAATTCAGGGATATCGGAATCTTTGTTCCATTGGTATGAGAGATTTGCTGAAGAAACTAAAGCATTAAAGGCATTTCTGCAGAATCGTTTGAATACTCCTTCATGTACCTCATATGATATTTTATCTTCATCTTTTATATGAGGACGAAGGCCTTCAATAAATTCTTCATAACTGAACGATTGATGAAATGTGATAAATTCTGTTCGTTTTATAGTTGTTTCTGTAGTTTTGGTTGTAATATTTAATTGTGACAGATCTTTTCCTGCCAGTGCAACAATTCTTTCAAAATCTAACGGCTCAATACGCCTGATTATGGCATTTGCTTTAGTTCGAATAATTATACTTGAACGAAATTCAGTGTCATCCCGAAGTATATTATAACTGGGTCCAGAGGTAATTGTGATAAACTGATATTGAAAAGTATCTTCTCCTTTATCAATGCATTTTGCAAATCCAATGATTCGGTGTTCATCATAACCATAACATGCAAGGATATCACCAGGTTTCATGGCAATAAAATACATATCCCAGTTATAGGCATGATTCCATCTGTATGTATAGATCTTGTTTAAATCAATGGTTGAGAAATTAAATTGAGATTTTTTACTTATTTGAACCCAGTAAAATTCAATATCTTCGTAATCATACGTCTTTAATGTAAAGGGAGAATTATCTAGGTTGTTTTTAATATCCTTAAATTGGTATGTTTTTCCTGTTCCCGGTGGACCATACAAAATTATTTGACCCTTTCTTTTCAGAAGTTTTGTCAATGGAGTATCAATTAAACCATTATTAGAAGAGTTTTCTTCAATATAGGCATGATTTAAAGAAAGATACCTATTGATTCCCATTAAAAATGTTTCAAGAGTACAGAAATCAGCATCATGAAAATTTTTATCTTGACGTACAGTAGTTAGTAAAGATTTCATCACCTGGACATAAGAGAAGTATTCTTGTCCAGATCCTTCATATTTTGAGCTTGAGATTAAATTAAGGCTGAATAATGCTTTTTTTGATGGCGTGTTATAAATAGGATAGTCATTAGGAAATCGATAACAAAGTAATTCTGATAAAAAAACTGCACCAACGTTTTTAGTTGAAGAAATTGTGCTGATAAACCGATCGTAAATTGAACCATCTCCATATAGGAAATTATATATCCGTTTTTTAAGTTCTTCAAATCCTATCTCTGAATATAAACATTCTCCGGCTCTATTTCGTTCAAAATCTTCATTCGGTATTGAAAAATTATATATCGTAAAGAACCCCGAAACAATTCGGTTAAATGTTTCAATATCCAGTTTTAATAGATTCTCATCTGAAAATGAATAGGGAATCTCTTTTTTCATAAAGTCATGCTGTTCTCTTAATGTATTAAAACCCCTGATTTTATTTTTTCTCTCAATTTCATCGCGATTGTTCACAAAATAGTCAATATAGGGCTTAAGTCGTTCAAGAGTAATTTGTTGATTTGACATTTTTTCTCCGGATAATTCAAGAAAAATTTCTAATAATGCATTAAAGGTAGAATCAATTTCGTATTTTATATCTGGTGGGATTTCATTAACTGGAACTATCTGAATTAAAGCCGATGCATTAGTCCAATATTTGATGATATCTGCTGAGTTGTTAATTTTATGAGAATCAATATAACTTCTTTTTGTATTTCCTTTTTCCGTCGAAATAAATTTTATTTTATGGTTATCTGATAGTATTTGAATTATCTTTTCAGCCAAATGAGGTTGAGAACGAATTTTTTCAACTGATTGATCAGATTCATCGACATAATCGCCATACGTTAATCCAAATCGCACTTCAAAGGGTAAAATTGTGATGTATAACTGGGGATAGTAAGAAAATTTTTGATTTTTTATTGTTGGATCTTTTTTCGTTATTGTACCCCAGACATATGGATTTACTTTTTGGCCATAGTATGGATGTCCTTGTGAGTCAAAATATTGAGTGAGGTTTTTTGCTTGTAAGAATTCATCGAGAATTTTTTTAATTAACTGGTTCGGAGAAAGGTTGTTGTATTTTTCTCTAAACTCTGATATTGCCGGCTTAACTATTGAGTTGTACTTATTCTGGTTTTCTTCTGCGTCTGATGATCTACTGAGTTGCTTATCATCAAGGTTTGATTCGACAATAAGGTTTGATATCCGTCCGATTTCTGTAAACGCAGTTTGATATTTTATTTCCATAGATCATCGTGGTAATAATTTTTAAGCAGATCTAACAATTTTATTTCATTTATTTCTTTCATTTACTCTCCAGAAAAGGTATATCCCTTCATTTCGATACGGTGAGATCTCAAACCCATACCACCTCCTGAGAGATATAAGGGAGAATATAGGGAGATACACCATCCGTGGTGACGATCTCAACTTTTCTAGGAAATAATGACTGGAGATACACTTCAAGATCAAGATATTTCCTGTAGGTTACCGATTCAGGATCTAACTCGATAAAGAGATCAATATCACTCCTCTCTCCGGCTTCATCCCGTACAACAGAGCCGAAGAGACCGAGCTTTGAAACACCAAACCGGCTCTTTAAATCATGAGATTCACGTTTTAAAATTGAAAGTATTTCATCCCGCTCTGTCATCATCATTACCCCTTCATTCTGGAAAATCTGAATACTGTAACTAATTTATCGAAGAATATAATTCTGATTATCTCAATGCAGGTTTATCATCCATAAGACCCCTATTATGGAATAAAATTACTTCAATCATGTTGTTTTCCGTCTCTTTTCTGGCCTTTCCGGAGGCAATACAAACGGGAAGTGTATGGCATCATGTGACATGTAATTAAAATATTATTTGGATAATGAAAACTTTTGACTTATAACCATTTAAATATTGATAATGTGATTTTGTCTGATACCACAGAAAAGTGAAAATCTGTGTAACTCAAATATGTTTTTTCAATATCCTCATAAAAGCTTGATACCAGGTCTGCCGTACATTATCCCAAAAAAGATATCATATCCCTTCAATCCAGATAAAAAATTTATTATCAGCAGGCTATTTAAATACCCATCGGTACAAAATATCAAGAATTAAATTCATATCAAAGGCTGGTTTTATTATCTAAAAAATAGGGATATATTATTCATCTAAATGACCATGACTAACCCAGAAAATTCCATAACTCCAAAAAAACTCGCAGAGTGTATTCGCGAAGAATTTTTTCAATATGGTATAAAAATTCACGAGAGAAAACTTTGACTGTATGCCATAGCCACAGCTCAAATCATCACTTTGACCCAACAAACATCACAAAAAAAATAATTTTATCCCATACTCCTCCGCTGAATCTCCTCTTCTACCCGGTCCCATTCAGAGAGACACTCCCCGATATCACGAACCAGAAGCTGAGCTGCCCTGTACACCGCTTCCGGCCTGAGATCCTCAGGAGACATTCCACAGAAGACCTCTTCAAACGAATAGAGAATATCCAAAATCTCCGTCTTAATCTCAAACAGATCCTCAATCAGCGAAGGAACATCATCACAATCATCCGGCGGGGAAAGCCATGCAGCCTCAGCCCGGTAAAACCCGGGCGGAAGATCAGAACAGGACATCAGGACCTCCCCGTAAGATCTGATATCTTACCTGAAACCTGCACATCCCCGTTTTTATCAACATTCACCAACGGAAACACCCTCTTCGACCTTCGAACATACGACATCCACAACCCGGCGGTCCCGATACCGCTCATCACCGAAACAAGACAGGACACACCG
>ENA-UOYA01002919-UOYA01002919.1-activated-sludge-metagenome-genome-assembly--contig:-NODE-2919-length-15776-cov-5.175625_pt1 | contig 15776 bp, 12 predicted proteins | sample MGYA00238163_ERZ764804 | MGnify/ENA primary metagenome ERZ764804 (study PRJEB28919, sample SAMN05720223) | activated sludge metagenome | isolation source: Anaerobic digester | place: Hong Kong...
TTTCCTCTGTATGAAGCGCTTTCTGATCAGGGAGTGACCATCCCGGGCGGGACCTGTCCTTCAGTATGCGTATCCGGATATACGCTCGGAGGCGGATACGGGTTTTTGTCCAGGCTGATGGGAATGGGCTGCGACAATCTGCTCGAGGTGGAAATGGTCACGGCTCAGTGCGAAATCATCCGCGCGGATCACAGCCGACATGCCGATCTGCTTTGGGCCTGCCGCGGCGGAGGCGGCGGCAGCTTTGGCGCGATCACCTCTTTTACCTTTCGTGTACATCCCATCGGAAATGTTGCTCAATACCGAATGACGTGGGATTTCTGCAATCTTAAAAAAGTGGTCCGCTATTGGCAGACATGGGCGCCCTACGCTGACGCCCGCCTGACGTCCCTTTTGCTGCTTCCTGCCCGTAACCAGGGCGATCTCCGTTCCAGCGGAGTATTTGTCGGTCCGGAAGAGGAACTCAGGAAGCTTGTGCGTCCGATACAGGAGGCGACGCAGCCGAAGTCCGTTGAGTTCCGCTTTGTTTCCTGGATGGAAGCAGCCCGCCTGTATGCAGGGCAGCCGTTAGAGCAGGAGCTCTTCAAAAATTCTTCCGCCTTTGCCTATGAGCCTCTGTCTGACGAAGCATTGGATGTACTGATCCGCAACCTGCAGACCGCTCCCGGCTTCGCCAACGTGGTCTCCTTTTCCGCCTTTGGCGGCTCGATCGGTCTGGTGCCTCCGAATGCAACGGCATTCGTTCATCGGAAAGCCCTGTTCATGCTTCAATATCAAACCTATTGGATACAGGATCAGGAAGCGGATCAGAATATACAATGGATCGAACAGTTCCGCCGGTCCATGCTTCCCTATACCAGGGGCGCATTCCGCAACTACTGCGATTCCATGATTCCCGACTGGCCCGTCGCGTACTTCGGAGAAAACCTGGCCGGACTGATGCAGGTCAAACAGAGGTACGATCCGGAGAATCTGTTTCGCTTCGAACAGAGCATACCGCTATAGGAGGCGTTTCAAGTGGGTATTTACGAATGGGGCGTTGACTCCGCAGAGGATGTAACAGAGGAACTGTTTCAATGCGTTGTGCGGAATTTTGGACATCCGGTTTTCTGGGGCAGATACCTTGTACGGGTCCCCGCTGTTTCAGAGGGACTGACAAGGCGGGAAATCTCATGGATCCACAGTCAGGGCGTAAGAATACTGCCTATTTATAATGCTTTCCGAGAGGCAAGGGGATATGGCCATGGGAGAGCGGCCGCACTGGACGCGGCATATCATGCCGGAAATCTCGGGGCGCCAAAAGGGGTCCCCATCTTTGCCAATATGGAGAGGTTTTTCCGGGTGGACAGCGCATGGATCCGGGGCTGGACGGAAGGGATGCTTGCAAGCGGATATCGAAGCGGTATCTACAATGATCCGGTGACAGGCGGTTTCAATGAAGCGTTTTGCAATGCGGTAAATGAAAATGCATACTTAACATTACAGAATATATTATGGAGCGCCGAGCCGGAAACGGAACCCGGCGGCCCTTGGAGCACTCCGGATTATGAGCCGGAGGCTCCCGATTGCGGAGGAAACGTATCAGCCTGGCAATACAGCCGAAGGGTGACCCGCTGCCCCGTCGATTTCAATTTAGCCGCCGGCAGTCTGGTCAATATTCTATGGTAGTTCAGCCGGTCGCGGGCGCTGCCGGAAGGCTGAGCAGAAAGGAGAACGAGATGAAAATCGTAGTGTTGGACGGTTATACGGAGAATCCCGGCGATCTGAGCTGGGCCGGCCTGGAAGCCCTTGGCGAGCTGAAGGTTTACGACAGGACGCCGGCAGGAGATCTGAATGAAATCATCCGGCGCATCGGCGACGCCGAAGCGGTCTATACCAATAAAACGCCCATCGGACGCGCTGTAATGGACGCCTGTCCGAATATCAAATTTATCGGTGTGCTTGCTACCGGCTATAACGTTGTGGATGTTGAGACGGCTAAGGAAAAAGGCATTCCGGTGACAAACATCCCGACCTACGGGACCGCCGCGGTGGGACAGATGGCAATCGCGCTGCTTCTGGAGGTCTGTCATCACGTGGGCCATCACGACAGGGCCGTACACGAGGGGCGCTGGGAACACAGTCCCGATTGGTGCTTCTGGGATTATCCGCTCATTGAACTGGAAGGCAAGACCCTGGGGATCATCGGGCTCGGGCGCATCGGCCTGACAACCGCAAGAATTGCAAAAGCGATGGGCATGAATATCATCGCCTATGACGAACATCCGAGCGAGGCCGGGAAAACCGCAGCGGAATATGTGCCGCTGGACGAGCTGTTCCGGCGCGCCGATGTGATTTCGCTGCATTGCCCCCTGTTTCCCTCCACCGAGGGCTTGATCAACAAAGCCAATATCGCCAAGATGAAGGACGGTGTGATCCTGATCAATAACAGCCGCGGTCAGCTGGTCGTCGAGCAGGACCTGGCGGATGCACTCAACAGCGGAAAAGTCTACGCAGCCGCGCTTGACGTGGTGTCATCTGAACCGATCAAAGGGGATAATCCCCTGCTGACGGCAAAGAACTGCATCATTACGCCGCATATTTCATGGGCGCCTAAGGAAAGCCGCGAGCGGCTCATGAAGATCGCCGTATCGAATCTGGAGGCGTTTCTCTCGGGTCATCCCGTAAATGTGGTCAACGCTCCAGAGGAAAGGAAGGCGGAATAACGGCGATGAGTATTCATGACGATGCAATGGAGATCATTCATACTGCCATAGCGGCAGTCATGCCTGACATGGCGGTAAAAAGGGCGATCAAGGGACGGAATTTCGGAGACGGCAGACTTGTGCTGGTTTCAGCCGGGAAAGCGGCCTGGCAGATGGCAAGCACAGCGGTTGAATTACTGGGCGACCGCATTGCCGACGGCGTGGTGGTCACAAAATACGGACATGCCAGGGGTCCGCTGAAAGGACTTCGCGTCTTTGAGGCAGGGCATCCCGTTCCCGATCAGAGCTCCTTTGCCGCCGCCGAAGAGGCGATCCGTCTGACCGGCAATCTGAAAGCCGGGGATACGGTCCTGTTCCTGTTATCCGGCGGCGGTTCGGCGCTGTTTGAAAAACCGCTGATTCCTGCCGCAGAGCTTGAAAGCCTTACAAACCAACTGCTTGCATGCGGCGCAGACATCATCGAGATCAATACCATACGCAAACGGCTTTCCGCCGTCAAGGGAGGGCGGTTTGCGGAACTGTGCGCTCCCGCAAAGGTATTTTCCGTTATCCTGTCGGACGTCATAAGCGGTCCTCCCGACATGATCGCCTCCGGACCCACCTGCCCCGACAGCTCGACCAGCGAACAGGCCTTGGCTGTTGCTGAGAAATATAACCTGTGCGTTTCGGACGCGGTGAAGCGGCTGCTGCTCCGGGAAACGCCGAAAACCCTGAACAACGCAGAAATCCATATCACCGGCAGCGTCGCCGAGTTTGCCGCCTTCGCCGCCAAAGCCTGCCGGAAGCTCGGATATAAGCCGGTGATCCTGACGGACAGTCTTTGCTGTACGGCACGGGACGCGGGCAGTTTTTTGGCTTCCGTCGCAAGATATCACAGCCGGAGCAGGCACTCACTGGCGTTTATCGCGGCGGGGGAAACGGTTGTAAAGCTGACCGGGAGCGGCCGGGGAGGCCGCAATCAGGAGATCGCGCTCTCCGCGGCGGCCGGGATCGACGGCCTTGTTGATACGGCTGTTTTTTCCGTCGGATCTGACGGAACCGACGGGCCTACCGACGCGGCGGGCGGGTACTGCGACGGCGGAACCCGCGCCAGGCTCCTTGAGCTGGGTGTGGATATCGAAGCGGTACTGCAGAATAATGATTCCTATCATGCCCTGGAAAAATGCGGCGGCCTGATAAAAACAGGTCCTACGGGAACCAACGTGAACGACGTCTCGGTCGTGCTGATACGGCGGTAATGATGCCTCATTCCGATTCTTCCTTCAAGAATTCCGAATTAGCCGGAACCGGAGACACATCCACGGCTCCGCCCGTCGTTTGATCTGCCCCGGCCGCACCGTACCCGCCCAGGCTTGACCATATGATAAAGATAAAAAATAACAGAGTCGAAGTCAGAATGATCATAATCGTCTTGTAGGCGTTCACGCACGATTCCCCCCTCAAGAAAATTCCTTGGTTCATATATAGATGGGAAAAACAGATTTATGAAAAAAAGAGCTCTTTTGTTCCGATAAAGTTCGGGATTTTCTGCGTGCTCCGGATGAATAACTCCCGCGGAAGCAGGTATAATACCAGGAAAGAAACCGTAAAACGACGAAGGGGAATGGGAATGACCATAAAGCTGCAGGAGTACAATCAAAAACGAAATTTTGAAATCTCCGGAGAGCCGGAGGGAGAAATTGCGGAGCCCGGAGAAGGCTTGAGGTTCGCGGTCCAGCACCATGAAGCCAGCAGGGATCACTACGACCTGCGGCTCGAATGGGACGGGGTGCTTTTGAGCTGGGCGGTGCCCAAGATTCCCTCCTATAACCCCCGCGACAGGAGACTCGCCGTGCAGGTGGAGGATCATCCCCTGGAGTACAGGAACTTCGAGGGAACGATCCCCAAGGGGGAATACGGCGGCGGCGTCGTCATGCTCTGGGATGAAGGCTTCTGGGAGCCGCAGGGGGATGTAGAGGAAGGTCTGGAAAGCGGTTCGCTGAAGTTTGTTCTGAAGGGGAGCAGGCTGAAGGGGAAATGGGCTTTGATCCGGCTGAAACCGAAAGCGGGCGAGACGAAGAACAACTGGCTTTTGCTCAAGGAAAAGGACGAATACGCCAAAACGGACGATGCGCTTCCCGCCTTTGCCACCAGCATCCGGACCGGGCGCACCATGGCGGAAATCGAAGCAGGGGAGGATGAGAAGATTACCAGGAATCCCTTTGACAAGACCGGCGTGCAGCTTGCAAAGCTTGTGAGTACGGTCCCGGAAGGCGAGGGCTGGCTGTACGAGCTGAAATACGACGGCTACCGGATCCTGGCGTATGCGGAAGGAAACAGCGTCAGGCTCATGACCAGAAACGGCAGCGACTATACGAAGCGATTCCGGGACGTCGCGTATTCCCTTGCCGAATGGGCTTCCGGAAGGGCGATGGTCCTGGACGGGGAAATGGTGATCCTGGACGCGGCAGGCAAGACGGATTTCCAGGCGCTGCAAAACTATCTGAGAAATCCCGGAGGCCGCAGCCTTACTTATATGATCTTTGATCTCCTGGCGCTGGACGGCGTTGACTTGAGGGAATGCCCCCTGACAGAAAGAAAAGGAACGCTCGAAGCGATGATGAAGGATGCGCCGGGAAACCTCCGCTACAGCCAGCATATCGCGGGGAAGGGAAAGGAATTGTTTCGAGCGGCCTGTCGTGAGGGTCTGGAAGGGATCGTCGGGAAAAAGGCGGATTCCGTATACCGGGGAACCAGAAACGGCGACTGGATCAAGCTGAAATGCGATAAGCGGCAGGAATTCGTCATCGGAGGATATACGCTTTCCGATAAGAGGTCCGTTGGGGTCAGTTCCCTGCTTCTCGGCATTTATGAGGGAGAGGAGCTGGTCTACGCGGGAAGGGTCGGAACGGGCTTTACCGAACGGACCATGAGAGAACTGGAAGAAAAATTCAGCGGCATCAGGAGGAGCACAGCTCCCTTCAAGCAGGTCCCCCGGCCCAGAAAGAACGAAACGGTCATCTGGCTGGAGCCGGAACTGGTCGCGGAGATCAAGTTTGCGGAATGGACCGAAGAGAACCTGCTGAGGCAGACAAGCTTTAAAGGATTGCGGGAGGATAAGGACCCGAGAGAGATTAAAAGAGAAAGCGCGGCGGAGGAAATACCCGCCGAAGAATTGGAGGAACCGATGAAAACGGCCGGCAACAATCTTATGATAGAGGGGATCAGGATCACCAATCCGGACAAGGTGATCTTTGAAGCTCCTGCCGTTACGAAAGCGGATGTGGTCCGGTATTATGCGGCGGTTTCGGAGCGGATGCTGCCGTATGTGAGCAACAGGATCCTCAGCATCGTGCGCTGCCCCAGGGGGATCTCACGGTCCTGCTTCTATAAGAAGCATCCCGGTCCGGACAGCAGGGCGATCTTCACAATACCGGTCGTCAACAGCAAAGGGGAGCAGGAGGAATATTTCTATATCAGGGACATTTCGGGACTCGTCTATGAGGCGCAGATGGGCACGCTGGAATTTCATACCTGGGGGAGCCGTGCAGACGATCCCGAGAGGCCGGATCTCATGGTTTTCGACCTGGATCCCGATGAGGGAATGGACCTGGAAACGGTGCGCCGGGGAGTCAGGGACATAAAGAGCATTCTGGAACAGCTCTCGCTGAAGTCATATCTCAAGACCAGCGGAGGAAAAGGATATCACGTGGTCGTGCCGTTTCAGCCTGCCGCAGATTGGCAGACATTCCACGATTTTGCGAGACGGATTGCCGAAGTGATGGAGCAGCAGTGGCCCGACCGCTACACAAGCAACGTCAGGAAGGCGAACCGGAAAAACAGGATCTTCATTGACTGGATCCGAAACGGCAGAGGTGCGACAAGCATCGCCCCCTATTCCATCAGAGCGAGGGAGGGGGCCAAGGTCTCCATGCCCATCACATGGGAAGAGCTTGACACGGTGGCGCCCGACGGCGTCGACATGGCGGACGCCCTGTCCAGGATCGGCGGCGCCGATCCGTGGAAGGATTTTTTTCAGACCGAACAGCGGCTGAAATGAAATAAATAACGTATATAAATAACGTATCATTATTATAGTATAAAGACGAAGGAGGAGGGAGACGTCATGAAAAGGCCTGTTAAAATAATAGGATTATTTCTGATCACAGCGGCACTTTCCTCCGCATTCTTTTTGTATCGGGCGGAGCCGGATATTCTGCTGGACCGTTTTTATGAACGGATCTATCCGGACCGCCTTGCGGCGGCGCCGGAAGTAATGCTGAACGAAACCCCGGTCGCTTTTGAGCTGACGACGAAGGAGTGGAGTATAAAAAAGAACAACGGACAGTGGTACACGCCGCCAGAGCGTGACAATGCCGGGTCGGGCGGCAGCGGGTTCGGTGGCAGCGGATCAGGCGGCAAGGAAGCGGAACCGGCCGCTTTCGCTTCCCATAAAGATCAATTGACGGTAGCCGTCGGTAAAAAACCAGACCTGGCGAGCCTGAAAATCATCGAGGCGGACTCGGGGCTGGCCGTTTCGGAGTCGCAGGCGGATTTGCCCGAACTTCCGCTTCCGCAGCGAAACGGAAATTTTCTGTATGAATTGACGCTGGTATGGGACGGCGAAGCCGATCCCTACCGCGGGAAATATGTCCTCAAAATCCCTGTGACGGCGGATCTGCCGGAGAAATTCGTTTTTTCCGGAGAGCAGACTGCTCAGAGGGGACCGCTCAAGCTTACCCAGGGACAATTGCTGGAGGTCACGGTTTTCTATGCGGACGGGCCCGAGGACATTCTGTTTGAGCAATCCGTTTACGGCAAGTTCCGATGGTTTCAGCAGGACGGGATCCTCAGAGGGTATCTGCCGACCAATTACAGTGTGAAGCCGGGCGTATATCCGGTCAGATACGGGGTGAAGAGCGAAGGCACGGAGTATACGCAGGAAATCGAGATTTCGGAATATGATTACAATATTCAATATCTGACCATCGATCCGAAAACGGAACAGGGAACGAGAAACGAAGAAGCTTACGCGGAATACTACAAATATTACACGCCCGTACGAAATCAGTCGGAACCGTTCCGCTACTATACGGAGAGCTTTCTTTTGCCGGTCAGGGGGCGGCTGACAACCGAATTCGGCGAGACCCGCTACGTCAACGATATCCCGACTTCTTACCGGCATCTTGGCTGGGATATCGCCGCGCCGGAAGGGACTGAGGTCAAGGCTGCGAATCGCGGCAAGGTGGTCCTTGCAAGACCGCTGATCCTGACGGGGAATACGGTCATGATCGACCATGGAGAGGGTTTGTTCAGCGTCTATCATCACCTGCTGAACCTTTCCGTCAAAAAAGGCGATATCGCGGAGCGGGGGCAGAAGATCGGGGAGGTCGGCTCCACCGGGTTTTCCACTGGCCCCCACCTGCATTTTATGATATCGTATTATATAATGAATCTGGAGCCCGGGTATTTCCTTTTCGGGCAGCCGGTCACCTACGAAAATTACCGGGAGCTGATACAATGATTACAGGAACCGATACCATGAACCCGCGCCGGAAATGAAGGTACGGATGCCTTGCAAGGAGGGATAGCATGAAGTGGAAAGGCGAAGCGCCGAGAGAGTATTACGGCAAATATGAAAAGGTGAACATAGAAAACGGTCAGGGATGGTTTGACGTCTACCGGCTGCCGGGGGACGTCTTTGCAATCTGTGAACCCCAGCACTTTCAGGAAGTGAACGCTTACCTGATCATCGGCCGGGACCGGAGCCTGATGCTGGACACCGGCATGGGCGTCTGCGATATCAAAGCGGTGGTCCGGGAACTGTATCAGGGCGAGATCACGGTGGTGAACAGCCATTTCCACTTTGATCATATCGGCGATAATCATAAATTTGACGAAGTACATATTTTCGACGATCCTTATGCAAGGGCGGTCGCTCAGAACGGACTGCCGAAGGAGGGGCTGGGAAATCAATTGGATGAAGACATGTTTCTGTTCGATTACCCGAAAGGCTTTGATCCCGGACGGTTTCGGATCCCGCCCTATCGGATCAAGCTGATTCATGACGGACATCGCTTCGACCTGGGAGGCAGAAGCCTGGAGGTGATCCATACACCGGGGCACAGCAATGACAGCATCATGCTCTACGACGGTAAAAATAAAATCCTTTTTACGGGGGATACCTTTTATCTGGGTGCTTTATACGCTCATTTCGACTGTGAGGAGTTTGGAAGATCCAGTGTCAGCGATTATTATGAGACAATGAGCGGTCTGTTGGAAAGGTGTCCCGGCGTCAAGGCGCTGTATTGCTCGCATAATGATTTTATTGCCGATCCCGTGAAAATCACGGAGACCGCGTCGGCCTTGAACAAAATACTGAGCAGCCGCTCCGGCGCCAATAGCCGCGCTGACTCCTATAGCCGCTCCGACGCCGAAACCGGAACCGCAACCCATGCAGGCCACACCTATCTTGAGGACGGAACAAAATTAAGGGAATATCAGTTTGATGGATTCTCGATTATTGTAAAGAATTGAACCGCAAAAGGGGAAGATTATGATTCAAATTCATGGTATCACAAAAAAATACGGCAAGCTTGTAGCCAACGATAACATTTCCATGTCGGTGGGCGGCGGAGAGCTTGCCGTGCTGCTCGGACCGAACGGCGCGGGATCCTGGTCCTTCTGCAGATTCTGATGTGGATGCAGATATTTTTCATCGGAACCGGGCGCGGCCTGAAAGAGCTGTATGCCCATTATATTTATCTGATTCCTGAGAGCTCGTTTCTCAAGATCGTCTGGAGCAATCTGGAGATCATGCTCAGGGTAACGGTGGAAAGCGCGGCCGTTTTCTGCGCCGCAGGCCTGATCATGAGATCGCCTGTTCCGCTGATCGCCGCAAGCTTTGTGGTCTATACGCTGTTTTCGTTTTTACTGCTGGGGATCAACTATCTTTCGCTTCGCTGGACTGGGGCGGACATCAGCGTGGGCTTTCTGGTCTTCATCTATATCGTGGGAGTCGTCGTGATCATGCTGCCGGGCCTGGTTCCTGCCGTGATCATCGGCAGTATGTCGGGAAGCGCCGGCGTTCTGATCGGGATGGGGATCCTCGCATCATGGGAATTGATTGCCGGGCTCGGCTGCTTCGCGCTGTCGAAGGGCGTTTTGCACCGCTGCGACATGCCGGTGGTGAAGCAGGGGAACCGGTGAAAAAATTTTCCGTTCCCGTCGATAATATGATATAATTCAGACAGCGTTTCACGAGTATGCTGTCGTCAAGCAGGCAACGCAAATTGAATGTGGGGAGGGCACTTCACATTGGAAGCTCTGAGTATTGGAAAAATTGCGGTCTTGTATGCGATCTGCACCAAAAGCGAGGAAGAGGAGATCCATAGAAAAGCCGTGGAAATGGGGTACAAGCTTTACAGAGGAAGCGTCGGCGCCATGGACTCGTCAAAGATATTTGCGGCGGTCGAAACCGCAGCGAAAAAGGAAGGGCTGATGCATCCGATCTACAGAGAGGAGCATGCCGTCTATCATTCCATCCTGGAAGCTTATACTGCGGCATGCAGAGGGCGGGAAGGCCTGGGAAATGTGTTGAGAAGCGCGGGTCTGGCGTTCAGCATTGTCAGAGGGCCGAGGGTCCCGCATGATACCAACGACGGAGACTGGGTCGCCATCGTATTGTACGGAACGATGGGGGCCCCGATCAAAGGGTATGAGCATGAGGTGATCGGCCTGGGGATCAATCCGGTTTAATGAAAAAAAAGAATAGGTGGGCGAATAAGAAAAAATTGAAAAAGGCAGCCGCATATATTAAAATAGCGGTAGAAATACACAATCAATAAAATTGTGAAAAAGTTTGATGGAAGCCCATAGATATTAGCTGTTAGGGGGCAAAACTCAAAGCGTTGAGTTTTGCCCTTTTTGATTTCTGAAGGCAGGATAGGAGGAGAAATGGATAGGAAGATCGGTAAAAAGAGTTTTGAATGCGGCGAGGCGATTATCGTTACCGGTGAGGATCTTACGCTGGACGAAGTCGTCCAGGCGGCGAAAGGAAGGAAAGTCCGGTTATCTGCGGAGGCGGAAGAACGGATATTAAAGGCGTGCCAAACGGTGGAGGAAAAGATCGACGGGAAGAAACCGGTATACGGCATTACGACGGGGTTTGGTCAGTTGAGCAATATCGCAATCAATCGCACCCAATCCGCCCGGCTTCAGAAAAACCTCATCATGAGTCATGCCTGCGGCGTCGGAAAGCCGTTCGGCGAAGAGGTCGTTCGCGCCATCATGCTGCTGCGGGCCAATACTCTGGCCTGCGGCCATTCCGGAGTCAGCCTGCAGGTCGTTAAGACGCTGATCGAAATGCTGAACCGCGGAGTCCATCCGGTGGTTCCGGAGAAAGGTTCCCTCGGCGCCAGCGGAGATCTGGCAAACCTGGCCCATGTGGCCCTGGTCCTGATCGGAATGGGAGAAGCCGTATATCAGGGAAAACGATATCAGGGAAAAACCGCCATGAAAAAGGCCGGGATCCCGACGGTGGAACTGAAAGGAAAAGACGGCCTCGGCCTGATCAACGGGACTCAGGTCATGGCAGCCCTTGGCTCTTTGCATATCTTTAACGCCTTCCAGCTCATTTCTGCCGCCAATATCGCAGCGGCGCTGACCATGGAGGCCATGCAGGGGCTGACAAGCGCAATGGATCCGAGGATCCACGCAGTCCGCCCCCATTTCGGGCAGACGGAATGCGCGCGGGTGATCCGGAGCCTCCTTGAGGGAAGCACCTGTGTGAACAGGGCAAACCGCGTGCAGGACGCCTACACGCTGCGCTGCATACCGCAGGTCCACGGCGCGTCGCTGGATGCAATGAACTACGTAAAACAGGTTCTGTCCGTTGAACTGAACTCGGTCACAGACAATCCCATCGTTTTCCCGGAGGAAGGCGAAATCATTTCCGGGGGCAATTTCCACGGGCAGCCGATTGCCCTGGCGCTGGATTTTCTGGCCATTGCGGTATCGGAACTTGCGGATATCAGCGAGAGAAGGATCGAAAGGCTTGTCAACCCGCAGTTGAGCGGACTGTCCCCATTTTTGGTAAAGCAATGCGGACTCAACTCCGGCTATATGATCGCCCAGTATACGGCGGCTTCCCTCGTTTCTGAAAACAAGGTTCTGGCCCATCCGGCCAGCGTCGATTCCATTCCGTCTTCCGCCAACCAGGAAGACCATGTGAGCATGGGCTCGATTTCAGCGAGAAAGGCCGGAGATATCATCGAGAACGTCAGGCAGGTGCTGGCCATCGAATTGATGTGCGCGGCCCAGGCCATCGATCTGCAGGCTGCGGGGACCCTGGGAAAGGGAACCCGGCAGGCGTACGCCGCGGTCAGGGAAATCGTTCCGACCCTGGAAACGGACCGGGTGATTTATCCCGACATGAAAAAATTAGCCGATCTGATCGGAGATCCGGCGTTCACGGAACGTGTCTATCAGGCTGCCGGCCTGAACGGAAAGGAGCAGGTATGATGAACAATCATGAAATCGATCAATGCATGAGGATCAAACTGGACCGGGAACTGCCCGATTATCCCGCCTTTGTCCCGGGGATCCGAAGGGCGCCGGACCGGGGATTCCGGCTGACGGAAGCCCAGGCGGAAGTAGCGTTGAAAAACGCGCTTCGTTACATACCGGAAGAGCTTCATGAGGTTTTGGCGCCTGAGTTTATGGAAGAGTTGGTGACTTACGGACGGATCTATGCCTACCGGTACCGCCCCGCAGGCAGGATCCGCGGGAAAAGCATTTCCGAGTATAAAGGGAATTGCATCGAGGGAAAGGCCTTCCAGGTCATGATCGATAACAATCTGGATTTTGAAACCGCCCTGTACCCGTACGAGCTTGTCACCTACGGGGAAACGGGCCAGGTCTGCCAGAACTGGATGCAATACCGGCTGATCAAGAAATATCTGGAAGTCATGACGCAGGACCAGACCCTTGTGGTGGAATCGGGCCATCCGCTGGGGCTGTTCCCTTCCAGGCCGGAAAGCCCCAGGGTGATCATCACCAATGCGCTGATGGTAGGCATGTTCGACAACCAGAGGGATTGGGAAATCGCGGAGCAGATGGGCGTTGCCAATTACGGGCAGATGACGGCGGGCGGATGGATGTATATCGGGCCCCAGGGCATCGTTCACGGCACCTTTAACACCATTCTTGCCGCGGGAAGACAGAAGCTCGGCGTTCCGGCCGACGGAGACCTCAGAGGCAAGCTGTTCGTCTCCTCGGGACTCGGCGGAATGAGCGGCGCTCAGCCGAAAGCCGTCGAGATCGCCAACGGCGTTGGGATCGTGGCGGAAGTCGACCGGTCGCGGATCCAGACCCGGTATGACCAGGGCTGGGTTTCCAGGATCTCGGGCGATCTTGGGGAAGTATTCCGGATCGCAGAGGAATATACGGAAAAAAAGGAACCCATTTCTATCGCTTATCACGGAAACATTGTGGATTTGCTGCAGTACGCGGCGGATCATCATAAGAAGATCGATCTGCTGTCCGATCAGACCTCCTGCCATGCGGCATACGAGGGGGGATACTGCCCGCAGGGGCTCAGCTTTGAAGAAAGAACGGAGCTTCTGTTCCGGGACCGGGAGAAATTCCGTCAGCTGGTGGACGTCTCTCTCCGGAAGCATTTTGAGCTGATCAGAATACTGGTCGGGCGGGGAGCTTATTTCTTTGACTACGGAAATTCTTTTATGAAGGCGGTGTATGATGCCGGCGTCAAGGAGATTTCCAAAAACGGCCGGGATGAGAAAGACGGATTCATATTCCCCTCCTATGTGGAGGACATCATGGGGCCGGAGCTCTTTGATTACGGCTACGGTCCGTTCCGCTGGGTCTGCCTGAGCGGAGAGGAGGAGGATCTGATCAAAACCGACCGGGCGGCGATGTCCTGTATCGACCCGGGGCGGCGGTGGCAGGACAGGGACAATTGGGCCTGGATCAGGGACGCGCAGAAAAACAGGCTTGTCGTGGGAACAAAGGCAAGGATCCTGTACCAGGATGCGGAAGGCCGGACGAAGATCGCGCTGAAGTTCAATGAGATGGTGCGCCGCGGCGAAATCGGGCCCGTGATGCTCGGAAGAGATCACCATGATGTGAGCGGCACCGATTCTCCCTTCCGGGAAACGTCGAATATCAAGGACGGAAGCAACGTCATGGCGGATATGGCGGTGCAGTGCTTTGCCGGAAATGCGGCTAGGGGAATGAGCCTGGTCGCCCTGCACAACGGCGGCGGCGTGGGGATCGGTAAGGCGATCAACGGCGGTTTCGGCCTTGTGCTGGACGGTTCCGAGCGGGTCGATGGCGTCATAAAAAGCGCCATGATGTGGGACGTCATGGGTGGCGTCGCAAGGCGCTCCTGGGCAAGAAACAGGCATGCAATGGAAGTCTGTCTGGAATATAATAACAAACAGGAGGAAGCGGCCCATATCACGATTCCATATATCCCCGACGAAGGGCTGATCAGGGAAACGGTCGGGGCAGTCATGAAGCGGATAGGAGAGAAAAAATGAATAAGATCGTAGAATGTGTACCGAATTTCAGTGAAGGAAGAGACCATGAAAAGCTGGAAAGGATTTTATTGCCGCTCAGATCTGCGAAGAATTGCACCTTGCTGGACTATTCCGCAGACAAGGATCATAACAGAGCCGTCGTGACGGTCATGGGCGACCCCCAAAGCGTAAAAGACGCCGTGCTCGAAGCGATGAGGATCGCCATCAAAGAGATCGATATGAACGCCCATACGGGAGAGCATCCGAGAATGGGCGCTGTCGACGTGGTTCCTTTCATCCCCATCAGGGGCATGACCATGGAGGAGGCGGCTCTCCTTGCAAGAGAGACGGCGGAAGAGGCTGCCGCGCAATTTGATCTGCCGGTATATCTCTATGAAAGAGCGGCCGCGTCCCCTGCCAGGGAAAACCTGGCCGCCGTCAGGAAGGGAGAATACGAAGGGCTTGCGGAAAAAATGAAGCTGAGCGAGTGGAAGCCGGACTTCGGTCCCTGCCGTCCCCATCCCACTGCGGGAGCGACAGCCGTGGGCGCGAGAATGCCCCTGGTGGCCTTCAACATCAACCTTGGCACCGACAGACTAGAGGTCGCGGATCAAATCGCCAGATGCATCCGCCATATTTCAGGAGGGTACCGGTATACCAAGGCCATGGGCGTCGATCTGAAGGAAAAGGGCATCGTCCAGGTATCCATCAACATGACCGATTACACAAAGACGTCTCTCTACCGGGTTTTTGAGACCGTGAAATTCGAAGCCCGGCGCTATGGCGTGCCCGTGGTCGGGAGCGAGATCATCGGTCTGGCGCCGATGAAAGCGCTCATTGACGCGGCAGTGTACTATATGCAGATAGAAGATTTCAACATGGATCAGGTTATTGAAAGCAGACTTCTTGAGAAGTGAGGAGGCGCCATGAGGAATCATATCGTAATACGATCGGACAACATCGTCACCTGCAGCGAGAGGGCGGAAGACAGGCAGGTTCTGGACGGATATATTCTGGTATCGGACGGCAGGATCATGGGGACCGGCGAAGGCGAAGTCCCGGAGGCAATGGCGGGCGGCGATACCGTATACATCGATGCGATAGGAAAGACCGTGACGCCGGGTCTCGTCGACGCACATACCCACCTGGTCCACTGCGGTTCCCGGGAGCACGAGCTTTCCATGAAGCTGAAAGGGATCCCCTACCTCGATATTCTGAAGGCAGGCGGCGGGATTTTGAGCACGGTGCGGCAGACCAGGGAGGCCACTCTCGATGAACTGAAAAGAAAGGCAAGGAGGAGCCTGGACCGGATGCTCCTGCACGGAACGACCACGGTGGAAGCGAAGAGCGGATACGGGCTGGATTTTGACACGGAGATCCGGTGCCTGACCGCTGCCGCCGAGCTGGATCGAGAGCATCCCGTCGATATCGTCAGAACCTACATGGGGGCACACGCGGTCCCGCCCGAATACAGGGAGGATCCGTCCGGATACATCGACTTTATGATACAGAAGGTGATGCCATATGTGGCGGAAAACCGCCTCGCGGAGTT
>ENA-UOYA01002920-UOYA01002920.1-activated-sludge-metagenome-genome-assembly--contig:-NODE-2920-length-15775-cov-6.422074_pt1 | contig 15775 bp, 12 predicted proteins | sample MGYA00238163_ERZ764804 | MGnify/ENA primary metagenome ERZ764804 (study PRJEB28919, sample SAMN05720223) | activated sludge metagenome | isolation source: Anaerobic digester | place: Hong Kong...
TCGCGTCGCGTCCGGCGCATTCGCGCGCCAGGCCCTCGATGAGGTCGACGAAGGCGCGCAGCGCGTTCTTGCTGCGCGCGGCCAGTTCACTCGCGCCGAGCGCGCCCAGCAGCGCCTCCCACAGCGAGCAGGCCTCGTGACGCGCCTGCTGGCGCAGCAGGTCGAGCGTGCGCTCGCCGATGCCGCGCGGCGGCGTGTTGACCGTGCGCTCGAAGGCCGCGTCGTCGTGGCGGTTGGCGATCAGGCGCAGATAGGCCAGGGCATCCTTGATCTCCGCGCGGTCGAAGAAGCGCAGGCCACCGTAGACGCGGTAGGGCAGGTCGTGGCCGATGAGCTGTTCTTCGAAGTTGCGCGACTGCGCGTTGGAGCGGTAGAGGATGGCGATCTCCTCCAGACGCCGCCCCGCCGCGTGCAGCTCGCGGATGCGTTCGACCACGTAGCGCGCCTCGTCCTGCTCGTTGTAGGCGGCATACAGGGCGATGGGCGCGCCGTCTTCGCCCGCCGTCCACAGCTCCTTGCCAAGGCGGCTGGGGTTGTGCGCGATCACCGCATTGGCGGCCTTGAGGATCGTCGCGGTCGAGCGGTAGTTCTGCTCCAGGCGGATGGTGCGCGCAGCGGGGAAATCGCGCAGGAAGTGCTGTACGTTCTCCACCCGCGCGCCGCGCCAGCCGTAGATGGCCTGGTCGTCGTCGCCCACCACGAAGACCTTGCCGCCCTCTGCGGCTGCCGCCACGCCCTGGCCGGCGAGCACGCGTATCCAGGCGTACTGCAGGGTGTTGGTGTCCTGGAACTCGTCGATGAGCAGGTGGCGGTAGCGCTCGCGGTAGTGCGCCAGCAGGCTGGCGTCGTGCAGCCACAGCTCGTGCGCGCGCAGCAGCAGCTCGGCGAAGTCCACCAGGCCCGACCGTTGGCACTGCGCCTGGTAGCTGGCGTAGATCTCCAGCAGGGTGCGCGTCAGCGGGTTGCCGCCATGGTCGATGTCGCCGTGGCGCTTGCCCTCGTCCTTGGCCGCGTTGATGAACCAGGTGGCCTGGCGCGCCGGCCAGCGGCCCTCGTCCAGCCCCATGCCGGCGATGACGCGCTTCACCAGGCGCTGCTGGTCGTCCGCGTCGAGGATCTGGAACGTCTCGGGCAGGCGCGCCTCACGCCAGTGCCGGCGCAGCAGACGGTGGGCGATGCCGTGGAAGGTGCCGACGGTGAGGCCGCGCGTGCCCTGGGCGATCAGGCCTTCGAGGCGTCCGCGCATCTCCGCGGCGGCCTTGTTGGTGAAGGTCACGGCGAGGATGGCGTAGGGCGAGACGCGCTCGACCTCCAGCAGCCAGGCGATGCGGTGCGTGAGCACGCGCGTCTTGCCCGAGCCGGCGCCGGCGAGCACGAGATAGTGCCCCGGCGGTGCGCTGACGGCGTCGCGCTGGGCGGGATTGAGGGCATCGAGCAGATGGGAAACGTCCATGCGCGAAGTGTAGCGGGGGCGGCGCTGGCGCCGCGTCCTCACGCCGGATCCAGGCCGCATCGTGCGAGCATCGGCAGCCATGAGATACCGCATCGTCCGCGCGTGCGTGCCGCTGATCCCGCTGTTGCTGCCGGCGCTGCCGGCGTTGGCGCTGGATTACAGCCTGCACTACACGGTGCGCGACGAGATCATCCAGGTCAGCCTCTGCGGCGCCGAGGCCGCGGCGCAGCGGCGCTTCATCGTCGATCCGGGCGCGGGCGCCAATCTGCGCGATGTGCGTCGGCGCAGCGGCGGTCCGCTGGTTGCCGAGGGCGATGCCTGGCTCGCACCGGACTGGTCGGCCGACGACTGTCTCGACTACCGCGCCGACCTGGGACGCATCGCCGATCGCCGGCGCGAAGATGTGGGATGGCGCATCGCCGCGCCCGGCGGCGACAGCGATCTCGTCACCTCGCCGCAGCAGTGGCTGCTGGACACCGCGCACCCGGGCGATGCCACGGTGCGCCTGGACCTGCCCTCCGGCTATGTCTGGTCGGCGCCGTGGCGGCACGACGGCGACGGGCGCTACCGCATCCCGCCGTCGCCGCGCGACTGGGCGGCGAACCTGGCAGTGGGTCGTTTTCCGCGGCGCGACCTGCGCCTCGGCGGGGACGCACTGCAGCTAGCTCTGCCGGGCGTGCGCGATGCGGCCACGGCGGACAAGCTGGCGCAGTGGCTCGCCGCCGTCGGTCGCGCCGCGCGCTCGGCCTACGGCCGCCTGCCGCAGGCGCAGGTGCAGGTGCTGGCGCTGCCGGTGGGGCGCGGCGGCGGCGCGGTGCGTTTCGGTCAGTCCAGCCGCGGTCAGGGCCACGGCCTGCTGCTGCTGATCGATCCGAGCCGCCCGTTGGCCGAGTTCCGCGACGACTGGACCGCGGTGCACGAGTTCGCCCACTTGTTCCATCCCTACCTCGGCGACGGCGGGCGCTGGCTGGGCGAGGGCCTGGCCACCTACTGGCAGGAGGTGCTGCGCGCGCGCGCCGGCCTGCTCGCGCCGACGCAGGCCTGGGCGCGCCTGGCGGCGGGCTTTGCCCGCGGCCGCCGCGAAACGCGCGGCGACCTCAGCCTGGCCCAGGCCTCGGACCGCATGCTGCGCGAGCGCGCCTTTCAGCGCGTGTACTGGACCGGCGCCGCCTGGTGGCTGCAGGCGGACGTGGCCCTGCGCCGGCGCAGCGGCGGACGTCTGGGCGTGGCCGATGCGCTGCTACGCTTCCGCGACTGCTGCCTCGCCGAGGCGCGGGAATGGTCGCCGCAGGACTTCGTCGCGCGGCTGGACGCTCTGCTCGGTGTGGATGAGTTCCTGACGCGCTACCGGGCGGCCGCGGCGCGCACGGACTTTCCGGACCTCGCGCCAACCTGGACCGCGCTGGGCATCCGCGTGACGGACGATGGATCCCTGCACTTTGAGGCAGATGCCGCGGCGGCCGACCTGCGTGTCGACATCATGGGCGGCGCGCCCTGAGGGCTCCGCGCGGCTCAGCGCTTGCGCAGCAGGCCCAGCAGCACCAGCCCCGCGCCGAAGCCGATGCCCACGCCGCCGGCCCAGCCCGGCACGCTGCGTTCCTGTGTCACCTTGGCCGACAGGTCGCCGATGCGCAGCACTTCCTTCTGCCGCGTGAACTCCAGCTTGCCCGCCACGGCGGCCACGCCAAGTCCGATGAGCAGCAGTCCGGCGAGAATCAGGGCGAGGCGCATGCGGCGGTGCGCCTCAGTGGCCGTGGGCGCGCGTGGTGATCTGCTGCATCAGGCGGTCGGTGTAGGCGATGCCGATGGCGGACAGAATGAACACGCTGTGGATCACCGTCTGCCACAGCACGCCCTTGGCGGTGAGGCCGCTGCAGGACGCGTGGATCATCGCGCCGGCCTCGCGCGTCGCGGCCAGTTGCTCGGGTGTGCAGAAAGGCAGCCCCTCCAGCGCGCCGGCGGCGATGAAGGTCTTGAGCAGGTGGATGGAGGAGATACCGATGATGGCCATCGCCAGCTTCACCTTCAGCACCGAGGCGTTGACGTGCGACAGCCACTCCGGCTGATCGGGGTGGCCATCAAGGTTCAGGCGCGAGACGAAGGTCTCGTAGCCGCCGACGATGACCATCACCAGCAGGTTGGAAATCATCACCACGTCGATCAGGCCGAGCACGATCAGCATGATCTCCTGCTCGCCGAAGTCCATGGCACCGTGGATCAGGTGCCACAGCTCCTTCAGGAACAGCACCACGTACACGCCCTGCGCGACGATCAGGCCGAGGTACAGCGGCAGCTGCAGCCAGCGCGAGGAAAAGATCAGGGCAGCGAGCAGGTTGGGGCGAGGTGCGTGGACGGACATGCGATCGGGCGATGCGGCGAGGGCGGGGCCGCGCAGTCTAGCAAGGTGCGTGTGACGTGCGCCGTCACGGCGCTGGCGCTGACTCGACCAGGCGCGTGCCCGGCAGGCGCAGGATGTAGTCCGCGCCCATCAGCTGCGAGGGTGTGTAGTAGCCCCCGGCCGTGCCGCCCCGCAGCAGGTGCTGGACGATGCCCACCGACGCCGTGGCGGTCAGGTCGTAACCGTTGGGTGTGGTCAGGGCGAGCCGGGCCGCGTCGCCGCGCGCGTTGCCCACTTCACCCCAGACATAGCAACCGGTCTCGGCGCGGCGCTGCGCACTGGGCCCCGGAGTGCCGGCCTCCACCTTGCCCTTGAGGTAGCGCTGCACCGGCGCCAGGCCGAGCAGCGGGCGCAGGTGGCGCAGCCAGCGCATGCGCGCGATGGTCCTGGGCGGCACCGTCATGTAGGTCTCGATGTTGGCGATGCCAGTGGAGACGAAGGCGGTGTAGACGTCGCCCCAGGGGATGGTCATGGCGCTGCGGTGCGTACCGTCCTCGCGCACGAACTCGCGCGACTTCCAGCCCAGCGGCACCTCGCGCAGTTCGCCGTCGATGCGTGCGCGGCCGCCGCGGGCAAGGCCCTCGACGCTGGTCTTGGCCGTGCCCGGGCTGGGGCCGCCGCCGGCATCGAAGGCCAGCACCAGGCGATCCGCATCGGGCAGGCGCTGCTTGAGCAGGGCCGCCAGGCAATCGGTGGGCACCACGTCGAAGCCTGTGCCGGGAATCACCACCACGCCCTCATGGCGGGCGCGGGCATGCGCCCTGTGGCAGTGCTCGAATACGGCGATCTCGCCGGTGATGTCGAGGTAGTGCACGTGCGCGGTCAGGCAGGCGTCGAGCATCGGGCCGACCGTGGCCGAGAACGGCCCGGCGCAGTTCAGCACCAGGGCCATGCCCTCCAGGTTGCGCGCGATCTCGTCCGCCCGCTCCAGGCCGAATACGCGCCGGGTCAGGCCGAGCTCCTGCGCCAGCGCGTCCAGCGCAGCGCGGTTGCGCCCCGCCAGCACGGGCTTGAGGCCCTGGCGCACGGCTTCATGGGCGATCAGCTTGCCGGTGTAGCCATTGGCACCGTACAGCAGCAGTGGGGTCATGCGGCGGGCCTCTGGGCGGCGATGGTGGCGATGAGTTTGCGGAAATAGAACTCCGGCAGCCAGCGCTTGAGGCGCCAGCGCAGCGGTTCCTGCGCCGTCGGCAGGACGAGGAAGCGTCCGGCGGCGACCGCATCGTAGATGCGCGCGGCCACGCCGGCGGCCGAGTCGGCGGAGCGCTGCATCAGACGGCCCGCCATGGCGCGCGCGGTCTCGGGGCCGCGGAAGTTCTGCAGCAGGTTGGTCTGGAAGAAGGCCGGACACACCACCGATACGCCGACGCCGGTGCGATGCAGGGCCATCTCCGCGCGCAGCGATTCCGACAGCGCCACCACGCCCGCCTTGGCCACGCTGTAGGAGGCCAGTCCCGGCGCGCCGGCCAGGCCGGCGAAGGACGCGATGTTCACCACATGCCCGCGGCCCTGCGCCACGAGGTCCGGGACGAAGGCGCGGCAGCCGCGCACCACCCCCAGCAGATTGATCTCCAGCATCCAGCGCCAGTCCGCCAGCGCGGTGTCGACCACGTCGCCGGCGGAGGCGACCCCGGCGTTGTTGACGACGTGGTCGACGCCGCCGAAGTGCGCCCGTACGGCATCGCGCAGCGCCTGCACCGAGGTGTCGTCGCCGACATCGACGGCGAAGGGCGCGGCGTCCGCGCCCAGGGCCCGCACCTCGGCAGACACCGCGCCCGCGCGCGTTGCATCGATGTCCGCCACCGCCACGCGCCAGCCGGCGCGGGCGTAGCGCAGCGCCAGCTCCCGGCCCAGGCCGCTGCCCGCGCCGGTGATCACCACCCTTCCCGTCTGCATCGTCGTTGTTCCTGTCTGCGCTATTCTCGATTCTCGCCATACGCCTGCGCACTGTCGAGGACGCCATGATCGACCCGCTGTTCGACCTTTCCGGCAAGACCGCCCTCGTCACCGGCGCCAGCCGCGGTATCGGCGCCGCCACCGCGCAGCTGCTGGCGCGGCACGGCGCGCACGTGCTGGTGTCCAGCCGCAAGCGCGAAAGCTGCGAGGAGATCGTCGCGGCCATCCGCACCGACGGCGGCAGCGCCGAGGCGCTGCCGGCGCACATCGGCGACATCGCCGCCATCGACGCGCTGTTCGCCGCGCTCGATGCGCGTGGCCTTGTCGCCGACATCCTGGTGAACAATGCCGCCGCCAATCCCTACTTCGGCCCGATGCTGGACATGGGCCTGGACGCCTTCGACAAGACGGTGGAGGTGAACCTGCGTGGCTATTTCTACGTCACCCAGCAGGCGGCGCGTCGCCTGCGCGGGCGCGGCGGTGCCATCGTCAACGTGGCCTCGGTCAACGCACGCCGCGCCGCGCCGGGGCAGGGCGTCTACTCCTTCAGCAAGGCGGGCATCGTCAACATGACCGAGGGCTGGGCGAAGGAGCTGGCCGCACACGGCATTCGCGTCAACGCGGTGCTGCCGGGGCTCACCGACACCCGCTTCGCGGGCGCGCTGACGCAGAACCCGGAGATCCTGAAGCCCTTGCTGCGGCAGATTCCGCTGGGTCGCGCGGCGCAGCCGCAGGAGATCGCCCCGCTGATCCTGTTCCTGTGCGCACCGGCGGCGAGCTACGTCACCGGCGCAAGCTTCGTCGCCGACGGCGGCTACCTGGCCTGATCGGGCCGTTTGCCCGGACTGCGCCGCCCTGCTAGCGTTCGCCGCAGCGCTTTCCCGGCTTCGGTGCTCCACACCTGCACAGGAGGAAGGCCATGACCAGGCAGACGGTGTTGACGGCTGCGGTCCTGCTGGCTCTGGCGGCCGCGCCCGACGCGGCGCGGGCCGCCAGCGAGAACTATCCGGTGGTCTATCCCGGCGGCACGCCACCGGCCACCGTGGTCGGAGCGCTCGACGCGGACGACGACTTCATGAGCGAGCGGCCGGCGAGCTGCACCGGCCTGGTGCCGCCGGATGCCGGCGCCTACGCCTTCGACACGGTGAGCTTCAGCAACAGCGGGGCGAGCGTCGCCAACGTGGTCTTCACCACGGCGGACAGCAACGGCCTGTGCACCAGCGCCGCCGATACGGTGGTGATCGTCTACGCCGGCAGCTTCAACCCCGCCGCGCCGCTGGTGAACTGCGAGAGCGTCAACGACGACACCGCGGCGGCCGCGAACGCCTGCAGCCAGATCACCCTCAGTGTGCCGGCGGGCGGCAGCAAGACCATCGTCGTGACCTCGCACTTCCCCGGCCTCTTCCCCATCGGCGGACCGGCGGCGCCGAGTGGCACCAGCGGCCTGTTCGGCTGGCAGGGCGGCTTCGGCGGCACGACGCCGGTGAGCCTGCAGTCCTTCAGCGTCGACCAGGCCCCCTGAACGAGGGCGGGGTGGTGCCGGGTGCGGCGGCGGCGCAAATGAAAAGCCCCGAGAGCTTGGGGAGAGCTCCCGGGGCCGGGGGGTCGAAGCGAACCTGGGGAGGAGCTCGCTTCGCTGGGTTCATCCAGGGAGGTGAATGAACCAGGCGCCGTTGCGTGCGCCTGACACTTAAGACGGATCACGGCGCAAAAGGTTCGCAGCTCCGTCCCAGGCGATTCAGAAATCATTCATCGGCAGGAAAATCAGTTACTTGCGTGAGGCTCCCAGCGCCGTGCCGGCGCCATCCAGCGGCCGCCGCTCAGTGCGCCTCGTCCCAGTTGGCGCCCACCCCGATGTCGACCACCAGCGGCACGGACAGTTCGGCGGCAGCGCTCATGCGCTGGCGCACGCCCTCGCGCACCTCGTCCAGTGCCGTCTGGCTGACCTCGAACACCAACTCGTCGTGCACCTGCAGCAGCATGCGCGCGTCGGCGCGCTCGCCGAGCCACGCGTCCACGGCGATCATGGCGCGCTTGATGATGTCGGCGGCGGTGCCCTGCATCGGCGCGTTGATGGCGGCGCGCTCGGCGCCGGCGCGCAGATTGGCGTTGCGCGAGCGGATGTCACCGAGGTAGAGGCGGCGGCCGAACAGGGTCTCCACGTAGCCGTCGCGGTGCGCCTGCTCGCGCGTGGCGTCCATGAACTCGCGCACGCCCGGATAGCGGGTGAAGTAGCGCGCGATGTAGTCGTTGGCCTCGGCGCGGCCGATGCCGAGCTGGCGCGCCAGACCGAAGGCGCCCATGCCGTACATCAGGCCGAAGTTGATCGCCTTGGCCGCGCGACGCTGGTTGCCGTCGACCTGCTCCAGCGGCACGCCGAAGACCTCCGCGGCCGTGGCGCGGTGCACGTCCTGGTTGCCGTGGAAGGCGGCGAGCAGGCCGGCGTCGCCGGAGAGGTGGGCCATGATGCGCAGCTCGATCTGCGAGTAGTCCGCGGCCAGGATGCGGAATCCGGGCGGGGCGACGAAGGCCTGGCGGATGCGCCGACCCTCCTCGGTGCGGATCGGGATGTTCTGCAGGTTCGGGTCGGACGAGGAAAGGCGCCCGGTGGCGGCGATGGCCTGGCCGTAGCTGGTGTGCACGCGGCCCGCCGCGTCCGCCGCCTCGCCGAGCTTGTCGGTATAGGTGGAGCGCAGCTTCGACAGGCTGCGGTACTCGAGGATGAGGCGCGGCAGCTCGTGCTGGTCGGCGATGGCCTCCAGCGCCTCTTCATTGGTGGAGGGCTGGCCAGTGGGCGTCTTCACCAGCGCCGGCAGGCCCAGTTCCTCGAACAGGATGGCCTGCAGCTGCTTGGGCGAGTCCAGGCTGAAGCTGCGTCCGGCCAGCGCATAGGCGCGCTGCTGCGTCTCGTGCATGCGCCGCGCCAGCTCCTGGCTCTGGCGTTTGAGCGCCGCGGCGTCGATCAGCACGCCGCGGCGCTCCATGCGTGCCAGCACCGGCACCAGCGGCAGCTCGATCTGCTCGAACACGCGGCGCAGCGCCGGTTCACCCTGCAGCTTGGGCCACAGCGCATGGTGCAGGCGCAGGGTGATGTCGGCGTCCTCGGCGGCGTATTCGGTGGCGCGCTCGAGCTCCACCTGGGAAAAGCCGATCTGCTTGCTGCCCTTGCCGGTGACGTCTTCGTAATGGAGGGTCTCCACGCCGAGGTAGCGGCGTGCCAGCGAGTCCATGTCGTGGCGGGTCGCGGTGGCGTTCCACACGTAGGACTCGAGCATCGAGTCGTAGGCCAGGCCCTGCAGGGCGATACCGTGGTTGGCCAGCACGTTGATGTCGTACTTGGCGTGCTGGCCGAGCTTGGGCCGCCGCGGATCCTCCAGGATCGGCTTGAGCGCCGCCAGCACCGTGGCGCGGTCTAGCTGCTGCGGCGCACCGGGGTAGTCGTGCGCCAGGGGCACGTAGGCGGCGCGTCCGGGCTCCACGGCGAAGGACACGCCGACGATCTGCGCCGCCAGCGCGTCGAGCGAAGTGGTTTCGGTGTCGAAGGCGATGAGCGGCGCCGTGCGCAGACGAACCAGCCAGGCCTCAAGCCGTGCCGGGGTCAGCACCGTCTCGTATTCGCCCTTGACCGCCAGGGCCGGGTCGATGTCCGCCTCCGTCGCGCTCGCCTGGCGCCGGAACTGTTCCGGCACTGATGCGCCCTGTTGCGCGGCGTCTGCGCCGCTGCCGTCCAGCTCCCTGAGTGCCGCATTGAATTCGTAGCGGCGGTACAGCTCGCGCAGGGTGCCGGTGTCGCGTTCACGCAGGTGCAGCTCGGTGGGCGCCACGTCCAGCGCCACGTCAGTCTTGATGGTGGCGAGCTGGCGCGATAGCGGCAGACGCGGCAGGGCGGCACGCAGGTTCTCGCCGATCTTGCCGCCGATGCGCTCCGCGTTGGCCATGACCGCGTCGAGCGAGCCGTACTCGTTGAGCCACTTGGCGGCGGTCTTGGGGCCGCACTTGTCGACCCCGGGGATGTTGTCGACGCTGTCACCCATCAGCGCCAGCAGGTCCGCGATCTGATCCGGCCGCACGCCGAACTTGTCCACCACGCCGGCCTCGTCCAGCGTGCTGTTGCTCATGGTGTTGACCAGGCGCACGTGCCGATCCACCAGTTGCGCCATGTCCTTGTCGCTGGTGGATACGACCACATCGATGCCCTGCGCCGCCGCCTGCCGCGCCAGGGTGCCGATGACATCGTCCGCCTCCACGCCGTCCACGCGCAGGATGGGGAATCCCTGTGCGGCGACGATGCGCAGCATGGGCTCGACCTGGCTGCGCAGCTCGTCGGGCATGGGTGGACGGTGTGCCTTGTATTCGGCGTAGAGGTCGTCCCGGAAGGTCCGGCCAGGGGCGTCGGTGACGAAGGCGACGTAGTCGGGCCGAGCCTTGAGCGTGGCGCGCAGCATGTTGACGACGCCGAACAGGGCGCCGGTGGGTTCGCCCGCGGCGTTGGACAGCGGCGGCAGGGCGTGGAAGGCGCGGTACAGATAGCTGGAACCGTCGATCAGGACGAGGGTCGGCATGGGCGGCTTGGACGCGGCGGGGTCGGCAGAGTGGCGCAAGCGGCGCAGGGGCGCAACGCGCGCGGCGGCGCGTGACCGCAGTCAAGCGCGGTTGTACCGGGCTTTGCTAGGCTCGTGCCACTCGCGCCGCGATGGCGCCCCTTCCGGAGCCGGACATGACCCGCACCCTGACCTCGCTCGCCCTGCTGCTCGCGCTGCCCCTGTGCGCCGCCGCGGCGGAGCCTCCGACCCAGGCGCCCGCACCGCCACCGCCCGACATGGACGCTGCGGGCGTGCAGGCAGCTCCTGCCGCGGCGCAGGACACGGCGCGTGACGCCAAGGGCAACGCGGCGCCCGTCGTGTCGGTACGCAAGCGCGGCGATGACACGGTGGAGGAATACCGCCAGGACGGGCGCATCACCATGATCCGCATCACGCCCAAGAACGGCGTGCCGCAGACCTTCATCGGCAACCCCGACGGCAAGCTGGTGCGCGACAGCCGCCAGGGGCCGGTGGATCCGGTCTACTTCACCCTGTACGAGTGGAAGTGAGGCGGCGTCCGGCGGCCTCAGCCGGCGTCGCCGAGCAGTCCCAGCAGGGCCGCACGCGGCAGCTTGCCGGTTTCATTGCGCGGTAGCGCCGCCACGCGCCGCAGCGGGCGCGGCAGAAAGGCCGGATCGATGGCGAGGCGCAGGGCGGCCAGCAGTTCCGCCTCGCTGCGTTGCGGCGCCACCACGAGCGCGGCCAGCCGGCGCACGCCGGCGCGATCGGCATCGAGCTGGAACACCACGCCATCCTGTACGCCGGGCAGGGCCAGCAGGCGCCGGGTCAGGTCGCCCAGGGAGGCGCGCTTGCCGGCGATTTCCAGCAGGTCGGTATTGCGCCCGCACAGGCGGAAGCGCCGCTGCGGCAGCAGTTCGACCAGATCCTGCAGTGGCACCGGCGCCGGAAGGTGGGGGGCCTCGACCAGTGTGCCGTCGGGCTGCGGTCGCAATTGCACGCCCTCGTAGAGCGTCCACGGAGCGTCCTGCGCAGCGCGCCGGTGCGCGATGACGCAGGTTTCGGTGGAACCGAACACCTCGGTCACCGTCGTGCCGAAACGCGCCTCCGCCGCAGCGGCCAGGTCGGCCGTCAGCGGCGCTGTGGCGGAGAGGATGCCGGCCAGGGGCGGCAGCTCGGTACCGGCCTGCACCAGGGCGCGCAGGTGCACCGGCGTGGTGACGAGCAGACGCGGCTCGGGCAGGTCGCAAAGTGCCTGCGCCACGTCGGCCGGGAACAGCGGGCGCGCCGCATGGATGGCGCACGCGCCGAGCAGCGGCAGCAGCACCGAGGTCTCCAGCCCGTACATATGTTGCGGCGGTACGGTGGCGAGGACGTGCAGCGGCCGCTGCATGTCCTGTGCCTTAAGCAGCGCTACGTTCTGCGCCGAACTGGCGCAGAAGGCGCCCCAGGTCTTGGGGTTGGCCTTGGGCACGCCGGTGCTGCCGGAGGTGTAGCCGATGGCGACCAGGCGGTCGTGCGGCAGCAGCGGCACCGGCGCGCCGACCACGCGCAGCTGCGGATCGAGCGCGATGCGGTGCAGACGCGGCGGGCGCGGCCTGGTGTCGACCTCGCTCAGGGTGTAGGCGCCGGGGTGGGCTGCGAGGATGTCGTCGACGGCCTGCGGCGTGCGCGCCGGCGGCAGCAGGTTGGTCTGCCCAGCCACGGCCAGCGCGCAGAAGGCGACGAGGAAGGCGTAGCGGTCCTCGCACAGGTTGATGGCCGCCTGCCCGACGGGCAGGGCGCGGGCCGTGGCCAGCACGTCGCCGAGGAAATCGGCAGCGCTGATCGCCTGGGTACCGCGCCAGGCCATGTCTCGCGTGGGCGGGCCCAGCAGCAGCGGCAGCGCGGGCGCGGCGGCTCGCTCGGAAGGTTCTTGCAGGACAACGGACACGCGTTCCCCCAAAACGGTGAAGCTGGAAGCTCGCTGCGCCATCCGGCGCGGCGGCCGTTCAATGGCGCAGCGTTTCCCCGCTGATAGCGTCGCGGATTGGGGTGGGGCGCTCAAGCCCCCCCACCGGGGCGTCGAACACCGCGTCGAGGTCATTGCCGAAGGCGGCGCGCACCTCGGCGGCGCTGCGTGCGGGCGCTTCGCCGTGGCGATTGGCGCTGGTCGAGACCAGGGCGCCGCCGAAGGCGCGGCACAGCGCCGCAGCGGGCTCGTGCGCGGTCACGCGCAGGGCGATGCCGCCGTGCCCGCCGGCAATCCATGCCGGCACGCCGCGGGCGCGTGGAAAGACCCAGGTGTGCGGTCCGGGCCAGCTCGCCTGGGCGTGGGCCAGCGCGGCGGACGGGGTGGCGACGAAGTCGATGTAGGGCGCGACCTGCGCGAAATCCGCGCCGATCAGCAGCACGCCCTGGGTGGCCGGCCGCTGCTTCAGGGCGAACAGACGCAGAAAGGCGGCCCGCTGCTGCGGGTCGCAGCCGAGGCCGTAGACCGCCTCGGTCGGGTAGGCAATCACGCCGCCGGCGCGCAGGGCAGCGACGGCGAGGGCGAGGTCATCGGACATGGCGGGTGCGGCGCGGGGGAGGGCTGGTTCCGAGCAAGACGCAATGGCGCGCCGTTTGCCATCACTCCACCGCGGAATTGCGCCGCGTCGTGGCCTTCTTCGCCGCGCCCTTGCGGGCCGCCGCTGGCTTGGCGGCCGGCTTCTTTGCCGTCGCCTTGCGTGCGGGCGCCTTCTTCGGCGCCGGCTTGTCCGCGTCTACTTCAGCCGCGTTGCGCTTGGTCGCCGACTTCTTCGCCGCGGGTGCGGCCTTCTTCGCTGCCTTGCCAAATCGGCCGCGGGCGGCCTTGGCCGGCGCGGCGGCGAGCAGTTCCAGGCACTCGGCGTGACTGAGGGTGGACGGCTCGCGCTCCTTGGGAATGCGCGCGTTCTTCTCGCCATCGGTGATGTACGGGCCGTAGCGACCGTTCAGCACCTGTACGCCGCCGCCGAAGTCGCGGATGAGGCGGTTCGCCGCCAGTTCGCGCTTCTCGCGCACCAACTCCAGCGCGCGGTCGAGTTCGATGGTGTAGGGGTCGTCCGTCGGCTTGAGCGAGGCGTAGGTGTCGCCCTGCTTCACGAACGGACCGAAGCGACCCACGCCGACGCTGACGTCCTCGCCCTCGGCCGTGCGCCCCAGCGCGCGCGGCAGCTTGAACAGCTCCAGCGCCTCGGCCAGGGTGATGGTGTGCATGCTCTGGCCGCCGCGCAGGGAGGCGAAGCGCGGCTTGTCGTCGTCGTCCTTGCTGCCGATCTGCGCGAAGGGCCCGTAGCGGCCCAGGCGCACCGACACCGGTTTGCCGCTGGCCGGATCGGTGCCGAGCTCTCGCGCTCCCGTCGCCTCTGAGCGGTCCACCGACTCGCTCTTGTCCTCCACCAGTTGCTTGAAGGGCGTCCAGAAGCGCTGCAGCAGGGGTACCCATTCCTCCTCGCCGCGGCTGACCGCGTCGAGTTCGTCCTCGAGCCTGGCGGTGAAGTCGTAGTCGACGTAGCGGGTGAAATGGCCGGAGAGGAACTTCGCCACGGCGCGGCCCACGTCGCTGGGGCGGAAGCGCCGGTTGTCGAGGTAGACGTACTCGCGGTTGAGCAGCACCTGGATGATGCTGGCATAGGTGGAGGGCCGGCCGATGCCGTACTCCTCCAGCGCCTTGACCAGCGAGGCCTCCGAGTAGCGCGGCGACGGCTCGGTGAAGTGCTGCTCGGTCAGGATATCGCTCAGCGGCACACTGTCGCCGGCCTTCATCGCCGGCAGCTTGCGGCCCTCTTCGTCGTCCTCGGCCGACTTCGTGTCCTTGCCCTCCTCGTACACCGCAAGGAAGCCTGGGTCCACCACGGTCGTGCCGCTGGCGCGGAAGGCGTGCGCATCGCCGCAGCGGAAGTCAACGCTCACGGTGTTGAGCGTGGCCGCCTGCATCTGGCTCGCCACGGTGCGCTTCCAGATCAGCTCGTACAGACGGCGCTGGTCGTCGTTGAGGAACGACGCCACGCTGGCCGGCGTGTGCAGGGCCGAGGTCGGGCGGATTGCCTCGTGGGCTTCCTGCGCGTTCTTGGACTTGTTCTTGTAGACGTTGGGTTGCTCGGGCAGTGCGTGGCGGCCGTAGTCGCGGGCGATGACCTCGCGCAGTTCCGTCACGGCGTCGGCCGACAGGGACACGGCGTCGGTACGCATGTAGGTGATGAGGCCGACCGTGCCCTCGCCGCCGAGCGCGACGCCTTCGTACAGACCCTGCGCCACGCGCATGGTGCGGCTGGTGGAGAAGCCGAGCTTGCGCGCCGCCTCCTGCTGCAGGGTGGACGTGGTGAAGGGCGGTGCGGGGCGGCGCTTGCGCTCCCTGGACTGCACGTCGCTGACCACCAGGCGGCCTCCGGCGGCGGCCAGCAGGGTCTCGCGCGCCGCTCCGGCGTCGCGCGCATTGGTCAGATCGAACTGCTCGAACTTCTTGCCGCGCAGCAGGGTCAGGCGCGCATTGAACGCCTGCTGCGGATGTGCCAGCGCGGCCTCCACGCTCCAGTACTCGCGCGCCTTGAAGGCCTCGATCTCCTCTTCGCGCTCGACGATCATGCGCAGCGCCGGCGACTGCACGCGGCCGGCGGACAGGCCACGCTGAACCTTGCGCCACAGCACCGGCGAGAGGTTGAAGCCGACGAGGTAATCCAGCGCGCGTCGCGCCTGTTGCGCATCCACGAGGTCGTGCGACAGCTGGCGAGGGTGCGCCACCGCTTCCTGGATTGCGCGCGGCGTGATTTCGCTGAAGACCACGCGGTGCACCGCCTTGCCGGCGAGCAGGCCGCGCTGCTTGAGGATCTCGCTGATGTGCCAGGAGATCGCCTCGCCTTCGCGGTCCAAGTCGGTGGCGAGATAGATGGCCTCGGCCGTCTTGGCGGCGCGGGCGATGGCATCGACGTGCTTCTCGTTGCGGTCGATCACTTCGTAGTTCATGGCGAAGCCGCGTTCCGGATCGACCGCCCCCTCCTTGGGCACGAGGTCGCGCACGTGACCGTAGGACGCCAGCACCTGGTAGTCCTTGCCGAGATACTTGTTGATGGTCTTCGCCTTGGCGGGCGATTCGACGATGAGAAGGTTCTTGGCCATGGGTCGCCTGCGCTTCCTGCGCGCTGAGGGCGTGCCGGAGGGGCACGCGATCGGAGGAGGGGTGCGCCGACGCCGGCGCCTTTTTCATCGTGCACACAGCCCGTTGCGAGCTGTCAAGCCAAAACCGTCGGGCCGGCGCCGGGACCGGATCTCCTCAAGCGGACGGGACGGCGCGCGCGTAGCGGCCGCCGCGGCCGCCCACCTGGCCCTCCAGCTCGAGCACCAGCAGCATGGAGGCGAGGGCGGCGATGGACAGGCCCGTGCGTTCGGCCAGTTCGTCCAGGCTGGCCGGGTCGTGCCCCAGCGCGGCGAGCAGGCGGGCGTAGTCGGCGTCGCGGGCGGGCATCCCCGGCGACGCGGCCTCGCCGG
>ENA-UOYA01002921-UOYA01002921.1-activated-sludge-metagenome-genome-assembly--contig:-NODE-2921-length-15772-cov-8.286887_pt1 | contig 15772 bp, 12 predicted proteins | sample MGYA00238163_ERZ764804 | MGnify/ENA primary metagenome ERZ764804 (study PRJEB28919, sample SAMN05720223) | activated sludge metagenome | isolation source: Anaerobic digester | place: Hong Kong...
ACGCAACTTTAAATTTTTTATTAGACGCTTTAAGGTCACTGATTAGCCAATTTTTAAAGGTAGTCCCAAAGGCATCCCAGAAAATAAATACTCTATAAAGCTCTGAATTTAATGCTAAGAAATGCGTATTGCCATAATCGTAAGAATAATAGGCTTCCATCGTAGAAGGCACACCGCCCATTTCTGCATTTTTAAACACCTCCACAATGTCATAATAAGGGCCACCATGGTATCGAGGATCGTCAGTACCATTTACACTGATATAATCATGATTGCCGGGTATAGGATAAAAAGGTAAGAACCGAAAAATAGAATCGTAGCCATAATCACTGCTAAATACCTTTCTGCTGTATTCATCGTCCGTACCATTAGTATAGGCATTATCCCCCAACCAGAGCCAGCCCGTAACGGGCTGTAGTTTTATATAATCTTCAAACCATCGGCGTACTCTAATTTGATCGTTGCTGCCTCCCCCAAAATCTCCGGTGACCCAAAAACGAAACGGTGTACTATCGCCGGGCGTGAGCGCTGTAACAAAATGATGTTGGTCATTTCCGCCGGCTAGCGTAGTGCTTCCAAAGCCTACACTATAATAATATTTTGTTTTGGCATTTAATCCGGAAATTTTTACAATATGGTTTTTGGTAAATACCGTATCAACAATGGTATGGCTTAATGCATTTGGTGCATCTCCGTATTTTACGACACCAAAAGTAGAGTCGCTGGTGCGCCACATCACTTTTACGCTGGTATTGGTCATACTTTGCAAATACGGTCCTCTTTGCAGCGTTTGTGAAAACAAGAAGAGCGGAGATAGCAAGAACAGAAAAGAATAAATCTTTCTCATAAAATTGGTTTGTATAAATTTACAAAAAAGCTATTAATTTACTCATGGAATTTAGGTGAATTATATATGGGAATAGCCAAAAAAAAGAGGAGGTTATGGGAAATCATACTATTTTAAGGAAATGATTTTGAAGTGTATTGCTGTATTTCTAAATAAAAAATATAACCCGTTGAAAGCGTAACTTTTTATTATTAATTTGGAGATTAAATTATTTTCCAATACAATTAATCGTATTCAGATGAAAACTACTGCATTAATTATAAACATAGCATGGATTTTATTTTTTTTTCCAATATGTGCAATGGCGCTAATGTCGCCAATGCTTTTTGATGCACCGGGTGCAGCAAACAACAAACTTTTAAAATTCATTTTCTATTGTATCATTGCATTACCGATACTTATACTAATTACTCAAGTTTTATCTTGGAATAAATATTCAAATGGCAACTACCTTTTATCTTTAAGGATATCACTAATTCCTTTAATTGACGTAATATTATTAGCTATTTTATTTTACATCAACGGGCCGGAACTTTCGAAATAAAAATTATCACATCAAGAGGAGTATTGGAATTAATTTTCTAAAATACCTTACATTATTGTTGGTCTATAATAATGCCAACATCCGAAATCCCATCTAATGGGTCTTTGCGCATGAGCTGTACTATACTAATGGTATAATTTCCTTTTTGTGCAATAGGCAAATTTGTTTTTAACGGCACCGTTTGTGTACATAAGCTTCCACTGCATTTGCCGTATGGTTTCCCATCCTTCATAAATAATGGGATTTCATATCTAAACGAAGTATCCAATGTATTTCCTTTTACAGTTACTTTGAGCCATACGTTGCTAAATTCATAATCTTTAGCATACCGAACACTCAAGGCGTATTTATACGCATGCGCTGCGTTCTCTATCGCTATTGGGAAAGTAGCAGTATCCGAAGATTTCCACGCTTTAATATTAACGGATTGATATTTATTGTAAAAATGCTTTTTTTCGCACGCATACAAAAGGACTGCAGTTAATAAAATAAAAACAATTTGTTTCATAGCACAAAAGTACGATAAAAATTATTCAATCATTCTTAAAAAATCGGCTTCATCAATCACTTGAATGGTTGGGATTTTCTGGGCTTTCGCCAATTTACTTCCCGCTTTTTCGCCGGCAATTAGAAAATCTAAATTTGCACTTACGGCGCTTAAATTTTTTCCGCCATTTTTTTCCACTAATACTTTAGCTTCTTCTCGGGAAAAATGGGTAAGTGTGCCTGTAAATAAGAATGACTTACCTTGCAATTTATTTGATGTCGGTGCTTCTTCCGTTTTATAGATATTCACCCCCAAAGTACTAAGCTCTTCTATCAATTTTATAGAATCCTCATCTGTAAAAAACTGAAATAAAGACTGTGCTACTTTTGGTCCTACATCTTCTAATTCAGAATATTGTTCTTGAGTCCACGATTGGAAATCGGTTAGTTTATTTACTTTCTTTGCCAACATTTTTGCGGTAGTGCTGCCTATATGCCGAATCCCTAACCCGACTATTAATCGGTAGAGTTCATTATTTTTAGAGGCTTCAATTCCACTTGCTAAATTTTGCACCGATTTATCTTTCCATCCTTCAAGTTGTCGTACTTTGTCATAATCTATTTGGTATATAGACGCAAGATCATGAATAATTTTTTCCCGTAAAAAGGTGCGTACATTTTCTTCACCAAAGCCGTTAATATCCATTGCTTGCTTAGACACAAAATGAATTAAACGCTCTTCCAATTGCGCCGGGCAATTAGGGTTAATACACCTCCAAACGCTTTCATCCAATGGCTTTACCAAATGATGATGACACGATGGGCATTCATTCGGGAAATGGATTTTTTGCTCTTGTCCATTTCGCTTTTCTTTCACACTACCCACAATATAAGGAATTACGTCACCGGCACGCTCTACAATTACGGTGTCGTGTAAGCGAATATCTTTATCTACAATAAAATCTTCATTGTGTAAGGAAATAGACGAAATTTCTACGCCCATTAATTGTACGGGATTTATTTTTGCTACCGGCGTAATTGCGCCGGTTCTTCCCACTTGGAAATCAACTTGTAGTAAAGTGGAAGTAGCTTGTTTGGCTTTAAATTTAAAAGCAACTGCCCATTTTGGGTGATGTGAAGTTTTACCCAATGCTTGCTGCTGTTGCAAATTATTCACTTTTATCACCATACCATCGATATCAAAATGGTAACTATCGCGTTTGATTTCCCATTTTTTACAAAAGGCTTCTACAGCTGTTATTTCCGAAAAAATACCTCTATCGTGGTATGGAGTTTTAAAGCCTAAAAGTGTTAGAATTTCTAAATTTTTATCGTGCGATTTAAATATATCTGTGCAATCTTTCCCGTGCTCATCTTCCGCATATCCTATTTGATAAATTACAGCATCTAATTTCCGGGAAGCTACTTCTGCGCTATCTTTTAAGCGCAAGCTGCCGGCAGCAGTATTACGAGCGTTTTTGTATAATTCTAATTCTTTTTTATTTTCTGCACGCAGTATTTCATTTTGTTTTTTGCGAACTTCATTTAATTTTTCCAACATTATTAGTTCCAATAAAACTTCTCCTCTTACTTCTACTTTACTTATACCAAATTGTGAAAAATTAGCCGTCAGCGGGATGGATTTTATTGCTTTGGCATTTGCTGTAATCTCATCACCTTCTTGTCCATTGCCACGTGTTGCAGCGCGAACAAGTTTATCGTTTTCATAAATAAGCGCAATGCTGCTTCCGTCAAATTTTGGTTCAACAATATATTCAATTTTTGTATTGACCGGCAGCCCCTTTTTTATTTGCATGTCAAAATTTTCCAAATCTTCAAGATTATAAGAATTTTCCAACGACATCATCGGCACTAAATGCTTTACGGTCGTAAAATCTTGATTCAATCCTTTAGCTACACGTTGCGTTGGAGAGTCTGCCGTAATAAGATTGGGGTTTTCTTCTTCTATTTCTTTTAATTTTTTAAATAATCTGTCGTAATCATAATCTGTAATTATGGAATTGGCATTTACATAATATTGTTTGTCGTGAAAGTTGATTACTTTTTTCAACTCTTCACAAAAGTTTTCCAATTTATTTTCCGGAATAAAATCATCCAGTTGTAACAACAGCGTATCAGTAAGTGCGAGGAGCGCTTTATCGGAATGCTCTTCTATATCAGAGAATAAATTTTTATTCATAAAATTTATCTATTGCTTTAGCTAAGGAATAATCTTTTTCGGTAACTATATTTCCGGCATCATGTGTTTGCAGTTTCAATGTTACTTTATTATACACATTAAATATTTCGGGATGATGCTGTTGTTTTTCTGCTTCAAAGGCAACTTGTGTAAGAAAGGCAAATGCATGTACAAAATCTTTAAAGACAAATGTCTTTTCCAATTTATTATCTTTTGATATCCATTCCATCCGTAATATTTTTTATCTTGGATAAAGTTAACAGATAAATATGAATTGGAAACTTCGATTTTTACTTTGGTTTGTAAATAATGTGCAACCAATACGTGAAGTAGCAATAGCAAATATAGAAGAAGAGCGAAAGAAAACCGCAATGGCTGCCGAATTAGGCAAATTGCTTTTTGACAACAAAACAGCAGTTCGGGAAATAAAAAATTTTAAGATAGAAGATATTCCGGTTCGGCTGTATCGAAATTCATTACAACCCAATCAGAAAGTAATTATATATTTCCATGGCGGTGGGTTTGTATTTTATAATATTGACTCTCATGATTATGTGGCACGGCGGTTGTGCGATATGAATGATGCTACTGTTATTTCTGTAGATTATCGGCTCGCACCGGAGCACTCGTTTCCGGCAGCGCATGAAGATGCTTACAGTGTAATAAAATATGTAGCAGCGCATGCCGATGCTTTAAATATCGATGCTTCCAAAATAATTTTAGCAGGAGACAGTGCCGGTGCAAATATTTCTGCTTGTGCTTCGCATCATTTTAAAAACCACCCGAAAGTGCATATTGCTGCGCAAGTGCTCATTTATCCTTGGGTAGATGGAAAGTTATCTTCTGATTCTATCCTAAGATATAAAGATGGATATTTGCTTACAGAAAAAGCGATGCATTGGTTTCAGGAAGTATATACTCCAAACAAAAAAGATCGTTTAAATCCGGAGGTATCCCCAATTTATCATAAAGAATTTAAAAATCTACCTCCAACTTTTATCATTACCGCCGAGTACGACCCATTAAAAGATGATGGCAAAAGCTACGCTGACAAACTCAGGAATGCAAACAATATTGTTTTATATAAAGAGTATAAAGGGTTGATACATGGTTTTTTCAACCTACCCAAATTAAGTGTAAATAGTATGCAATCTTATTACGACATACAGGCATTTTTACGAAAAGTAGTATAAAACCACGCTCAACGAAAAAATTTGTTTATCTATCGGATTTGTGAATTATTTCAAGCTCCAATCAAATTTATCTAGGTTTTCCAAAGCGTGTTTTAACAATAAAATACTTGCTTCTATATCTGCTTTATGTGCCATTTCTATCACTTGATGCAAATGTCGTGTAGGGATAGAAATAGCCCCTGCGATCGCTCCTGTTTTTCCCATACGCTGAATACCTGCAGTGTCTGTACCTCCCATTGGTAATACCTCCGGCTGCCATTTTATTTTATATTTTTCCGCTATTTGTTTTTGATATTGCACCATGCGGTAATCACAAATAGTAGAAGCATCCATTAATTTAATAGCAACACCTCCTCCTAATTTAGTAATTTGCTCCTCGGGTTTAGAATCCGGCAAATCATAAGCAATCGTCGTATCTAATCCAAATCCGAAAGTTGGATTAGTGTTGTGTGCTGCCACATTTGCACCCCTTATGCCTACTTCTTCTTGCACAGAGAATACCCCATAAACATCATAAGGGCATTCTTTCAATGCTTTTAAGGCTTCTATTAAAATATAAACGGCAACTCTATTGTCAATAGATTTACAGTTCACACAGTCGCCCATTTCTATCAATTGTCGGTCGCGCGTTATCACATCTCCTATACTTATGTATTTCTCTACTTCTTCTTTTGGTAATCCTAAATCGATAAAAAAGTCTGAAATCTGAACGTTTTTATTTCGTTCCTCAGCCGTCATGATATGAATAGGCTTGCTACCCATTACGCCTATTAAATCTTTTTTTCCATGTACAATAACCCGTTGAGCAGTTAATGTTTTAGGGTCAAACCCTCCTAAGGTATGAAAGCGCAAGAACCCTTTATCATCTATGTATTTCACCATAAAACCAATCTCATCCATGTGCGCTGCTATCATTACTCGTTTGCTGCTATCTTTTCCTTTTTTTATGGCATAAATATTTCCGATATTATCTGTTTCAATAGCATCTACTTCATTTTTTATGTTTTTCAACACGAGTTCTCTTACGCGTTGCTCATACCCGGGTGCTCCTGCTACTTCGCAGATTTCAGCTAATAATTTTACATTTGTTTTCATTATCAAAAGTTCTTTTTTTAAAACAGATTAAGACTGTCTTTGTTTAATATAAATAATTGATTTATTACTTCACAAATCTAATAAAATTTGGGATATAAATTTTTTATTCTAAAAATACAAACCTCTTCGTTTTAAATGGTGAGATAAGAAAAGATAATTTTCGGCGATTTTGTTCTCTTGATTCCAATATTCATTAAATTCTTCTTCAAAATATTCTTTTAAATAGCTAAAGAAATCTTCTGAGTTATCTACATTTTTAAGAAACATAATAAACGCTTCTTCACTTTCTATCATCGGAATGCTACGTGGATATTTTTCATATTCTACTAAATATTCTTGGTATTTTTGTTTGTAGTTTAGTAAATGTTCTTCCTTTTTAGTTCTAAAAAATCTTTCTTGAAAATCGTCAGGATGTTCTTCTTCCACTCTATGTTTTTCAAGCATATCATGATAATATTTATCAAATAAATGATAAAATTTGAAAAGATATTCAAAATCCTTTGTACTTATTTTTAAATTACGTTGCTTGAAAAATGCAGTTCTTTCGGGATATTCATAATCAACTTCTTCAAATAAAAATAGAGTAAGTGCTTTTCCTGCTTCTTCATATTTAACTAACCATTCTAATAATTGCAGTTCATTATTTTCATCAATATTTTGAAATTCTTCTACAGCTTGTTTGGCTTCATCTGTTGTTTCTAAAAATTCCATTAGTTCTTCAATGTCTGAATACAACCAAAAGAATTTATCACTATATGTATAGCTATAAGGCAAACTTCTTGATTCATATAAATCAGAATATTTTTCAAACCAAGTACCGTATAATTCTTTATTAATTATCTCATTTTGATGTTGCATTAATTCTTTATACGCCGATTTATATTTTTGAATTTCAATTAAAAAATATTCACTTGGGTTGAAGTCTGCTTTCTCATCCTGCTTTATTTCAATACGTATTGAATTTCCAATTTCTACAGTTTCATCATTAATATGGAAACCACTGCAATAATGAATATCTTTTGTAATCCCTTTTAAATCTTTAAAAATAAAGCCACTGTGTTTTTTAGAATGATTGCCTACAAACGAATATCCTGTACAACCTTTGTTCGGACACCTGTCTATATTGGAATTACAAACTCCGCTGTGTGCTTGTAAATGAGTATCGCCACTTGCTTTAAATTCGGTAAATACTTTATTTACTTTCCTCAAAAAAACTTCTTTTGTAGCATCTTGATAAGTTTTATTATTATCTAATAGAGTTTCAAGCAGGGTAATGTCCATTTTTTGGAAAGCTCCCACAATCTGATTTATCTTTTCTTGATTAGGCATTTATGTTTTTTTATAACCTTTTCTAAAAACAGATTAAGACTATCTTTGTTTAATATAAATAATTGATTTATTATTTCACAAATCCAACAAAATTTGGGACGATAAATATACTACTTTCTTTTATTTCCTATCTTTAAGAAATAAGAATTACGTATGTCCATTTTAAATAATATAGGCGGGGTACTTTTAAAGCCCATTATTAAGGAGATGAGCCGCTCCCGATTGCCCAAATTAGAAGGGCAACTCCACGTAGAAGGCTTAAAGGAAGATGTAGAAATAATTCGCGATGAGTGGGGTATTGCTCATATTTATGCCAAAAACATAAACGACTTGTTATTTGCGCAAGGTTTTGTGCATGCACAAGACCGGCTTTTCCAAATGGAGTTAAACAGAAAAGTAGCACGCGGATGCTTGAGCGAAATTATCGGAAATAAGGCATTAGACAGTGACAGAATAGCCCGAACAATGGGATATGAGCGAGTGGCAAAAGAAGATTGGGAATTATTAAACGAACAAGAGCAACATTTAATTATTGACTATTGCAATGGCATAAATGCATATATTAAAAGCCCTGATTTTAAATTGCCGGTAGAGTTCTCTTTACTCAAGCATCGCCCCGAACCATGGACTCCGATGGATGTCACCTCATTCAGCCGATTGCTTATTTCTTTATTAACTTGGGGGTGGTACGATGAAATTATTCGGGCAAAATTAATAGAGGCTGTAGGCTGGGAAGCAGCAGCGGAATTAGACAACACTTATCCTAAAGACAATCCAATAACCCTGCCGAAAGGTATTGAATTTAATCGCTTAGATATTTCGGGCAAGTTTGAGGCAATGCGCGGCCCATATATTCCGCAAATTAGCGGCAGCAATGCGTGGACAGTAAGTGGCAGCAAAACCAAAACGGGTAAGCCATTCTTATGCAACGATCCGCATCTTACTTTAAAAAATCCGAATATCTGGTACATGAATCATTTGCATTGTCCGGAACTGCAAGCCTCCGGGGTTTCAGCTCCTGCTTTGCCAATGGTATTAATTGGACACAATGAAAAAATAGGCTGGGGTATTACGTTATCTTTTACGGATATCGAAGATGTCTTTGTAGAAAAATTTACCGATGAAACTTGCACTTCGTATATCCACGAAGGAAAACTAAAAGCAACCAATATCATTGAAGAGAAAATTTTTATAAAAGGAGAGCCTATGCCTCATATCGAGAAAGTATATGAAACCATACATGGTACTTTAATTTCAGATGTTACCGGACATTCCAATATGAAACTCACTTTATGTTCCATGGCCTATCGACAAGGCACATCGTTAAAGGGTTGGTTTTTATTAAATACCGCTAAAAACTGGAACGATTTTGTTGAAGGCGTAAAATATATTACGGCGCCCGGATTAAACATTGTATATGCGGATACCAGCAGCAATATCGGGTATTACAACTCAGGGAAAGTTCCTATTCGCGATAAAGCAACAGCCTCTGTGCCACAACCCAGTTGGACGGGCGAGCATGATTGGAAATCTTTTGTACCGTTTGAAGAAATGCCTCATGCATTTAATCCTGAAAAAGGATATATCGTAACGGCAAACCACAAAATTGAACCTGATGATTTTCCGTATTTCCTCGGCGATATTTACATGAATGGATATCGTGCCAACCGACTGGAAAATATGATACAGCGCAAAGAGAAATTAGAGGCGAAAGATTTTACAGATATGCAAATGGATTTTTATTGCACTCCTGCTAAACAATTTGCTGCACATTTCAAAAACATACAAATGGACAACGCAGAGTTGCAACGTTATTTGGATATGTTGTTAAATTGGAATGGCATTTTAGATCCGGAAAAAATTGAAGGCAGCCTTTATAAAGTAGGGAAACTCATGGTGGTAAAGAAGTTATTTTCTGCTTCTATCCATGATGTAAAATTAGTAGATGAATTATTGGGACACGGCTTCCATACTATTTTTGGGCCCGTGAACGCCTATCTTGGACACAATACCCCTATTTTATTGCGTATTTTAGACAATGAAGATTCTGTATGGCTAAAAGCAGCAGGTGGAAAAGAACAATTATTAAAAGAAGGGTTTAAAAGTGCTATTGATTGGCTAAAGCTAAACTATGGAACAAAATCTCAAAAATGGAAATGGGGAGAATTACATGCCATTGTTTTCCCTCATGCATTGAGTGCACAGCCGCCCTTAGACAAAGTATTTAATATAGGGCCCTTCCCGATTGGTGGCGATACGGATACGCCATTTCAAACATTTATTATGTCGGCAGAAGGCTATGGCGGAGAATTATCGGCACCATCCTATCGGCAAATTATAGACTTCTCTGATTTCGATAAATCGACAGTGGTAATGCCGTTGGGTAATTCCGGAAATATGGCAAGTCCGTTTTATAAAAATCAGTTGCACGATTGGTTTGAAGGAAAAAGCTATCCGATGTGCTGGACAAGAGAAAAAGTGGAACAACACAAGAAACATAGCCTGGTGTTGAAGAAAAGATAATTATAGAAACACAACAAATAAAATAACTTTTACAACTAAAAAATTATGAGAAAATATTTTATGCTATTGCTTATCGCCGGCATGCTTGGAAATGAATGCTATGCGCAAAAGACTACCGCTAAAGCGGCGAACAAACCAGCGGTTAAAACGAAGACAAAGCCTACAACTACAGTAGATGTCAGTCCGGATGCCTTAAAATATTCCGCTAACAACAAAGAAGAAGAAATTGCTGTGGATGGTAAAGATGTGGTCATCTCAGGACATGATAATAAACTAAACTTTACAGGAAAAATTGGCAAATTAATAATTACCGGAAAAGACAACGACATTACCACCCAATCGGTAGCACAAATTTTAGTAACCGGAAACGGCAATTTTGTAAGCTGGGAAAAAGCACCCAACGGAAAGCCTATTATTTCCGATAAAGGTGGTTACAACAACATTGAGAAACGCTCTTCCGATGCACAAAACCGCAATGGGAATTAGGGTTCAAGCACAACAGAAAAGCGAAAAAATTAGTAGTATCTTTATAAAAACTCAAAATGGCTTTTCATCTATATAATCCGTTAAATTTTAACGACCCTGTGGCGTATGCCGTACCGGGTTTTGTATTGCTTATTATCACTGAATTTTTCTTATTCTACAGAAAAAAACACCTCATCGGCAATGCTTTTTATAGAGATGCCGCTTCCAGTTTAGGATTAGGTATCGGCTCTACCATTATTGATTTAGCCATGAAATCCATTGCCATTGGATATCTTTTGTGGTTTTATCAGTTCCGTATTACCAGCCAACTCGGTCCTGATACCGTACAGGAATTAGCAACCTGGCAATGGCATAAAGCCCATTGGTATGTATGGGTTTTACTATTTTTTGCCCAAGATTTTTTATTTTATTGGTATCACCGCTTTGCGCATGAAATACGTATTTTATGGGCTGCACACGTCAACCATCATTCCTCAGAGTACATGCATTTTTCTACCGCATTACGCCAAAGTTGGTTAGAATTATTATTTAAAGATGCTTTCTATATTCCATTGGCATTACTCGGGTTTCATCCAATCATGATTATTACCATGCATCAGATCAATTTGATTTACCAATTCCTCCCGCATACCGAAAGTATAAAACGTATGCCGCATTGGTATGAGTTTATCTTCAACACACCGGCACATCACAGAGTGCATCATTCCAGTGAAATACGTTATCTGGATAAAAACTATGCAGGGATTTTAATAATTTGGGATAGGCTGTTTGGAACTTTTAAAGCAGAAGACATTAATGCTTTTCCTGTGTATGGTATCACCAAAAATATTTATACCAACAATCTGCTGAGGATAACTTTTCACGAAGTCCTGAATATCATCAACGATGTAAAAAGAGCTCCCGATTGGAAAAGCAAACTCAATTATATCTTTCAATCGCCCGGCTGGAGCCACGATGGAGAAGACCAGCGCGCAAAAACCTTACAGAAAAATTTATAACTAATTCAAATGTAAAAAGCCGAACTTCTGTTCGGCTTTTTACGTTTTTGTATTATCAATTCTGCTCTTCCTTTGCTTTTTTGGGTTTAGATTTTTTTCTAACTTCAAATTTCAACTTATCTTTTGCTTCCGTATCCATATCGGCAACAATGGTATCGCCCTCACTGATATTCGAATTTAAAATTTCCTCCGCCAGTGGGTCTTCTACATATTTCTGTATAGCTCTGTGTAATGGTCTTGCTCCAAACTGTGGATCGTATCCTTTTTCAGACAAGAACCCTTTAGCAGCATCGGTTAATTCTATTGAATAGCCTAATTTCTCTAATCGTTCGTACATGCCGCCCAATACAATATCGATAATTTTGAAAATTTCTTCTTTCCCCAAACTATTAAATACAATCACATCGTCGATACGGTTTAAAAACTCGGGAGAGAATGTTTTTTGCAAGGCTTTTTGGATTACGCCTTTCGCCAAGTTATCTGAATTTTCTTTAATGGAAGAAGTAGCAAATCCTACGCCTGTTCCAAAATCCTTCAATTGTCGGACACCGATATTGGAAGTCATAATGATAATAGCATTTTTGAAATCTACTTTTCTACCTAAGCCATCTGTCAATATTCCATCATCTAATACTTGCAACAATACGTTATATACATCGGGATGTGCTTTTTCAATTTCATCTAACAAAATTACGGAATAAGGTTTTCTGCGTACTTTCTCGGTAAGCTGTCCGCCTTCTTCATAGCCTACATATCCCGGAGGTGCACCAATCAATCGGGAGATGGAGAATTTTTCCATATACTCGCTCATATCTATTCGTATCAGGGCATCTTCTGTGTCGAACATATATCTTGCCAATGCGCGTGCTAACTCCGTTTTTCCGACCCCTGTTGGCCCTAAGAAAATAAATGAGCCTATCGGTTTTTTGGGGTCTTTTAGTCCCACCCGATTCCGCTGAATGGCTTTCGTAATTTTTGCTACTGCCTCATCTTGTCCGACAACTTGTTTCTTTAAGTCATCCGACATTTGTACTAATTTCTTGCTTTCGCTTTGCGCTACTCGTTTTACAGGAATACCTGTCATCATGGCCACTACTTCGGCTATATCTTCATCTGATACCGGGAAACGTTTTGTTTTTGCATCTTCTTCCCAATCGCGTTTTGCTTGCTCTAATTGTTCTTGTAATTTTTTTTCTGAATCGCGCAAACGGGCAGCTTCTTCGTATCGTTGATTTTTTACTACCTGATTTTTTTCTTCTTTTACCTTTTCAATTTCTTGTTCTAAATGGGTAATATTTTCCGGTACATGAATATTTTTTAAGTGTACTCTTGCGCCTACTTCATCCATTACATCGATAGCTTTATCGGGCAAAAATCTATCGGTAATGTAGCGTGTACTCAATTGTACGCACGCATTTATGGCCTCGGTACTGTACGTTACGCTATGATAGTCTTCATATTTATTTTTTAAATTGGTTAATATCGTCAGCGTTTCTTCCGGGGTCGGAGGGTCGATAATTACCTTTTGGAAACGTCTGTCTAATGCGCCATCTTTTTCTATGTATTGTCTGTACTCATCTAAGGTAGAGGCACCTATGCATTGTAACTCTCCGCGGGCTAATGCCGGTTTAAATATATTAGAAGCATCTAATGAGCCTGTAGCACCGCCGGCACCAACGATAGTATGAATTTCATCAATAAATAAAATAACATCTCTGTTTTTTTCTAATTCTGTCATGATGGCTTTCATGCGTTCTTCAAATTGCCCTCTGTATTTAGTACCGGCTACTAATGCAGCTAAATCTAAGGACACCACACGTTTTCCAAACAAAACGCGAGATACTTTTCGCTGTACAATTCTCAAGGCAAGCCCTTCCACAACGGCAGTTTTTCCTACGCCCGGTTCACCAATCAATATTGGGTTGTTCTTTTTTCTACGCGATAGGATTTGCGATACTCGCTCGATTTCTGTTTCTCTTCCTACAATTGGATCCAACCTACCTTCTTCTGCCAATCGGGTAATATCTCTACCAAAATTATCCAATACAGGGGTATTCGATTTTACAGCCGACTTTTTGGCAGTTGATGATGCTCCACTACCGCCTTGACCGCTATAGCTTCCTTTTTTCTCCTCCTCATCTCCTTCTTCATAAGGTTCATTTGGCAAATCAGAGGTTATATCTCTATATTCTTTGTCGTTTTCAATTCCTCCGTTTTGCATAAATTCTAACTCTGCACGAAATACCTCATACGTTACATCCCATTTACTCAAAAGTTGGGAAACGATATTCTCTTTATTTTTCAAAATAGACAAAAGCAAATGCTCTGTTCCTACGGTATCTTGCTTCATTGATTTAGCTTCTAAAAGCGTTATTTTCAATATCTTTTCGGCTTGTTTGGTGAGGGGCAAGCTATTTACATTTCCCGAAATGGTAGTCGTCCTGTCTTGGATAACATCTTCTACTTTTTTTCGGAATAAGGCAATGTCTATATCTAAAGAACGCAATACTTTTATTGCCATTCCATCGCCTTCACGTATTAAACCTAACAATAAATGTTCCACACCGATTTGATCGTGTTTTAAACGGAGGGCTTCTTCTCGACTATACGAGATTACTTCTTTGACTTTGGGTGAAAATTTTGCTTCCATATATTGTAATTCACAAATTAAATACCAAGTTGTACCACCTGACAATGTTACTTAAATAAAAATAGAACGCTTTTTTTATTTTTTATTTTTTTTTTTGCACAATGCGTCAATTTCGGAGGAATATTAACAATTTTATCCGTTAGCCTCAAATGTACAATCTTATTTATACAAAAAAATATTTATTTTTTTTGCGATTCATTAGTTGCAAAAAAGGAGAGAATATTAAAGTATTTACTTATTTTTTATCGGTACTTAGTACCATTTTAAGTTTCAGTTTTGCGCCGATAGCCATGATATCTACCAAATCCTGAATAGTAAGATTTTCTGCTACACGCAGCACTACTGTTGGGTCCGGATTGTTTGCCAATGCAGCACTTAAAGCATTTTCTACCCCTTGTAATGGTATTTCTGTAGTGTTGAGATAATATCGCTTATCGGCAGTAACCGATAGAGTAACGGGTTGTTTGGCTAATTGGTCAGAGGTATTGGCTTTGGGCAACATCAATTTAATTACATTGGGGTTGGCCATCGTAGAGATAATCAAGAAAAACAACATCAGGAAGAACATAATGTCGTTCATAGATGCCATGGCATCTTCATCGTGGAACGGTCTTCTACGTCTAATATTCATGTGTTGTTATTTTACCGGTTTTTGTATTCCTCTAACGAATTCAAAAATTTGTTTTTCTAACTTTGCCGAATAGTTGTCTATCAACATCAATATAAAGTGATATCCCATGAAAGCAACTACCCCTACCACTAAACCGGCACCGGAGGTAATCATTTTTTGATATAAACCGGCAGAAATAGTACCGATAGAAATATCAGCGGTTTGTGAAATGCTATAAAAGATTTTAATAACCCCTAAGATAGTTCCGATAAAGCCAAGACGAGGGGCAACGCCTGAAATCATGCTAATCCAACCGGTGCGTTTTTCCATCTCGTTTATCTCAATATTCGATTGTATTTCTAATGCTTTTTCGATATGGTCAATCGGTTTTCCTAATTGTGAAATACCGGATTGCAGTACATTTCCTAAGGCAGATTTATCCGCAGTACACAACGCATCTGCACCTTGTATATTTCCTGCATACAATTTATCCAATACATCTCTCACTAAGTTTCCATTAATTGGAGAGCGTTGTCTGAAAAACAAAAATCTTTCGACAATAAAAAAGATGGCAACTACCAATGCAATGGTTAAAGGCACCATCATAAATCCACCTTTTGCCATTAATTCCAAAACGGACAAATCTTTTACTGGTGCAGTAGCTGCCGGCAGGATTGCGTTAGCGGTATCTACCACAGCAGTGGTTATTGGTGTAGCTGCTTGCAAGAGTATTCCCATAATTCTTTAAATATTTTAGCAAAAATAAGACTTTACTATTAACGTGCAAATCAAATATACTATTGTGCTGTGG
>ENA-UOYA01002922-UOYA01002922.1-activated-sludge-metagenome-genome-assembly--contig:-NODE-2922-length-15769-cov-4.468945_pt1 | contig 15769 bp, 14 predicted proteins | sample MGYA00238163_ERZ764804 | MGnify/ENA primary metagenome ERZ764804 (study PRJEB28919, sample SAMN05720223) | activated sludge metagenome | isolation source: Anaerobic digester | place: Hong Kong...
AAATTTATGTTTTCGTCAGGCTTTTTGTCAATGCACTGGGTTATGGGGCGGGTACGAACCACCAATTAAAAAAGTTAATTCTTTAAGATAAATTGTATTAATTTCATTCAGTAGCTTTCCCAAATCAATGGTTCTAGTCATTAAGTCTTGTAATACACTTCCTCCACAAAGAGAAATTGTATTGTTTAATTTCAAAATATTAGAAATTCCTATTTGATTTAAATAATTAAAAATCTCATTAAAATATTTTGTGCTTGCAATCAAAACTAAAGTATCTTTATATTCTGATAATATTTCAGGGGAAAGAATTTTTATATCAAATAAAAGAGTGTTCTGTTTCTGACAATTACTATCTACAAAAAAAAGAACGTTATAAGAATTTTTCAATTTATAGTATGCACTTTTTCCAATATCACCAGTGCCAAAAATAATCAAATTTTCTTTTGTCATAATAAATTTCCCCCATAGTACATTTTTTTATAATATTCAGCATATTTACCATTTGTAATACGGCTCATCCACTCTTTATTATCCAAATACCACTTTACAGTTTCTCTGATACCATTTTCAAACGTATATAATGGTTTCCAGCTAAGCTGAGATGTAATTTTTGTATTGTCAATTGCATAGCGTTTGTCATGTCCTAGCCTATCCTGAACATAATTTATTAATGTTTCGGATTTGCCAAGAATTGAAATTATTAACTTTACTATTTCAATATTAGCTTTCTCATTGTTGCTGCCAATATTATAAATTTCGCCAATTTTACCATTATGTAGCACCGCTAATATTGCAGAGCAGTGATCACGAACATGAAGCCAGTCACGTATTTGCATACCATCACCATAAACAGGCAAAGGCTTATTATTTTGGCAATTGTTTATCATTAAAGGAATAAGCTTTTCTGGAAATTGATAAGGTCCGTAATTATTTGAGCATCTTGTTATATTTATAGGCAAACCAAACGTTTCATAATATGCACGTACAAACATATCTGCACTTGCTTTTGACGCTGAATATGGACTATTCGGGGATAGCGGTGTTGTTTCAGTAAACATACCCGTCTTTCCAAGCGCACCATATACCTCATCAGTTGATATCTGTAAAAACTTGACACCAATTTTATACTCTTTGCTGTACTTATCTAAATAATTTACTTTCCAATAATTCTTGGCACACTCAAGTAAATTTTGAGTACCAAGTATATTTGTAATAAGAAAAATCTGAGGATTATCAATACTTCTGTCAACATGGGATTCCGCAGCAAAGTTAACAACAGTATCAATATCATATTTTTTAAAGATATCTGACACAATAATCTTATCACAGATATCTCCCTTGATAAACAAATACCGTTCATTATTTTCAATATCCTTAAGATTATCAAGATTTCCTGCATATGTCAATGCATCTAAATTAATTACAAAATATTCTGTATTTTCAAGCAAATAATGTATAAAATTAGAACCAATAAATCCAGCTCCGCCTGTTACTAAAACATTTTTCATTTTAATAACCATTCCTTTCTGCTATTTGTTCTGGATTTGTGAAGTAAAATTTCTGTTACAATTTTTGCAGGAAACAAATAGCTGTGTAAAAAATTTATTTTCACACTAACTTTCTAAAAGTGACAAAATATATTTCCCATAATCAGTCATTCTTAATTCAAAGCCAATTTTGTAAAGCTGTTCATCAGTTATAAATCCTCTTCGCCAAGCTATTTCTTCAATGCATGATATGTAAAAGCCTTGCCTTGACTGGACAGCTTCAACATATTCAGCAGCTTTAAGCATACCTTCAGGAGTTCCTGTATCAAGCCATGCCATGCCTCTTCCTATGATTATAACATTCAGTTTTCCTTGTGTCAAATAATGCTGATTTATAGCTGTAATTTCAAGCTCACCTCTTTGGGAAGGCTTTATGCCTTTTGCAATTTCAACAACATTATTATCATAAAAATAAAGTCCGGGAATAGCATAATTTGATTTCGGATTTATAGGCTTTTCTTCAATTGAAACAGCCCGGTTTTCTGAATCAAACTCAACAACTCCAAATTCAGTTGGATTTTTAACTGGATATCCAAATATAACTGCACCTTCAGAAATTGCTTTTGTCTTGTTTAACAAATTAGTTAAATCCTGCCCATAAAATATATTGTCACCAAGAACTAAATTTACATTGTTATTACCAATAAATTTTTCACCGATAATAAATGCTTCTGCAAGACCTTTAGGCTCAATCTGTACAGCATACTCTATTGAAATACCAAGATTGCTGCCATCACCTAAAAGCTGCTTGTACATATCTATATCATGCAGTGTGGAGATAATAAGTATTTCACGTATTCCTGCAAGCATGGGAATTGATAACGGATAATATATCATTGGCTTGTCGTATATTGGCAAAAGTTGCTTTGATATAACTTTTGTCATAGGGTAAAGACGTGTTCCTTTTCCACCCGCAAGAATTATTGATTTCATGATTTATCAACCTTTTTATATTCAGCATAGCCTGATTGCCAATCCATACAATTTGCACATTTATCAGGTAAGCTATTCCATTCACAATTTCTATGTTTTGTTCTGAAATCCAATAACGTGGAATTCCAAATTTCTTTTATAGAATGAGTAACAACGTCACCCATATCAACATCACAATTTAAATCAACAGAACACATTGCAACTCTTCCTGTATCAGTTATATTAATTGTATTCATTGCCCAATAACATGGTAATCTATCCATATCTGTACAAAGATTTGGAGCATCAACTTCGCCTGCCCAGCTAACCATAGGACGGACTTTTACATCAATATTATGACTATTCCAAAATTTCACAAAATCATCAATTTCCGCCCTATTATTATCCATTTCTACAAATTGAACAATTAGTTTTTGATCAGGTTTACCAAATTCATCAAGCATTTTTTTGTATTCAATTACACCGTTCGTTACAGTTTCCAAATTTCCTTTAACACGATTTTTAGCATATGTTTCAGGTTTAAACGCATCAATTCCAATGTATAATCCATTCAGACCTGCTTCGATCAATCTTCTTGAATAATCAGTTTTAAAAAGGTTACCATTTGAATTTAAAAGTATGTTGGTTAAACCTTTATCCCTTGCATATTTTATTTTTTCAGGAAGATCTTTTAAAATCATACCCTCACCGAAAAAAGTAATCCAAATCTGTGCATCAGGTTTGTTTTCAGCAATTTCATCTATTAGTTTGCGATACAAGTCCCATTCCATGATACCAGGTTTTCTCTTCATATGTACATGAGGACACATACTGCATTTTAAATTACAAAAAGATATTGTATCTAAAAGAATAGTACTAGGAAAATCAGATTCTTCTGGAATACGCTGAAGTAGTTTATTATTGTTCATTTGTAATCACCTTTATTTTATTTTTTTAAAGCATATCATAGCTTTTTTTATTTGTTAATGTTATTGATCTTTGTGGTACAATAACATCAGCTTCAAAAGTATCATGAGAGATATAGACTCCTGCACCGGCAAGTGTTTTGTCAGCAAGTTTAACACCATTTTTCACAGTACAATTACTTCCTATAAAACATTGACTACCAATAGTAACATTTCCACAACAGGAGCACATCGGTGCAAAATAATTGAAGTCGCCTATAACTGTATGATGAGATATATTGACATTGCTCCAAAAAATATTACATACTCCCATTTTTACAAACGGCTGAATCACAGTATTCTCTAATACTATTGTTCCTTCCTCAATGAATTCTTGCTGTACACTGGCAGTAGGATGAACAAAAGATGCTATATTATACCCCTTTTGTTTTATTATATCATATTTTTCCATTCTTAACTCATTCATATTACTATAACCTAATGCTAATAAAATTGAATACTCTTTAACTGGAAAAATTTTTTCAATATTATCAAAACATATTATTGGGATATTATCAATTTTATTAGGATAATTATCTAAGTATTCTTTATCTAAAATAAACCCAGAAATTATTCCGTTGGTATATTTTTCAATATAATACTTTAGTAATTCTGCAAGACTGTTAATGCCAAAAATAAGCAGTCTTTGAGAATAATTATTATTCATATCTCCATCCCCAAATATTACGATTTGCGTTTTCACCAGTATTAAATAAAAGATCAAGAATAGAAACATTATGACGAAAAGGCTCATACAATTGTTTGTACTCAGGGTATCCGAAATATTCTTTCCATATAATTTCTATTCCTGCTTGTTTATAATCATTTGTTATAATATAATCCTTTGCAGCTGGTCCTGAAATATAAGTATCTGCACCAGTTGCTTTTACAAGGCTTAAAAGTTTTTCATGACCACTTCCGAACGTGGGATAATCTCTGCTGTCAGCAAATTGTACTTTAATACCTAAAAACTCTGTTGAAATGGTTTTTATTATAAACCTATTGATTTCATATAAATATTCCCATTCTTTATCCAAATACACATAATTTAAGAAATCTTCGTATTTTTTATAGAAAGGAGCTTTGCTGTAACAATGTTTAATCAAATTATAGTGTTGTTTTTGCCAGTCAAATTCATTTTTAATTTTAACTTCACAAATTTTACGGGTAATATCATATCCACATGGTATAGTAAGCCATTTTAGACCTGTGTCAGTTAGTATTTGATTTCTATTGCGCCAATCATTTTTTGTGTACTGAACTTCATCATAAAATAAAAATAAATCCACATCATGTATTATGTCAAAATACCCTTTCCAAGGTATATAATTTGATTGAAGCACTGCTAATTTCATTATTTTACCCCAACTTTATAAATATAATCTGCACCAGTTCTGAAACATAATAAGATTCCATATTAGACTTGATTTATTAACATTTTTATATGGATCAGAATAGTATTCATGCAATAAATTGTTAATCCAACAAGGCTCTAAAATATTATATTTTTTTATGCTATCTTCACTTAGAATATCCGTTGTATACGCTTTAAACTCTACCTTTAACCAATCATAAACAGGCAATACAAAACCTTCCTTAGGTCTGTATATAACTTCATTTGGCAAAAACTTTTCTGCAACACATTTTAAAATATGCTTAGTATTTCCATTGTTTATTTTGTAATTCCCAGGTAAAGATGCAACATATTCAACCAATCTATAATCCAAAAATGGTGATCGTATTTCAAGACTATTGGCCATTGACAAAAAGTCAACAAATGCTAAAACTTGGTTTGGAAGTAGCACATTCCAGTCATACTCTAATGTAGCATTAAGAGGGTCATCTGATACTTTTGTTTTGCACAATAAATTTATGACCTCCTTAGTATTAAGACCATTTGAAATATTCTTTTTAAACGAATTAGATAGCATATTTCTTTTTTCATCATCTTTAATTTGCAGTAATTCATAAAATAATGCGGGTAATTCTGCATTGGTTTTATTATATAATTCATTAAGATAATCAATGTTATTTTCAAATGGGGCTAATCTTGATGTATCAAGTGATAATAAGCTACTGTTTTTTTTCATCATGCTGCTGTAATAAGAAAGTGGCGAAGCAAGTCTGTGAGATAAATAGCTTCCAAACAGCTCATCTGCTCCATCGCCGGATACAGCAACTTTTACATATTTACTTATTATTTTTGATAAAAAATACGTTGATGTTACACCTGAAAAAGGCTGATCAAAAGATTTTATAACATCATCCATTGAATCCAAAACTTCTTGAGGCTTTAAAATGTACTCAGTATGATCCGTATTAAATAAATCTGACATCAGCCTTGCACATTTAATATCCAAATCTTTTTTGTATACAGCTTTTTCAGAAATTTCATAACCCATTGAGAATGTCTTTAATTTTGAATTAGCATGTTTTGCTATAATAGAAGTAACAAGGCTTGAATCAAGTCCACCACTAAGAAACGAACCTATTTCAACATCACTTACCAGTCTTTTAAGAGTAGCATCTATAATAAGAGCTGATATTTTTTCTTTAGCTTCTTCAAAGGTATCAGAAGATTGATTTAAAAAATTTATATTCCAATATTTATATGTATTGAAATCCTTATTATTAAATACTCCAATCTGTCCTGGCAAAAGTTCAAATATGCCTTTAAAAGCAGTTTCTGGAGGAGTGATATTTTTAAAAGAAAAGTAATGATATATCGCATCATAGTTTAATTCTTTTTTAATAAGAGGATGAAGAAGTATTGATTTAATTTCAGAAGAAAAAATAATAATACCATCAACAATTGCATAGAATAATGGTTTTACTCCCATTCGATCTCGAATAATAATAAGACTTTCAGTTCTCTTATCCCATATGGCTATTGCAAACATTCCGTTTAATTTATTTACAAAATCAATACCGTATTCTTCATACATATGAAGCATCACTTCAGTGTCAGAATGATCAGAATAAAACGTATGTCCTTTCTCTTCAAGTGTTTTTCGCAGTTCTTGATGGTTGTATATCTCACCATTCCAAACAGCCCACATTGTTTTACTGTTGTTATATGTAGGCTGAATACCCGTATCTAAATCTATAATACTAAGTCTGCGTGAACACATATTCATTTTTCCATCTGAATATAAGCCCTCTTGGTCAGGGCCTCTGTGGTAAATGCTATTTCCCATTTTAACCAGTAAGCTTTTGTTAGCATCACCACTAAAGCCACATATTCCGCACACAATTAATCCTCCAAAAAGTTTTTTCGATTGTTTTCTGCATTTTCTACAAGCTTAAAATAATTATATGTCCATGTTCTATATCTGCCATCTTTACAAGTTTTACAAATTTCCACTTCATTTTTTCGTCCTGATAAATGTAACTTTCTAATGTTTTCAAATGTTTCATTATGCCATACAGAATAAATACTCTGTTCACTTACGTTACCTAGATTGTTATTAAATGGTATGTCGTATCCGCATAATGTAACCTGACCACGAGTATCAATATTTAATCTTTCAAATAGCCATGGGCAAGGAATATTTTTTTCAGGTTCAAGATAAGCAACATCATCACCGGATTTTGTTTCATCACCAAATCCCCAGGTTAAAAACTTACGTAATTGAACATAATCTACACGTTCTTTCCAATATGTCTCCACATCATTTAAATTAATGCCATCTTGATTAATTGCACTTGCTATAATTCTTGTTGTACTATTTATTTCATTTCTTATTTTCATAACCATAGATACATTCTTGACAAGTGTATCAAAATTCAAACCGGCTCGTACTCTTGAATAGTTTTCAGAATCACACGCATCTACACTAAACTCAATCATGTCTATCTGTGCAGATAGTATACGCCTTGCTTTTTCTTCATTAAACAATGAGCCGTTAGTAATTAGCCCAACTTTTGCTCCTTGTTTTTTAGCATATTCAATTAATTCTACTGCATGAGGGTGCATCATTGGTTCTCCACCACCAGATAAGCGTATATATGAACCATATTTTCCGCATTCATCAGCTATCTTTTTAAATAGTGAATCTGGCATAAATAACGCATCATGATATTTATTACGTATATCACTTATCGTATATGGACATCCCGGACATTTTGCATTACAAACATATACAAAACTTAATACACACATTTTAGGGAAATTAATTGTTTCAATAAAATTAGAATATTCTTCTAGCGAGTGTTGAATTTCATCTGCTTTCATTTTATTTACTATTTTTGCCATAATAATTCTCCTTTAATTTTAAAATATTTTTTATTGCTGCTTGTGACTTGGCAACCATATCATTGGCTCGATTTTGTATGCTTTTTCTTTTAAAAGAAAAAAACAACTTATCAGTTTTTAGCTTTATAACATAGTTAATTAGATCATTATAATCTCCCTTTATAGAATTTTCTGTACCTAAGGTTGGCATAATATCTGAATAAAATTGAGTAGTGGCAATTGGAATCGATTTTAACATTGCCCAAAATATACTTGCGCCTCCTCCCATTCTCTCTGGATTTATGTAAACATCACATATATCGTATAGAGCCTGCAGGTCATTTTCATATCCCCAAAATATAACTTGTCTTTTTTCTATTAAACTCTGAAATTTTTTTTCAATGTAATCAAATGATTTAGTACCTACTAAGATCCAAATAATATCTTCATGCGTTAATAAACAATCACATAATATATCAATAAACAATTCACTAATTTCATATTGAAGTCGTACACCTACAGTAACTAATATAAATTTATCATTTCCCAAATTGAACTGTTTTCTTGTATATATATTGTTTTGTTTTGGCGGCATTAAGACTATAGGTAATTCAACAATTTGAGATTTATTAATTGAATTATATTCTTTATTAGCTTTAATGCACTCATATCTATCTTTAGCAGCATAGTATGAAAAAAACAAACTCGAGGCATATCCTCTCATTGGTATATATATAACAGGATAGTTTTGATAGTATGTGTACGATAAAACATTGAATTCATCGGACATATCAAGTATTAAATCCGGATCAAATTTACTTACAGCATTCAAATGATTTTGTAGTCGTTCTTTAATTGTGCTACCACTGGAATAAATAACTTTAATCTTACTATCGAGTGCACTTTTATGATAGCTTTTATAGCTTTCAGATGGTTGACTGTTTATACAAAATGGTTTTAATAATAAATCAGACGTACACTTTAAATAAGCATCAAGAGGTATTATTGTTACTTCATAGTCCATTTTAGCCAGTTCATTAGCATACTGAATAATGAGTGATGTTGGAGATGAGCCTTTTCCAAGCAATGCAAAGCCCAATATACATACTTTCTTTATATCATATTTTTGCTTAGGAATAATTGTATTTTTAAATTGATATTCCATACAGATTTTTCTAAATAATTTTCTTCTGTCAATATAATAATTATTATACAAATACTGAGGATATAAAAAAATCATAATTGTTAAATCAATTGTCATCCAGTATACTAAATCAGTATTATCTGTCAGACCTGAAATTGTATCTATAAACAATTTTAATAATTCTGAATCAAAACATTCTCCTTCATAAAACAAACGAAGCATGACTATTTTTTCTTTTTCTGACATTTGAGGAACCAATTCTTTTAATCTGATAAGTACTGCTTCTTTGCTATCATTATTATTTTTTAACTCTGTTATTACAGGAGAAAAATAATTGATGTCACTTTCCGCTTTTAGGATAAATGATTCAAATTCTTTATGAATACAATTAATTGAACTTAATAATTTATTTGTTCCTATTGACGTATTGAAGCCTGAATAAATCCGCCTGTTTAATGATGAAATAATTTTTTCTTTTTTAATTCCTTGAAGTAATAAGGTCTGAATAATGTCCATTACAACTATTTCATTAGTTACAGATATCACCAAGTTGTCAAATTCATCCTGACGACTTATCATTTCTTCAACTGATACAATTGGTAAGTCAGTCCGGGATATGCTCACATAGTTTTTATCTGCTATAAACAGTACTTCGCAAAAATTACTTGTTTTAATCTGGTTGTAATAATCCTGACCGGCTTTACCAGCTCCGTATATAGCAATTTTTGAATCCTTTTTTATTCTTTCAAACGGAAATAAGTAATAATTTGACATATAACCTCCCGAACTATAGAAATTTTATTATTCATATAATACTGATTTATTTAACCGCCTTTTTATTTTCGTAATATTTGCAAATATCAAAAATTGTTTCTTTAAATCTAGTTATTAAAGCCATTACTTCTTTTGATGTATAGTCTACATCATCAAGACTATCCATGGAGGTTATCCACTTTACCGGAGGTACATCAAACATTATTTTATCAATTTGCTGTTTTGTTGCAACATAAGGGAATCCAAGCGCTTTAAGCTGACTTACTATTGAATCAGGTGTTCTTGTCGCCACAATAACTAACGTTTCATTTTTAACATCAGTCAGCTTATTGACAGGGATACAGTATGTATTCTCTGTAATATATCCGTATTTGTCAGGATTATTATCTGAAAAAAAGTCAACATAAACAAGTTTGCTTTTTAATTCGTGATATAGTCTTAATCCCCATTCACCTGCACAAAAAATACATAGTTTAGTTGCACAACCATTTGACAATGTACTCAGATATTGATGAAATGCTGCTAATTTATCATGAATATCTTCAGGTATTGGTTCATTATTGAGTAATTTATTAGCATATTTATATGCGTCTGGCATATGCCCTCCCTTAAAAAAAGTACACATTCTATAAAAGAAAATTGATTTACTTTTATACATAGAACAGATTTCTTCATCAGATAAAGCTTCTATGAAATTAATGTGAAGTGCTTGTCTTTCCGGATCATGACATGTAAGCGTTTTGCTTCCCTGTAAGCTATGAACTCTGGTTATTGTTAAACATTCAGGTACATATAGTACTTTTTGTCCTCTTAGCATTCTGAACCATAAATCATAATCCTGAGTTGTTATAAGCTTTTCATTAAATACTCCGACACGATCAAAATGACTTTTATGGATCAGCATCGCACAGCCGCCTAGAAGTCCTTGTAAAACTGTAAAAACAGAATTTTCAATTTGCTCCGTAGAATAAGAATCTATCATATGCATAGCAGTTTTTTTGTTTGAATCACTGTCTAATATATCATAATCATTAATTACAATTCTGGTCTTATCCCCACATTGCTTAAGATATTCAATCTGACGTTCAAGCTTTTGAGGATAATACATATCATCATGGGATAGCCATGAAAAATACTCCCCCTTCATTTCCCTTATTCCAAGGTTTAATGCAGTAGCTACACCACCGTTTGGCTTTGAAAAATATCGTATTCTTTTCCCATATGATAATGCAATTTCATTAGTTAAACCATTATCAGTAGATCCATCATTTATAACTATAACTTCAAAATTATCATACGTCTGGGCAAGGGCACTGTCAATAGCTTCACGCATATAGTTTGAACCGTTATATACAGGTATTACTATTGAAATAAGCGGATTATTCAAGATATCACTTCTCTTTCAATTGATTGTTGTGAAGAATATTTTCATACAATTCGATATGTTTTGATACATAATCGGAATAGCGATAATGTATACTTACTATTTTATAGCCAAGCTCTCCTCTGAACAATCTTTCTTCAGGATTGTTTATAAGATTGTTTATAGCTGCCGATAAAGCACTGCTGTTTTTATACTCCACAGCAACTCCACATTCAGGTGCAAAGGTGATTTCCGGAAGCACTGTATGTTCAAAAGTTATTACAGGGCATTTATGTGCTATTGCTTCAATTGCCATAAGCCCAAATGACTCTGCAAGAGATGGCATTAAAAACAAATCAGAAGCACAATAAAATAAATTCATTAAATCAGCATTGTTTTGCCATCCAAGTTCAATACAGTTATATTTTTGCTTTAGTTTTTCCAGCGGTTGTCCTATTCCAACAGTAAGTACAGTTATATTTTTATCACTTTGCAGTCTGTCTAGAGCTTCAATACTGTAATCGGCACCTTTAACTTTATTTACATCGTTTCTAAAAGCTATTACAAAATCCTCAGTCGGTATTCTGAGTAATTTTTTTGCCTTTCTTTTATCTACAGTATTAATTTTATCAAGATCTATTCCAAAAGGTATCTTATGAATTTTAGTAAAGTGACTTGTAAGAGGACTTTGTTCAATGTAGTTTTTCATAAAATCTGTTGAAACTACTATGTCTGCATCAATTTTTTTATATGAATCATTCTTAATATGCCACATCTGATTGGTGTTATCTTTACGCATAGGAAATGGTTCTTCCATTAATCTTAAACAATTACCACATCCATTTTCCCAATTTATGCACTCAATAGGATGTATACAGTGCCCGCTTATTAGCCATGGATCATGAATGGTCCACACTGATTTTTTTAAACCAAATAATGTAGGGTAATCAGGAATTGATACAACTTGATTATGCAAAATATGATAATGAGCAATATCTGAATTTATGAAATACTTGTTTTGTTTTAAAACGCTTGCATAAGGATACAGCAGGTTGTTTATACTCAGTTCTCTCTCAAGAGTTTTAAGCATACCTCGTATAAATTGCTCATCTTTACTTATTAACGGAATAACCGTATCGTCATTACTGCTCTTCTCAATCACAATTTGATTGCAATTATGACCCATACTATTCAATGTTTTATGTAAATCATATCCATTAAATATCCTGCCTGTCAAGTCAGTATTGTTAACATATGTTATATTCATAATTCAGCAGTTTTTCCCCATACCTTTTCATTTATAATACTTGTATAGCTTTGTATTATTCTGATAACAATAGATGATACATTATCCTCCTCATAATCAGGAACAACCGAGCCGAAATCTCCTGCTTGAGCAAGTTTAACAGCCATATCAACTGCCTGAATAAGCGAATTTCCTGTAATTCCTCCAATTATAAAACATCCTTTGTCAAGCGCCTCAGGGCGTTCTGTTGAAGTGCGGATACAAACTGCAGGAAACCTGCTTATTGCTGATTCCTCAGGCATTGTACCACTGTCCGAAACAACACAGTAGGCATTTTTCATAAGATTGCTATAATCAGTAAATGTAAACGGTGGCATCTTTTTTACAAGAGGATTAAATTTAAACCCACGTTCTTCTATAAACTTTGCACTTCTTGGATGTACAGAATAAATCACTGGCATATTATATGTTTCCGCCATTGTATTTACTGCACACATAAGACTCATAAAATTTTTTTCATTATCAATATTTTCTTCTCTGTGTGAAGACAAAACTATATATTTACCTTTTTCAATAGAAAGAGTGCTAAGCACGCAACTGCTGTCAATTTCATGCTGATGTGCTGTTATTACCTCTTTCATTGGGGAACCTGTAACATAAATATGTTCTTTTCTGACACCCTCAGCAAGAAGATATCTTCTTGCATGTTCAGTATAAGGAAGATTTACATCAGAAATATGGTCGACAATTCGGCGATTAGTTTCTTCCGGTAAGTTTTCATCAAAGCACCTGTTTCCGGCTTCCATGTGAAATATCGGTATTTTGAGCCGCTTAGCTGAAATCGAAGCAAGCGCTGAATTGGTGTCACCAAGAATCAGCAAAGCATCAGGCTTCTGCTCCACCATAAGTGTATATGACTTTGCAATAATATTACCGATTGTTTCACCAAGGCTTGAACCAACTACGTTAAGATAAAAGTCCGGTTTTCTTATACCTAAATCGCTATAAAATATCTCATTAAGGCGATCATCATAATTCTGCCCTGTATGAACAAATATATGGTCAAAAAACACATCTGCTTTTTTTATTATTTCAGACAACCTGATAAGTTCTGGCCTTGTTCCGACTATTGTCATAACCTTCAATTTCTGCAAAATAATCAATCCTTTATATTATAATGAGGATACAAATCAGAATGATTTTTTATCCATTCATACATATCAATTACCATTTCTTTGTATGAGGGTATCTCAAACATAAAATCTGTACGAGTATTGACAAGAGATTTATTAACCGATATATTGTCTGATTTCTGAATATCAACGGGTGTTTTTCTTATTAAGTTAAATAATGTCAGAAGTTCATATTTATTAATGCACTTATTGTTTACCAAATGGTATAACCCTGTAATATTCTGAGTAACAGAAGCCTCAATAGCTTTAGCGAGCATTATTGTGGTTACGCCGGTCCATATTGCAGATGAATATCCTGTCACAGAATCTTCCTGTTTCATAAACCAGTTAAAAAGTCCGATTCCCTCTGGATTTATATCAGGACCTACAATTGAAGTACGAAAAGTTATATTCTTGTCGTCATTCAGTTCACCCAAAGCCTTTGACCTGCCGTAAAGGGTATCAGCCGAACGAAAACTGTTTTCCTTGTAATTCCCTTTTTCATATCCTGAAAAAACACAATCTGTGCTGATTTGAACTACTTTTGTATGAAACCTATTTGTACATTCAGCAAGAAAATGTGGAAGATAACTATTTAAAAAAATACCATCAGCAGGATTTTTGTCGACTGAAGCATTCAATACACCAATACAGTTTACTACAGCATCGTATTTATCAGCATCAATTGCATTTTTAACGGCGTTTTTATCAAGTGCATTTCCTATAATAGTATTGCAGAATGACAATTTTTTTTTAGCAAAACCAGTAACCTTATGACCTTGCTCTTTCATATAAATTGCAGTAGTATGTCCGGCCATTCCACCCGCTCCCAAAATTAGGATATCCAATTTTTAAGCTCCTCTTTAATATAATCAAGTTTAAGTAATTTTTCTTTTACCTGTTCAACACTAAGAATTTGTGTATTGTCAGAGTTGAATTCGGTAAGCTTTGGCTGCTCTATTTTACCTTGTTCAAAATACTGTTCATAGTTTAAATCTCTGTTGTCAGCAGGAACACGATAAAAGGCTCCAAGATCATAAGCATGCATACATTCTTCCTTAGTAAGAAGAGTTTCATATTTTTTTTCACCATGTCTTATGCCTATATAGCTAATAGGATTGTCTGCATTAAAAAGTTCTTTTACAGCCTGTGCGAGAACTGCTATAGTACAAGCTGGGGCTTTCTGAACCATAATGTCACCTGGTTGTCCATTTTGAAAAGCAAATAAAACAAGATCAACAGCCTCTTCAAGACTCATAATAAATCTTGTCATATTTGGATCAGTTATTGTAAGTGGCTTGCCATTTTTAATCTGTTCAATAAAAAGAGGAATAACCGATCCCCTTGAACACATAACATTTCCGTATCTTGTTCCGCATATTACAGTTTTATCAGTAGTACGTGATTTTGCAACAAAAACACGTTCCATCATTGCTTTACTGATGCCCATAGCATTTATCGGATATGCGGCTTTATCTGTTGAAAGACAGATAATCTTTTTAACGCCTTCGTCAATTGCAGCTGTCAGAACATTATCAACACCTATTACATTTGTTTTTACAGCTTCCATAGGGAAAAACTCACATGACGGAACCTGTTTAAGTGCTGCAGCATTAAAGATATAGTCAACACCATGAATTGCATCCTTAACACTTCTCAAATCTCTTACGTCACCGATATAAAACTTTAACTTTTTATTGTTATACTGTTTTCTCATATCGTCCTGCTTTTTCTCATCACGTGAGAAAATGCGGATTTCACTAATATCAGTATCAAGGAAACGCTTTAGAACCGCATTTCCAAATGAGCCTGTTCCACCGGTAATCATTAGGGTCTTGTTTTTAAACATAATATATCTCTCTTTTCAAGTGCATTATTTTTGAAACAAATGGCATACAAAATCCGTACTAATCAGTTTTAGCATTAAGCAATTCATTTATTCTTTGAATTCTATCCGGGTATTCCTTATTTGTTTCTATATATTCATTAAAATAACGTTTGATTTCATTTTGAAAAAAACTAAGCTTATCAAAATCTTTATGTTTATAAGCAATTTCTGCAAGCAGACTTGCATGATAAACATAAAACCTTTTAACCCATATCACAATGTCAGAATCAATTTTATTCTCTTCCAATAACTTTATTATCTGACTGTAAGCAATTAGACTTCCTGATCTTCTATTAATATCTTCAGAATGAAAAAGGGATACATCTCTCTGAAAATAGTGATATAATGGTTTATTAGTATAAACTGCTGTGCGAGTTTTCAGTGCAGCTTGTGCAAAAAATATAATATCCTCGCATACATTGATATTTTCATCAAACTGCAAACCATTCAATAGCTCAGCCTTAAATAGCTTTGTCCAAAGATATGCACCAAATCCGCGGTAATAATCACGTTTGAAAGCATAA
>ENA-UOYA01002923-UOYA01002923.1-activated-sludge-metagenome-genome-assembly--contig:-NODE-2923-length-15766-cov-10.587868_pt1 | contig 15766 bp, 13 predicted proteins | sample MGYA00238163_ERZ764804 | MGnify/ENA primary metagenome ERZ764804 (study PRJEB28919, sample SAMN05720223) | activated sludge metagenome | isolation source: Anaerobic digester | place: Hong Kong...
ATGATGTGTCTTGTAACACCAGATTGTCTGCTGCTGTATATATCATCTATGATTTTTTCTGTAGAACGAGTGTCCGAGTCCCAACTGCCACACGCTTCTAAGACTTTTTCTTTGTAAGATAGCGTCTTTTCATTTTTTTCAGGTGTTTTAAGCAAAGCTTTTACTTTACTTAAAATTGATGCATCATTTATGGCAAGAACGCCACGTATGATATCATTCTGCATGGATGTTATATTCAATGTTGCCATCTTTTAATAAATTGAACATTGCAAAGATATATCAAAATTTCATGACTTGCAAATAAATTATTATCTTTTATTCATGTCAAATACTTTATAGTCACATCATTTATTTATCTTTATGCTCAGAGCGTGTTAGTCTAAGGATCACCTTTTGACCTTGATTCGTGATTAGATCGTCATGATAACAAATACCTATCTACCAATAAAGGGGCATATTGGTCAGCGAGTGATATGCTTTTGCAATGTGATAGATATGTAGTAAAACCATCAAATGTGCCTAGTGGCTATTATATATGATATCTCTTTGTTTGCAGGAAAACAAGAAATCCCTTTATTCCGATAGGATAAAGGGATTTCTATGTATTGTAAAGACTCTTATTGTTTGTCGGCGATGGCCTGCATGATGAGACCTTCGAGCTCGTCGCACAGTTCGGGGTTGTCTTTCAATAAGGTCTTTGTGGCGTCACGACCCTGTGCCAGTTTGGCACCGTTGTAGCTGAACCAGCTGCCACTCTTCTGAATGATGCCGTATTCCACGCCGAGGTCGACGATTTCGCCAATCTTTGAGATGCCTTCGCCGAAGGTGATTTCAAATTCTGCCTTGCGGAATGGGGGAGCCACTTTGTTCTTCACTACTTTCACGCGCACTTGGTTTCCGATGACGTTATCGCCATCTTTGATGCTCGTCACGCGACGGATGTCGAGACGCACACTGGCATAGAACTTCAGCGCATTACCACCAGTGGTGGTCTCGGGGTTGCCGAACATCACGCCAATCTTCTCGCGCAACTGATTGATGAAGATACACGTGGTGTTGGTTTTGCTGATGGTGGCGGTGAGCTTGCGCAATGCCTGACTCATCAGGCGGGCCTGCAGACCCACTTTGTTTTCGCCCATGTCACCTTCAATTTCTGCTTTCGGGGTGAGGGCAGCCACAGAGTCGATGACCAGAATATCGATTGCCGACGAACGAATCAGCTGGTCGGCGATTTCGAGAGCCTGTTCGCCGTTGTCGGGTTGTGAAATCCACAGATTGTCTACATCCACACCGAGCTTGGCTGCATAGAAACGGTCGAAAGCGTGCTCTGCATCAATGAATGCAGCGATGCCGCCGTTCTTCTGCGCCTCCGCGATGGCATGAATGGCGAGCGTGGTCTTACCGGAACTCTCCGGACCGTAGATTTCTATCACACGGCCGCGCGGATAACCGCCCACACCGAGTGCGGCGTTCAGTCCGATACTGCCTGTGGAGATGACGTCCACCTGCTCTACATGCTCGTCGCCGAGTTTCATAATCGAACCTTTACCAAAGTCTTTTTCTATTTTCGACATGGCAGCCTGCAACGCTTTCAGTTTGCCTTCCTGCATTGCATTCTGTGCCTCTTCACTTTCTTCTTTTTTTGCCATTTTGAATTTGTATTTTATAGGTTTATTTTTGAGGGAAGTTATATCTGTTTGGGGGAGTTAAAGGAGTTATGGGAGAGTCAACAGGGAGTCAAGTAACAGTGTCTTTTTTTCTTCAGGCTCGGTTTGAGTAGCCTTGGGATGTAGCTTTCACTTCTCTATCTTCTTTAATTTCTCCAGTTTCTTAGCTTCTTCCTGATTACAGTTCCAGATCTCCGCCGAACACTTCGTGCCAAGGCAGACCCTGCTTGTTGAGCTGTTCCATGAATGGATCCGGGTCGAAATCCTCTACATTCCATACGCCCGGCTTCTTCCAGATACCCTTGAAGAACATCATGGCGCCAATCATTGCGGGTACGCCCGTGGTGTAACTAACTCCCTGCATACCAGTCTCTTTATAGGCTTCCTGATGTTTGCAGTTGTTGTATACGTAATAGGTGATTTCCTTGCCGTCTTTCACGCCACGGATACGACAGCCGATACTCGTCTCACCATCGTAGTTCTCGCCCAGTTCCTGCGGATTTGGCAGCACGGCTTTGAGGAACTGCAGCGGCACAATCTTCTGTCCGTTGTAGTCGATAGGATCGATGCGTGCCATGCCGATGTCCTGAATCACGCGCAGATGAGTGAGATATTCCTGTCCGAAAGTCATCCAGAAGCGAGCCTGACGGATGGTAGGATAGTTTTTGACCAGACTCTCCAGTTCCTCGTGGTGCATCAGATAACTCTCGCGCGGACCGATGTTTGGATATGTGAGAGGCTTGTGAATTTCCAGCGGTCCCGTCTCGATCCATTTGCCATCTTTATAATATAATCCCTTCTGAGTGATTTCGCGGATGTTGATTTCGGGGTTGAAGTTGGTGGCGAACGCCTTGTGATGGTTGCCCGCATTGCAATCCACGATATCCAGATTGTGGATTTCGTCGAAATGATGTTTGGCTGCATAAGCCGTGTAAACGCCGCTCACGCCCGGATCGAATCCGCAACCCAAGATGGCGGTGAGTCCTGCTTTCTCGAAGCGGTCTTTGTATGCCCACTGCCATGAATATTCAAAGTGCGCCTTGTCTTTCGGCTCATAGTTGGCGGTGTCCAGATAGTTCACGCCACATGCCAGACAAGCGTCCATGATGGTCAGGTCTTGATAGGGCAATGCCAGATTGACGACCAGTTCGGGCTTGTAATCATTAAACAGCGCCTTCAGCTGCTCCACGTCGTCGGCATCCACCTGTGCCGTTTTAATATTAGGATTGCCGATAGCCTTCACTATCTGGTCGCATTTCTCTTTGCGGCGCGATGCAATCATAAATTCAGTAAACACATCAGCATTCTGTGCAATCTTGAATGCGGCGACGGTAGCAACGCCACCAGCGCCAATCATCAATACTTTTCCCATTTGTAAATATATTAGATTTATTTTATTTCGTCAGCTTTTATTCCCAGCGCGTTCATCAGCGAGTAGCCCAGTATCTCCTGTCGGAAGTTGCCGCCCTGCAGGGGTTGCATCGCAAAGACGGTGATGCGCTTGGCATCGTCATCCACATAGTGCAACGTGTCGCGCACGCGGTCGTACATGCCTTCCCTTTCGGCATCGGGAATGATCATGATGCGTCTCACCTCTTCCTGGCCGCAGACCGTCTGCATCACATCGATGAAGAAATCCTCGTCGCTCACCACATCCTCCGTGGGAAACGAACTGATGATGAATTCCCCCAGATTGTCGTGGAACGCTTTCCCGTTCAGCTCCTGTTCATAATCCGAAGGACGGAAGTTTTCCATCTTTGCATTCTTCTTATGATGAATCAGCACCACTTGCGTCTCGTGCTCGCCCTCGCGCAGTCCGCCGTCCAGTGCAACGCATTCTATCCAGCGCGCGATGTCGGCTTGCGGGATGGGTCTGCCAATCATCCGCTCGAAGTTTACAATGAGGTTAAACGCCACATTGTCGATGTAGTCGGCATCGGCAATGATCACATTTTCGCTCCATTTGATGCTTTTCTGTTCTTCAATATTCATAGTGCAAAGATAACACATTAAATTAAAATCTCAAAACTTTCAGATTAAAAATCAAATAATAGGGGTCGGATACAGAAATTAGGCTTATCTTTGCAATGAAAATTAATTTATTATTAAATGAATTCTTTATGAAAAGCGTTTTAGACGGTCGTCCTGCCCTAGCTGCCGAGGTGGGAAAAATAGCCGAAGTGGCCGGATATCTCTGGCAGAACGGTTGGGCAGAGCGTAACGGCGGAAATATCACAGTGAACATCACAGATTTGGTGGATGATGATATCAAGGCATTGCCTGCCATCAGCGAAGTGAAGCAGATTGGCGCCACATTGCCACACCTGAAGGGGTGCTACTTCTTCTGCAAGGGCACGGGCAAGCGCATGCGCGATTTGGCTCGTTGGCCGATGAACAACGGTTCGGTGATTCGCATCCTCGACGATTGTGCCAGCTACGTGATTATTGCCGACAATGCAGTGCAGCCGACAAGCGAACTGCCGAGTCATCTCACTGTTCACAACCATTTGATAGAAAAGGGTTCTCCATACAAGGCCACCGTTCATACTCATCCGATAGAGCTTATCGCCATGAGCCACAATAAGAAATTCCTGGGCAAAGACGTGCTCACCAACATCCTGTGGAGTATGATTCCTGAGACGAAGGCTTTCTGTCCGCTGGGCTTGGGCATCATCCCTTACAAAATGCCGGGCAGCGTGGAGCTTGCATCAGCCACATTGAAAGAACTTGACGACTATGACGTGGTGATGTGGGAGAAACATGGCGTATTTGCACAGGGACTTGACGTGATGGACGCTTTCGACCAGATAGACGTTCTTTCCAAGAGTGCCAAAATTTATATTGATGCCAAGTGCATGGGCTTTGAACCTGACGGTATGACGCAGGAGCAGATGGCCGAGATGAGCAAGGCGTTCAATCTTCCTAAATGAGTTTTGTATTAGGTAATTATATGGATTATGTTATTAGTTTTTTGCGGTAATCGCATTGTTCAAGGATAGCACAAAAGACAGTAAAACAATTAAGGCCCGGAACTGGAGATGATTCAGTTTCGGGTCTTTTCGTTGCTTTGTCTGTGATGCATTTATCCACAGACATCGTATCAGAGATTGTTTAGTAGTGAATGTATCGTAAATGATGATTAAATCAATTGTGGCAGGAATGACGATACGATTAATACGATCAATCCTACGATCAGCACAGCGATGGTCTTCTGCGAACAGCCTTTCCATTCTTTCAGGATGATGCCCCACACATTGGAGAATGTGACGTTGAGCGCCATGAGGATGCACCACGAGAAGGCGAGCAATACAGGAGACGAAGTGAGGAAACCTTTGCCGAGGCTCAGTCCGAAGAACTGACTGTACCAAAGCACACCAGCCAGTGCACAAAACAGGATGTTGTTTGTGTAGAGCGATGTCTTCTTGTAATCACTCCAGGTCTTGTTCTTCGAATTCTGGAAGAAACAGTATACGGCGTTGGTGATGAATCCACCCAGTGTCACCATCAAAGTGGCGGGTAATGTCTTGTAAATATCAGGCGTATCGCTGAAGCAGAGGTCTTTGCCGAAGCCGAGTCCGATGGCGAAGCAGGCACTCATAAATCCGGCGAGCAGAGCCACGAGTATGCCTTTGGTGAAATTGAAGTCCTTCACGGCTTTCTTCTTTTCTTCTTCGCTGAGCGAAGCCGACTTCATGCTGCCGGCGATGCCGATGATGGCGATGCCGATGAGCGTGATGACCACGCCTACGATGACGGGCAAGGTGAGGCTCTCTGTGTCACCCGTAAATACAGGTGTGAGAATCGTTCCAAGTCCTGCGCAGGTGCCGAGGGCAATAGACTGGCCGAGGGCTACGCCGAGATAGCGCATGGATAGACCGAATGTCAGTCCGCCTACACCCCAGAGTATACCGAAGAAGACCGTCCACAGCGTGGCAGTTGGGTCTGCGGCATAAACCTCGAAGAGGGAATGACCGGCAGGCACTGCCAAGAATGCTCCTAGGAACGGGAACACAATCCATGCAAAGATGCCCTGCACGAGCCAGTATGACTCCCAGCTCCAATCTTTAATTTTGTTGATAGGCACATAGCAGCTTGACTGGCAGAATGCGCCCACCGCGATAATGATTAAACCAATGATTATTTCCATCTTAATAATGCACAATGCATAATGCACAATTCACAATTATATGTGTTTAATTGGATTCATGCGATTACACGTTTTAATTTATAAAAACAATGCACAGATGTATAAGCATTGATGGCGTCTGCCAATTGTGCATTATGCATTGTGCATTGTGAATTGTTTTTATTTTCTCTTTGCCAGTTCGTCTTTCTCGTACTGCTGGATGGCTGGGATGAACTCTTCGCCTACAGGTACATTGTTCTTCATGTTGAAGTAATCGAACACGGCGCCGAATGGCAGACTCTTGGCCTCTTCCATCAGGGCGAGACGCTCGAAGTTCTGACCGTTGTCCTCGTATTCACGCAACTTTGGCAGCGGTTCGAGCAATGCCTGGAGCAGACACTTCTGTGTGGCACGTGTACCGATGATGTATGCACCGATGCGGTTGATGGAGGCATCGAAATAGTCGAGACCGATGTGTGCACGGTTGAGAGCGTCGGCACGAACCAATTCCTTGAACAGGTCGAGTGTCTGATCGTTCATGATCGTTACGTGGTCGGAATCCCAACGTACAGGACGGCTCACGTGAAGCATCAGTTCAGGAACGAAGAGCAGCAGTGAAGCAATCATGTCGCTCACGTTTTCGGTCTGCTCGTAGTGGCCAGTGTCGAGGGTGTACATCATTTTACGTGTAGCGCAATAACCGCTCACGAAGTCGTGGCTGCCCACGGTGTAACTCTCAAGTCCGATACCAAACAACTTGGCTTCGAGACAGTTCTTTACGCCGTCCAGCTTCTCTGCCATAATCTCATCCAGACTTTCTGCAAATATCTCGCGGTAGCGCTTGCGCTCAACGGTGAGATCCTTGGAACCGTCGTGAACCCAGATGTTCATGATACATGGGTCGTTCTGTGCTTTACCCATTGCATCGGCGATGCGGCGGCAACGCTTGGTGTGCTCAATCCAGAAGTCGCGGATACTCTTGTCGGGATTTGCCAAAGACAGTTCGCCGCTCTTGGGATGAGAGAAGGAAGTGGAGTTGAAATCGAGTTTCATCTTCTGCTCCTTAGCCCAGTCAATCCAGCTCTGGAAGTGTTTCACTTCTACTTGGTCGCGGTCTACGAACTTGTTACCGAAGTCGCCATAAGTCTCATGCAGATTCAGACGATGATTGCCGGCGAGAAGACTCTTGACAAAAATGATATCTTGGCGCACCTCTTCTATATTGCGGGCACGACCTGGATAATTACCTGTTGTCTGGATGCCACCAGAGAGAGCCTCGTTGCGCTCGAAGCCAACGACGTCGTCAGCCTGCCAGCAATGCAGTGAAATAGGTGTTTTTTCCAATTGTGCGATCACTTTGTCGGTATCGACACCGATAGCTGCATAGCGTTCTTTTGCTACGGCATAAGCTTTTTCTACTAATTCTGATTTCATAAATTTTTAGGTTTATTGTTTTTGATATTTTATATTTGACAAGTTCAACATCTTTTGCCACCCGTTACCTGGTTATGCTTTCTGATTCACGATATTCTGATATCTTTCATAGGCGGCATCCCAAGCCTCTTTGTCCTGTGGCAAGAACTCTTTCATTTCGATGCTGTTGGCGATAATCTCGCGCATCTCCCAGATGTCTTTCACGTCGCCCGATGCCTTAGCCTGCAACATGATGTTGCCGATGGCTGTACCTTCCTGCGGACCTGCCAAGACTTTCACACCGCATGAATTGGCTGTGAACTGGTCCAGGAAATAATTCTTGGAACCTCCGCCGATGATGTGCAGCACGTCTATCGGGAATGCAGCAATCTCTTTCAGGTAAGCGAACACCTGGCGGTAACGCAGAGCCAGGGAATCGAAGATGCAACGGCAAATCTGTGCATAACCTTCCGGCACGGGTTCGTTGTGCTGTTTGCAATAGGTTTGTATGGCTTCCACCATCGATGCGGGATTCACAAACATCGCATCGTCTGGGTCGATGAGGCTCTTGAACGCCTCGCAGCGCATGGCTTCCTGCTGCAGGTGGGCGTGACTCATGCCTTGAACCTCAGGCCATTCCTTGCGGCAGCGCTCATACAGCCACATGCCGCAGATGTTTTTCAGAAATCTCGTCGTGCCTTCCACGCCGCCTTCGTTGGTGAAGTTCAGTTCGTAGGAGTTGTCATTGATGATGGCGTCTTTCGTTTCGATGCCCATCAGACTCCATGTGCCGGAACTCAGATAGGCGAATTTCTCGTCTTTGGCAGGCACGGCAGCCACTGCACTGCCCGTGTCATGGCCTGCAACAGCGATGACCGGCACGGCTCCAAGCCCCGTGATGCGCTGCACCTCGTCGGTGAGAACGCCGATGACGGTACCCGGATTCACCATCTTCCCGAATTTGCTGTGTGTCAATCCGATGCTGGCAAGCAGTTTTTCATCCAGTTGTTTGGTGCGTGGGTCAAGCAGCTCGCTGGTCGATGCAATGGTATATTCGCACACCTCGTTGCCTGTGAGCATGTAACTCAGCGCATCAGGTATGAAGAGCACCTTGCTGGCGTTCTTCAAGGCGGAGTTTCCGCTGCGCTTCATGGCATAGAGCTGGAAGATGGAATTGAAGTTCATAAACTGTATGCCAGTTTTGCTGTAAACATCTTTCTTGTCTACTTCGTCTTTGAAATAATCTTCCATCACGCCGAAGGTGTGCGGGTCGCGGTATGCAAACGGGTTGCGCAGGATGGCACCATCGTCGCCGATGCACACGAAGTCTACGCCCCATGTGTCGATGCCGATGGAACTGATGGCGATTCCGCGCTGTGCCACGATCTTCAGTCCTTTGATGATTTCGAAGTACAGGGCATAGATATCCCAATATAAATGGCCGCCAGTCTCGATGAGATTGTTGTCGAATCGAGTGACTTCCTCCAGTTCAAATTTTCCGTCGGCAAGTGTTCCGATGATGGTTCTGCCGCTTGTTGCACCTAAATCAGCGGCAAAGAAATATTTTTTATTCTCCATAATACTGCAATAAATTATTTGGTTTAATAGTTTCGATGTTGCAAAGTTAAGACTATTTTCATTACATAACCTTGATTATTTGATTTTAAATCCACAAGATTTGATAATTTAATCATAAATTTGGGTATATAAGATAATTTATTTTATTACTTTTGTGGTCGAATAACTTTAATATAGAATAAAAATCTTTAATAAATGACTTCATTGACAATAACCATTGTAGTTGTATTTGTTCTCGGCTATCTGTGTATAGCCCTTGAGAGCGTTACGAAAGTAAACAAGGCGGCGGTAGCCTTGCTGATGTGTGTTATCTGCTGGGTGCTGTATATGTTCAACCCTGCGGATTATGTCTTGTCTGCGTATCCTCAGTTTGCGGGCCACGCTGATAAAATCGTAGATCAGGTGAGCGAAATCCTCAAGATGCATCTGGGCGACACTGCCGAGACGCTCTTCTTCCTGATGGGTGCGATGACCATTGTGGAAATCGTAGACCAGAACGGCGGCTTCAACTTCGTGAGAAAGATGATTGCCACGAAGAGCAAGCGGTCGCTGCTGTGGCGCATCACGTTCCTCACGTTTTTCCTGTCTGCCATTTTGGACAATATGACCACCAGTATTGTCATGATCATGGTGCTCCGCAAACTCATCCAGCACCGCCACAACAGATATATTTATGATTCGATGGTGATTATTGCCGCCAACAGTGGTGGTGCATTCTCGCCCATTGGCGATGTCACAACCATTATGCTATGGATAGGAAACATGATTTCCACAGGTGGAATCCTGCGCGAGATGTTTATCCCGTCGGTTGTCTCTGTGGTAATACCTGCCTTGATATTGCAGTTTGCATTGAAAGGGAATATTGAACAGGCCGCCGTTTCCACCGACTATGAGGTGCTGGATTTGAAAGAGAGTCAGCGTCGCGTGGTCTTCTTCATTGGTGTGGGCGGTCTCATCTTTGTGCCTATCTTCAGATTCCTTACCAATTTGCCACCGTTTATGGGCATCCTGCTTGTGCTGGGACTATTGTGGACAGTGACGGAAATATTCTATCGCAGGGTGAGCAATGTGGACGACAGCGTGCTGAAACGTGTCTCCCGTCTGCTCAGCAAGATTGATATGTCTACCATCTTGTTTTTCCTCGGCATCTTGATGGCCGTGTCTTGTCTGTCGGAAGTGGGCGTGCTCACGGCTGTGGGCAAGTCGCTCAATGATGTGTCCGGCGGCAACCATTTCATCGTCACTGGTGTCATCGGTATCCTTTCTAGTATTGTAGATAATGTGCCGTTGGTTGCAGGTTGCATGGGCATGTATCCGATTAGTCCTACTGGCGACATGGCAACAGACGGAATCTTCTGGCAGTTGCTGGCATATTGTGCTGGTGTGGGTGGCTCCATTCTGATCATCGGCAGCGCCGCAGGTGTGGTCGTCATGGGCTTGGAGAAGATTTCCTTCGGATGGTATATGCGACACATTAGTTGGATTGTGTTGCTGGGCTATCTGTCGGGTATGGTCTCTTATTGGGCTATACGAACATTTATATACTAATTGAGAAGTTAGGGAAATTAAAAAAGTTAGAGAAGTTAAGGCCAGATGTTCCCGCCGTTCAAATAGAGATATTGGGTGGCAAAGGTAATGGCTTTAACTTCTCTAACTTTTTTAGTTCCTCTAACTTCTTTTCTGTCTTTCCCCTTTTTAAAGGATTCTGCTTCTGAATTCGCTTGGTTTCTGTCCCGTCTTCACTTTGAATTTGCAAGAGAAGTAGTCGGGTGATTCGAAATTCAGACGGTAGGCAATTTCTTTGATGCTCAGATTGGTGGTCGAGAGCATTTCCTTGGCGCGCTGCAACCGCAAATCCTGTTGGTACATGGCGGGCGAGATGCCCGTATATTCCTTGAACAGCTTGCGGAAATTGGAGTAGCTCACGCCGATCTCATCGGCAATCTGTTGAATGGTGAGATTCTCTTCGATGGCCTCGCGGATGAGTGCTCTGCCGCGGTTGATCATTTCCACATGTTCCCGGTCTTTGTTCAGGATGATGTTGCGTTCCAACGAATACATCAGTCCTATCAGATGGTTCACGATGCCCGCCAGTGTCTGTTGCGAGTATGCAGCCTCTTCCACGGCTGTCGTGTAGGCCTCGTCGTACAGTTTGATGATGTCGCCGCTGTAGCCGACGTGATAGATGGGATGTTCTGCCGACATGAATCCCGCCTTCACGCGGTCGTCCATGTTCTTCCCTTTGAATCCTATCCAGTAGCTTTTCCATCCCGTGTCCGGCAGTGGGCGATAGGTGTGCCATTCGCCGGGGAACAACAGAAAGAGGTCGCCCGCTTTGATTTCAGCGTCTTTGATATGTTTTGAGTTGAAGATGCCCTCCCCTTCGGGCTGATAGAGCATCTGATATTCACTGAGTATTCGTCCCTTGTTCACATCGAAGTAATAGCCGTCGGCATGCCCCTTGGTGGGGTACGGGTCGCCGGGTTCGATATTTTCATATCCCACGGTGCTCACGGTGAGTCCCCATTGAGCGTCGCGGTCGTTGGCTACAAGATATTTACTCGTTTGCATGTTGCTGTAATAGTTATGTTTTGTTTAGTATGAATTGTAGATGTTTCATCTCGTGTCCGCCCCAAGTGGAGTCGCCCACGTGTCTGAATCCCACATCATGGTATAGATGCTCGGCTTGGGGATTGCCTTTGTCCACCAGCAGTCCCACGGCCCCGATGCCTTCCTGCCGGGCTTTGTCGATGGTGGCTTCGAGCAGCGATGTGGCTATGCCTTGATGCCTGTAGCGCTCCTCTACCGCCAAACTGTCTATATAGAGCTCGCCGCCTTGGGTCTCGTCGTCCATATTGCTGAAGTCCCGGTCCAAAGAGTCTTTCGCCGCTTCGATGAAGGCTTGCCGCAGGGTGTGCAGGTCTTTGCCATCGTAACTCACGCAAATGCCCTTCACCTCGCCATTTTCGCCGAGGGCTACCAGTGTGTTTCGGTAACTGTATTGACTGTGTTCAGATTCCACCAAACGAATCATCATTCTCTCGAAATCGTCAAGAGAATGATTCTTTCCCGCAAAATACTGACAACATTCAAAGTTCATTGCCTGCATAATCAGGCGCGCGATGTGGCTAGCCTGATACCGCTTGGCTGATGAGATGGGCATTATACAGATTGCTAAATTAATAATGTGGCAAATGTAAGAATAAATGTTGGATTTCGCAAATAATCTTACCGTTTTTCAATATGTGACAAAGTTTTTTTTACTGTTGTTTAGTCTTTTTCAGGGTGAAGTCGAAGCGCAGTCCGCCTTCGGGATTGTTGTCTGCGGTGATGCTTCCGCCATGTATAATCACTGCGTTTTTCACGATGGCGAGTCCCAGGCCCGTGCCGCCCATCTTGCGGCTTCGCCCTTTGTCCACGCGGTAGAAACGCTCGAAGAGTCGGGAGAGGTGTTCTCTGGGCACGCCCACTCCGTTATCGCTGAACGAGAAGTGCCACTGGTTGCCGTCTTCGCGTGCGGTGAGTTCTATCCTTGTTCCCTCTCCCGCGTAGGCGATGGCATTGTCGGTGAGATTGCGGAACACGCTGTAGAGCAGCGAATGGTTGCCCTCGATGTGGATGTCGTCGGGGATGGTAGCATCAAAAATCATGCTCTTTTCCTTCAGTTGCAGGGCAGTTTCCTTGCGGATGTCGCTTATCATCGCCGACAGATTGATGTCTTCGAAATCTACCATGCTCGGCGCGTCATCCATCCTGTTCAACGTTGAGATGTCGTGCAGCAGCGATGTCAGCCGTTCGCTTTGGGCGTAGCAGCGCAACAGAAACTGATGTTTCGTCTCCTCGTCGATGTGCGGATTGTCGATAATTGTTTCCAGATACCCTTGAATGCTTGCCACTGGGGTCTTCAGCTCGTGGGCGATGTTCTGGGTTAGTTGCCGCTTCAGTTTGTCCTGTTCCTGTCGGGTGGTTTGCAACCGCTTGTATATCTTGATGATTCTTTCGGCTATTTCCCCCAACTCGTCGTCGGGGAAGTCGATGAGGTCTTCCGTGTCGAGCGACTCGTTGTGGTCGGCGCGGCTGGCGAAAATCCTCAGTTTGGTGATGTTCGCTCCCAGTCGGCTCACGAATCTGTAGAGCACCACGGTAAGGATGATGATGGCGGTGATGGCGAACCAGATGTAGTGCTGGTCGGCCTGCAGCGATTTGGACAAATCGTTGTTGTAGGGCAGGGCACTGCGTATGATGTATCCTTCGTGGGGAAAATACGTGGCTGAGTAGAAATAGTCGCCTTTCAGCGTCTTACTGTTTCTCTCCACCGTGGAGCCTTCGCCCGTTTTCAGCGCCTGCTGCACCTCGGCGCGGTTGGAATGGTTGTAGATGTTGGCGTAGTCCTTGCGCTTGCTGTCATAGAACACGTGCCCATGGCGGTCGATGAGCGTCACGCGCAAATCCTGTGTGTGGTGTCTGCGGAAATAGGTGTCGAGTGTTTTTTCGTCGTGCTTGCCGATGTATTGCAGCGATTCGTCCATGCGCACGTTGTAGTCCTGCAATTTGATTTCCAGCGTGTCTATTTTGTATTGTTTCTCGCGCGCCTGCTGAAAAACAATAAATGCCACCGCGAACAGCAGAAAAACTGCCATCACGCTGATATATAACCTATGTCCTACAGAAATCCTCATGTCTTTTTGTTCACTCGTCGAAATAATATCCGAATCCCAGTCTCGTGACGATGCACTTCGAGAAACGTCCTATCTTTTTGCGCAGTCGTGTGATGTTCACGTCAACGGTGCGGTCAAGCACCAGCACGTCTTTGGGCCACACGCGGTCTATCAGCTCCTGGCGCGAGAACACCCGTCCGCGTTCATCGAGCAGCAGTTGCAGAATCTCGAATTCTGTTTTTGTGAACGGGATGTCTTCACCGTCGATGCTCACCGTCTTCTTGTTCAGATTCATCTCCAGTCCCTGATAACGTATCGTGGGATGATCCTGTGTGTCGGTCGGCTCGGATGTGCGGCGTATCACGGCACGTATTCGTACCAGCACCTCACGGATGGAAAACGGTTTGGAAATGTAGTCGTCGGCGCCCAGATTGAATCCCGTCACCGTGTCGTTTTCAGTATCGCGCGCGGTCAGGAAAATGATGGGAATGACAGCCGTCATCGGGTTCGTCTTCAGCTTCTTCGCCATGCTGAATCCGGACATGCCGCCCATCATCACGTCGAGCAGCAGCAGATTGTAGGAACCGATATCCATGGTCAGCGCCTCCTCTGCAGAGTTTGCCGTGTCCACTGTGTAACCTTCTGTTTCCAGATTGAACTTCAGAATTTCGCACAAGTCTTGTTCGTCATCTACCACGAGAATATGGTATTTCTTTTCTTCCATAAGATGTTTGTTTATAATTTTCTGCAAAGATATGGCTGTTTTTATTCATATCCATGACAGACGTATTACAATGCCGTTACAAAAATAGATAAAATTTTTCGATTATAGACTGGTTCTGATAAAGTTTTGTTTGTCATGCTGCCATATTTGTCTGTGATATCAAATCAACAGCGTATCGTGAGTATCTATTTAATTTCGCTCATTAGTATATATTAACAACCGATTCCTGATTGTTAATTTCCTTGCTATAAATTCCCAAAATACGGCGATATTTTCAATTGAGTCACCTCTTCCTCGAAAATATCGCAAGCATTTAATACTTTGCTTAATTTATTGATAATCAAATGTTTATCTTTATTTTCTCCATGATTCGATGATGACGGTTTTGCAACTAACGTGCTTTTAGCCTCTCGTTTGATGCTTTTGAGCCTCTCAGTAATGGTTAGTTGCGTCGTGTTTAGCACCAAGTTACAGCCTCATTAATGGTTAATTGGGATTTGAGTGATGATAAATGACGGAATTGCAGGCGTTTTCCATCGCTTTTTTTGTTCCCTTTTCGTCATTTTTTTTCTAGAATGAGCGTTTTCGAAGTGTTAAATTCCAGCATTGTTTTTCCATCTTTGAATCATCATGAGTTCGTATATTGCATTTGGCTTTGGACATCAGGTGACAATATTATGGTGCGAATTCAATGACGTTGGGATTCAACATGTAAGCACTTTTCTACATTTTCATAGTGAATGTAAACATTTCTGTGACAAAAATGTATAAAAATAGATTAAGATTCATGCGTCGTTATTATTTTATGTATATCTTTGCTGAAAATATAAACTAGACACAAAACCACCTGCTCTAAATAGTGGTAAAAAATGCCTGACTTATTATAAAGCTCTATGAAGGAGTTGCTGCATCTTCCATTAAATCAATAGGGGGGTGTTATTTAGGGACTGAAAACCATTTAGTTGGAATTAGTCCTAGATATTTGTATATCAAAAAAGATTAAAACAAGGTGTAAATTAAAGAAAAAACATTTATCACAATATTATATACCCGCAAATCAGAGACATAAAGTCTTTGGTATATTACCGTCGTGAGACAGAATTGCGGGTTTGTTTTATAGAAAATTCCCCTCAAGTTCCATATTTATGGAATGATGCAGGGAATTGTATAAATTGCACTTGAAGTTTTTTTGGTAGAAGGTCTACTGTCGTGAGATAGAAGACCCTCTTTTGTTCAGCGTTACAATCGGAAATGAAAAGTTTATCGAAAGATATGAACATGCTGATGTAGCATCTTGTATGCATAAATAGATATGACAAATTCCATAGAGTGTGTGAGTAATATGATTTGTTGTGTATAATAATTAATATGATTGCTCTCGTGGGCATAGCATCCTTAGTGATGGGATGTTCAAATAGCGATGAGATTGAAAACAAAAACGAAGAAGAAAGTGAAATAAAATTGTCAGCAAGTCTGCCTACCACAAGAACTGTGTTCTCAGATGAAGGGACAACAATGAAAGTGGAGTGGTCATGTAATACGTATTACTTTAATTACATAAAATGTATAATAAAATTTAATATATTTTGCCATATTCAAA
>ENA-UOYA01002924-UOYA01002924.1-activated-sludge-metagenome-genome-assembly--contig:-NODE-2924-length-15760-cov-10.234957_pt1 | contig 15760 bp, 13 predicted proteins | sample MGYA00238163_ERZ764804 | MGnify/ENA primary metagenome ERZ764804 (study PRJEB28919, sample SAMN05720223) | activated sludge metagenome | isolation source: Anaerobic digester | place: Hong Kong...
CTCATCTTCGCCTTGCCGTCAGTTCCAGGGAGACGCAACGATGCCTGATTAGTAGGAAGCATGATGTTTGGTTCCACCAACACTTCGCTGTATGTCGTATTGAAACGGCGAACAAGTTCGCGTGTCTGTTCCAACATCGGCTCCTGATCTTCACCAGCAGGCACTGTGGTGCTCTTGAAGATTGCGATATCAGCAGCCTGACTGACAGGATAGCAGAAGAAGCCAACAGGAATGTTAGCCTCGAAATTACGCATTTTGATTTCGGTCTTCACCGTTGGATTTCGCTGCAAGCGAGACACTGTGACGAGATTCATCAAATAAGTTGTCAACTCGGAAAGTTCCGGAATCTGACTCTGAATGAAAAGTGTGCACTTGTTTGGATCCAGTCCTGCTGCCAAATAATCAAGTGCAACCTCTATAATGTTTTGACGTATCTTTTCTGGATTATCAGCGTTATCTGTCAAAGCCTGAACATCAGCCATGAAAACGAACATGCGATCGTAGTCGCCTTCGTTTTGAAGCTGTACTCTACGGCGAAGAGAACCTACATAGTGACCTAAATGTAATTTACCTGTTGGTCTGTCGCCTGTTAATATGATTTTTCCCATTTGCAAAAATAATTTTATGCAAAGGTACTATAAATCATACGTAAAACAAAATTATTTTTGTCCAAATTGACTTTTCCAAAGTAAACAGACGACAAATAGGATACTAAAAACCGCTACCAATCAATGGACATAGATGTCCTTAGGGTTAAGTCTCTGCCCTTGTTGATCTGACACACGAAGTCTTAGCATACCTCCATTATGGTCGAAATACCTCACTTCCATCCTATGCAGCCCTGCCTTAAGCGCTTGTTGGCAAATCATTTCATGAGGAGACTGCTCACGGTCGTTGTCTACAACCATGTTACCATCGATTTTCAGCCAACTGCCATCGTCACTCATCAAAGCGAATGTGTACACGCCATCAGCAGGAACCTTGATATATCCTTGTATAATAAGTCCGATATTACCCTTGACACCTGAAGGTATCATCACATCATCGATATCATAGACGCCATTGAGAGGCGCATTTCCGATGAGGGAACATTTAACTCCAGGGAATTCGTGCCATTCTGCCGAAAGACCGAAAGTCAGTTTTTTATCAATATCGAGAGACTCAAGAAAGCCTTGTTTTACGAAATCAGCCTTCACCATCTCGTCAGCACGACCTTCCGGATTAAATGCACGAAGAATAAAATGGGTCGTCTCGTCTACAGTCACAGGATTGGTATACAATGTCGACTTACAATTTGGGAAGCTGCCGTCAGTAGTATATCTCACCGTAGCCAGAGAATCTTTGCACCCAACTGTGAGCGTTCCCTTTTTCGTAAAGACGTTTATGTTATTGAAACCATAAAGACTCGGAGTACGATATGGGACACCCAAACGGTGCAACATTTCAAATTGATACGTCAACCGATTATAGAAATCATCAAAATTCATGTTCTTCGGATTGCTCCATGCCAGTTCCGAGAGAGCAAGTATTCTGGGAAAATACATATAAAACATACGGTTACGCGACGGAATCCCCTCTGCCCATAAGTTGGCTTGAACCCCTAAGACATGAGACTTTTGCGAATCCGATAAACGTGACGGCTGCAAATCATAAGTATATATCTCATTGAGACTAGTGTTTTGTTCGTGTTGTGAAAAATACATAGGCGATCCCGGACAATAGATGACATCATTGCCGTGAGCCGTTACCTGGTCTACAGCATCAGGAACCCATGTCCGCCACCAAGAGACCGTTGCTGATTTGGACAGTCCTCCCTCAAGGATTTCATCCCATCCAATCATCTTACGTCTATTCTCATTGAAATATTTCTCCATCTGATGAATGAACCATGATTGCAATTCCTCTTCATTTTTCAGATTGTTTTCTTTGATGCGGCGCAGACAGTCAGGACATTTCTTCCAATTTCCCTTTTCCACTTCATCGCCTCCGATGTGAACATATTCATAAGGGAACAAAGCAAATATTTCTTTCCATACATTCCGACAGAACTCCAAAGCACTGTCTTTACCAGGACAGATTGGTGACGAAAACACTCTTCCCCAACCCACTTTATCAAAACAGGAAAGTCCTTTATAATTGGAAACAGCACTGAGAAAATGTCCAGGCATGTCTATCTCCGGGATAATTCCAATGCCGCGCTGCTTTGCATAAGCAACCACTTCGCGAATATCATCCTGAGAATAATATCCACCATAGAGTGTATCTTTCCCTTCTATCCGTTTATTCTCTTGTGGCAGATTCAAATCCTTGTTATCCTGCAAACGTGCGTTTTGCATACAAATGCTATCTTGATTGTTATATTTTCGCCATGCCCCTTTCAGAGTGAGCAACGGATACTGCTTGATTTCTATTCTCCAACCTTGGTCATCAGTCAGATGCCAATGAAATCTGTCCAATTTGTAAAGAGCCATCAAGTTGATGAGTTCTTCTATTTCCTTCTTTGAAAAGAAATGACGCGAACAATCGAGCATGAATCCACGCCATACGAAATGCGGACGATCTGTAATCGAGACATATTGCAATTCGGTTTTCATGGCCATTTGTCTGATTGTGGCTATGGCACAAACGACACCATTATAATCACAACCCACAACATTGACACCATTCTTATCAACCGTGAGACGATATCCACTGGCACCTAGAGATTGGTCATTGGTCAAAGATAGACGGATATTTCCGTTACCTCCCAACTTAACTTTTGACTTTACGCCTAATACTGAGTGCAAATTTTCTGCCAGATAGAGAGCTGCCGATTTCAAATGATCAGAAGAATAACTAATGGAAACCGTCTGCTTCAATTTATAAACGCCATTATTCCATGTAATTTGATTTGGAATAGGCACGATACTCACACTAGCTTGTAAATCCGCAAGACAAGAAACAAACAAGACTATCAAAAACAAAAAACGCTTATAATTCATAGGTCATAGTTAAGGTGGTGGGAATCTATTGTTATTAAATCATCAACTTAGCACATCGAGCATTTTCGTTTCTTTGCCTTTCGTCACTTCAAAATACGGATACTCATCATTCAATGAAATATCATCATAGATGAAATCGGCCACAACCGTATCATTGCCATCAGGCAAAATCAGTCCCATCTTCCCGTTCTTTTCAGCAATGATTGGCATCGTCTTCAAATCATCCACATACACATAGCACGTCCTCAGGAAATCATACAACGGACGTACCAGCACATCGCCGTTATGGTCTTTGATGCCAAACTTTCCATTCTCCTCGAAAACCTCATGATAGCGGATGTATTTGTCTTTAATCCGATTCAGATAGTAAACCATCTTCCGCTTATTGTTGACCAACTGAATCAAATAATCAAACGTATCACAGTAGTTTGCCATCGACCGTATCAGAACGATCTTGAAATCAAGACCGCTTGTCACCTTACGGTTCAAATCAATATAGCGGGCGATTGCTTCCTCCTTTTCGGGCACAGAGAGACAAGATAATTTACTTTCAAATTTTTCCATCATCTGCTTCGAACCAGACATACCTTTTATATAACGATGTATCTGGCGCCCCATCTCACTAGCCACAAACTTATCTATCTGTTGCTGCTCGATGCTATCTTCATATTCTGCTTCAAAATTGTCCAGTGTAATCTCTTTCATGATATTGTTCTCCATTTTTCGACAAATTTAAAGAATAATATCGAGATTACAAAATATTTTATAGGATTTAAACAAACCGAATATAAAACACGGCGCTTTAGAGAAACGTAAAAGCTACGGTTACAGGGCAGAAAATCAGTTATCCTGATTGTTACCCTGCTTTGCCATTCTCTTGAATGCCATCCTGTGGAATTTGCTTTCAGCCTTGATAATCATCAGGACTTTACCAGCGGGCAATATCTTTAAGAATTTGGCATGATAATTCTGTTGCAACTTCTTAATGAGGATGTCATTCTGATCCATGATTCTTATAGCCTCCAGACATGCCCTGTTATCTGATGTGTCGATGTGATGATAACGGCGCATCTGATCGAAAAGCATACGCTGCTTGTTGCACATTTCACGATATAATGGGAAAAAGGCAGCAGACTCTTGGGGAGTTAACGCAGCTCGTGTCACAATAAACTGTTCAAGATCTGCTTGGAATTTAGCAGGGTCGAAATGTCTATCTTGTGCACAAAGCTGCAAAGAGCCCAGCACACATAACGATATGACTATCAACCTGTTCATGTTATTGAATCTCGATATATTTATCATATAAGTTTTTGTTTAAATGAATGACGTCCCCGATTAATGACTGCCTTGGTCCTCTGTGACGTATGCATAAATCTCCTCGTTATCCAGCATCGTGTAATCGGCTGCCTGATCTATTGCACTATAAGAGGAACTCTTATGAACCTGTTCTGACTGTGACGTTTCCGGCATAGAAGCGTTAGACTTATGCAGAAGTATATTTACACTGAATATAGCAGCAATCATGCTGGCAGCAATCAACATTGCCGGCCGATATCTACGCCACAAACTCGGACGCATCTTGATGACACGCCCTTCCCGCTCTGGCAATTTATCCATAATCTCAGAGGCAAAGTTTTCAAAATATCCTTCGGGCACCTTGAACGATGCCTGACGACCAAACCTTTTTTCAAGAAATTCTTCTTCTCTGTTCATTTTTCTGTTCTTTACTTTTTAGACGTATATTTTCCGATATGGTTTAATTCTTATTTTCAAAAAATGCAATGATTTTTTTTACCGCGAGATGATAACTGGCTTTCAAAGCCCCTTCACTGGTGTTCAACATCTTACTCATGTCGCTGTACTTCATTTCGTCATAGTAGCGCAAGTTGAAGACCATGCGTTGCACATCGGGCAGTTGGGATATCGCGTCATGCAACAAAGCTTCCGTTTCTTCTCCGTCGAAATACTCATCCGACATCAACTGATTCGCCACACTGACGTCCACTTCCGACTCCATGCACGAAGATGTTTTCTTGCGTCTCAGAAAATCAAGTGATTCATTGATAGCGATGCGATAAAGCCATGTGGAGAACTTCGACTTGTTCTGAAAATCGTCGAGATTGTTCCACGCTTTGATAAACGTGTTCTGCAAGACATCATTTGTATCTTCATGATTCATGATGATATGACGAATCTTCCAATACAATGGTTCACTGTATTGGTGTACAATTGTCGAAAAGGCCTGCCGTTGTGTCTTGGGGTCTGACAATTGAGTTATCGTCTTATTCTCATCATATATCATTTGTCATCTGAAATTGCGGAAATAATCGTATATCACACGGTCATAGCCATACACATCATCATATTCACGCATTTTACCGTCCTTTCCCGGATACATCGTGTAATAGACAATAAAAAGAGGTATACGAGGTTCCACGTTGATACTGCCAATCAGTTTTGAGTGGTCCAACGTATCCGTTATCTCCTCTTCCTTGCTTCCTTCCTCAGGATTATTCACCCTACCCACGTCTGCCGTCATCGAATAGTGTATCTTGTCTATGAGGTCTCTATCCTTATCTTTCAACATGAAAACGGCTAAATCGAAAGGTTTCTCCACCCTGACGCAACCATGCGACACGCCTCTGTCATCACGACTAAACACTTCCTTCGTTGATGTATCATGAAGGAACACGGAGAAGTCGTTATCAAATCGGAAGATGATACGTCCCAACGAATTGCCGATGCCACCTCTTTGAACGACGAGATAGTCACGACTTTCCAGCATACTGCGAGAAACGCGATAGATATTTACGGTCTTTCCAGTCCGCCGTTCACGAATGATGAAGTTATGCGAATCGAAATAATGCTTATTACCGAGATGTCGGATGATGTCCTTATCGATAATGCTATGTGGAATAATCCATTGCGGATTGACATCCATTCGAAAGACGGAGCTGATAAGCAAAGGTGTCTTCGTGTCAAAAGAGCCGCACCCTATCCTCATGGTCAGCACACTGTCACCGTCCACGGCAAGTAAACGGAACGATGGGATATTAACCATGACATATTTTTTATATTTCTCGGGGTCATCGCCAATCCTCCATCTGAAACGTTCCATGTTGCAAATCAGTTTCGCCCGTTCCGATACCGATAAATAACCTCTGTTCAGTCTGTTCAGAAGATAATAATATAAAGGATTTCGCGGCTGAACCTCATGCAGGAAGAAGTCGACACTGTCGTTGCGAATCTTTCTGAAGGCAGAAGCATAGAAGTGTCTGTTTGGCAATTCCATGTTCATGTCAAAGAGCGTGCGATACGTCACACGAACGGAATCACTGTCATGCACATCCAACCTGTTGAAGATGAAACGCGGATTGATGAAGCCGAACCTCTGACCCGTTGTATATCTCAAATACGACTTTGTGAGATGATACTCCAATCTCGCCAGAATCTTATTGATATTATAGTGACCCGAATCAAAATCCAAATTTCTGAGATGCCGAAGATCGTCTTCTATCTGCGGTACATAGAATTTGCTAAGACTGAACCCCATCTTATCCACTTTGCGGAGATAAACCATTAAACTGTCTGCCCGATGATCTACGCCCAACCTGTCAATCCAAAGGAAGGGGTGCCGACGAAGATAATAGCTACGGACGCGAAAATCCGCCATTGTAGAATCCGAATCGGAATGTACAATGTGAAGGATTTGTTCACGAATACGATGGGAATTAACAGCATACTGAGAATTTCTCATAGCAGAGAAATCCCCTAATTCCAAATGACGGTTAGGATTATCTATTTTTTCATGACATGAAAACAGCACCAGTGATACACCAATGATGGCTATCAGTAATTTAAATATCTTCAAAACTGGCTATCGTATTGATACCTTACGAACCACCTTACCTATTTTTACGATGTAACAACCTTTAGGTAAGTTCAGCTCGTAGTGCTTGTCAGCACCTTCAACTTTAAAACTTAATACTCTGACACCTGCCAAATTATAAATATCCAACACCATTCCGTTAGCACCAGCGACATGCAGTGTAGACTCTGATACGGATATTGTGATATTCTCGAAATCATTATCGATAATCTCGATTGCATCGTTGGCCATCACCGTATTTGGGACGCCCAACATCAAAACCGTGAATATGGATAGAATAAGTATATTTTGCTTCATAGACATTTTTGTTTGTATCAACTGCAAATATAGTTCTTTTTATTGAAACTACTTTTTAGTTAATTCATCTTTTATCATTCAATTAAGAATATTTAACCTCAGACGTCAAATACAGCCCCTTCATTTGCCAAAAAACTATTCGGAAAGATACTTTTTGCTTCATCCAGAATGGCATTTTCATCTTCGTACCGTGCACTGAAATGTCCCAAAATTAGTTTGCCCACTTGTGCGTCGCGCGCAACAGTTGCCGCCTGTGCCGCCGTACTGTGATAGTACATCCGTGCATGAGATTCGTAGTCCTGAATATAGGTAGACTCGTGATACAATGTGCTCACCTCTTTCACGGCTTCATGCAAAGACGGAATATAGCGTGTGTCACTACAGTAAGCATATGAACGGGGCTTTGCCGATGGAACTGTCAGTTCACTGTTCGGAATCACCTTGCCATCTTCTGTCACCCAATCCGCACCACCTTTGATGTTGTTGATTTGACTGATGGGGATGTCGTAACAGTCTATCATATCCCGCCGTATGTGCGGCAATGTAGGTTTCTCCCGAAACAGATAACCACAACAGGGTATGCGATGCTGTAGAGGTATCGTCTCTATCGTCAGACTCTTATCCTCGTAAATCAGTTCATTGACAAGTGTATTTACCGGATGGAAAACCACGCGATACTCAAGTCCTGTACAGAACATCTCAATCTGTGCATTGAGCATTGACTCGAATTCAGCTGGCGCATAGACATGCAGAGGCGCTGTACGTCCGAGCATACCGAAGGTGGATATCATCCCAATGAGACCGAAACAATGGTCTCCATGAAGATGGGAAATGAACACGGCACTGATTTTCGTAAAATGTATTCTGGAGCGCCGCAGTTGTATCTGTGTTCCTTCCCCGCAATCGATCATGAAGAGTTTTTCCCTGATTTCAACCACTTGAGAAGAAGCATTATGCTTTAAGGTAGGCAATGCGCTGCCGCATCCCAAAATATACACTTTGAATGGTTCCACGTTATTTTATCCGTTTGTAGGCGAACACTCCTTTGTTATTTTCCAGATACAAACTGTCGGCACCGAGTCCCACAATCTGGAAAGTATCTTTATTCAGCAACAGTTTGCCGTTCAGTATTTTCCATGCTGTCCAAGGATTGGTCTCCGCCTTGACGTTCGACACGACGACGCCGCCCTCTTGTATTTCAAAGTTCTTGTCTATGCTCGTCCATTTGCCTTGCAGTGTCGTGAGGTTGATGACCGTTTTGGCCTCTCTGTCACCATCGATGTTCTTCCCCGCGATGACAGCGAGTCGATCGCCTTCGAGAAGACCGCCCTGTACATTTTCAGTATCATCCATGTTAATCATGAAATGGAGCGTATCTCCCTGGTCTGTCAACAACTCCAAAGTATGCATTGCCGTCCCTTCACCACAGACGCCGTATATTGTAGAATCAGATGTTTGAGCCGAAATACTGTCAGAATCGTTTGATGCGCCATTCCCCGTAGTCTTTCCGTTCTTGCAAGAAACGACAAAGCCTATCATAAAAATACCCAAAATAAAAAAAACTGTTTTTTTCATAATTATATGATTAAATGTTTGTCCCAACTATTCGTATTCATTTTTCCAATGCCTTTGCCTCATTCCACAGAGTATCCATCTCTTCTAATGTCATCTCCGTCAAAGGTTTACCTATCTTGATTGAATGTTTTTCTATGTAATTAAAACGATGAATGAATTTCTGATTCGTAAATTCCAAAGCGTTTTCAGGATTCAGGTGATAAAGACGTGCCGCATTGATGACGCTGAACAGAAAGTCACCCAATTCCTTGGTGGAATTCTCTTTGTCTTCCTTTTTCAATTCCACCTCCAGTTCACCCAACTCTTCCCTCACCTTAGCCCACACATCAGACTTGTCTTTCCAGTCGAAGCCCACGTTACGCGCCTTGTCCTGTATGCGGTATGCTTTGATCAAAGAAGGTAATGCCTCAGGAACTCCCGACAACACACTCTCATTGCCGTCCTTCTCTTTCAACTTGATTTGTTCCCATGTTTGCAGCACCTGTTCCTCGTTGTCGGCCTTCACCGTCCCATAGATATGTGGATGACGGAATATCAGTTTGTCAGCCTCCTGATTGCAGACGTCTGCAATATCGAAATCATTCGTCTCATTGCCGATTATCGCATAGAAAAGAACATGTTCCAGGACGTCTCCCAGTTCCTTGCAAATATTTTTTTTGTCGTCTTTCAACAAGGCATCACAAAGTTCATAAGCTTCTTCGATGGTATTGGGCCGTAAACTCTCATTTGTCTGTTTTTTATCCCATGGACACTTATGTCTAAGGTTGTCAAGTACATCAAGCAAACGTCCGAAAGCCTCTAATTTTTGTTCTCTTGTATGCATATTACATTATTTAATACTGCAAAACTAAACATTTTCCGCGAAAATTTAGTAAATTTGCATCGTTTTTTATGATAAAGTAATAAAACTATATAAATAAAATGGAATTAGCGAGTAAATACGACCCAAAAGAAGTGGAGTCTAAATGGTATCAGTACTGGCTTGACAACAAGCTTTTCAGTAGTAAACCCGACGGAAGAGAACCATACACAGTTGTAATTCCGCCCCCAAATGTAACGGGAGTGCTGCACATGGGTCACATGCTTAACAATACGATTCAGGATATTCTGGTGCGTAGAGCTCGCATGGAAGGCAAGAACGCTTGCTGGGTTCCGGGCACCGACCATGCTTCCATCGCCACTGAAGCGAAAGTTGTGAACAAACTGGCACAACAGGGCATCAAGAAGACCGACCTCACACGCGACGAGTTTCTGAAGCATGCTTGGGACTGGACACACGAACATGGTGGCATCATCCTGAAGCAGTTGCGCAAACTTGGCGCTTCCTGTGATTGGGACCGCACGTCGTTCACCATGGACGAGACACGCTCCAAGAGTGTCATCAAGGTATTTTGCGACCTCTATAAAAAGGGATTGATATACCGTGGTGTCCGTATGGTGAACTGGGACCCTAAAGCCCAGACGGCATTGTCGGATGAAGAAGTGATTTATAAGGAAGAACATTCCAAACTATATTACCTCAGATACATGGTAGTAGAGGAACCAGGCAAATACGCCGTAGTGGCTACCACACGTCCTGAAACGATCATGGGTGATACCGCCATGTGCATCAACCCGAACGACCCGAAGAACCATTGGCTCAAAGGCAAACATGTCATCGTGCCGCTTGTAAACCGTGAAATCCCTGTCATCGAAGATGAATACGTGGATATGGAATTTGGTACGGGCTGTCTGAAGGTTACTCCGGCACACGATATCAACGACCACAACCTCGGACTGAAACATGGACTGGAAACAATCGATATCTTCAATGACAATGGAACAATCTCTAAAGCTGCCGGACTGTACGTAGGACAAGACCGTATGGACGTTCGTGAACAGATAGCCATCGACCTGCAAAAGGCGTCTCTGATGGAAAAGATTGAAGACTATGATAATAAGGTGGGCTTTTCCGAGCGTACAAATGTACCTATCGAACCTAAACTGAGTACTCAGTGGTTCCTCAAGATGCAGCATTTCGCAGACATCGCCTTGCCTCCTGTCATGGACGACGATATACAGTTCTATCCTGCCAAATACAAAAACACATACCGTCATTGGTTGGAAAACATCAAGGACTGGTGTATTTCGCGTCAGTTGTGGTGGGGCCACCGCATCCCAGCCTATTATTTCAATGCCAACGGAAAGAAACAGTTCGTTGTTGCCGAATCTGCTGAAGAGGCTCTGAAGCTGGCTCAGGAGAAGGATGCCAACCTGACCGCAAAGGATTTGGAACAAGACAGCGACTGCCTCGACACATGGTTCTCATCATGGCTCTGGCCAATCTCCGTCTTTGACGGCATCAACAAGCCCGACAATGAAGACATCAACTACTACTACCCCACTTCCGACTTGGTCACAGGTCCTGATATCATCTTCTTCTGGGTCGCACGTATGATTATGGCTGGATATGAGTACAGAGGCAAACTGCCTTTCAAACACGTATATTTCACCGGTATCGTACGCGACAAACTCGGCAGAAAGATGTCGAAGTCATTAGGCAACTCGCCCGACCCGATCATGCTGATCGAGAAATATGGAGCAGACGGTGTACGTATGGGAATGATGTTGGCAGCTCCTGCCGGCAACGACATCCTCTTCGATGAAAGCCTTTGCGAACAGGGACGCAACTTCAACAACAAGATTTGGAATGCATTCCGCCTTGTAGAAGGATGGGATGTTGATGACCACAATCAGCCCGCAGAAAATAAGATTGCCACAGAATGGTTTGCAGCCAAACTGAGACTTGTCAATGAAGAACTCAACGACCTGTTCTCCAAATATCGTATTTCAGAGGCACTGATGATTGTCTACCGTCTGTTCTGGGACGAGTTCTCCAGTTGGTATCTGGAGATGATCAAACCCGCTTACGGCACTCCGATAGACCGCACCACGTATGAGGCAACGCTCAAATTCTTCGACACCTTATTAAAGATGCTGCACCCGTTCATGCCTTTCATCACAGAGGAATTGTGGCAGCACCTCTTCGACAGAAAAGAAGGCGACTCCATCATGCGCGAGAAGTTGGAAATCGCAGCGCCTACCGACAAAGACAAATCGTTGGCAGACAGCATCGAAATCGTGAAACAGATTGTCAGCGGTGTCAGAACCGTCAGAAATCAGAAAAACATTTCGCCCAAAGAACCGCTCGTATTGGTTGTCATCAATCAGAACGACTATGCCGACTTCAATGATGTCATCATCAAGATGGCAAATCTGAAGGAAATCCAGGTGACAAGCGACAAAATTGAAGATGCCGCACAATTCATGGTAGGCACCGACGAATATGCCGTACCTGTAGGCAATCTGATTGATGTTGACGCAGAACTCAAGAAGCAGGAAGCCCAGCTCGAACACTTGGAGGGATTCCTTGCCGGCGTGATGAAAAAACTCTCGAACGAGAAATTCGTTTCTCATGCTCCCGAAGCTGTCATCGCACTCGAACGCAAGAAGCAAAGCGACTCCGAAGAAAAGATTGCAGCTCTGAAAGAATCAATAGCACAATTAAAAAAGAAGTTGTAAGTATGAAGAAATTTCTGTTTTTCATATTCTTCCCATTATTAGTCTTTACATCCTGTAATGACTCTGTCAGTGACGACAATGTTCTGCCTACTGTAAATGCAGAGAAGACTATATTCATGTATCTTCCGTGGACGGGAGATAACAATAATCTGTACAACAATTTCCTGCAAAACATCAAAGACATCGAACAGGCCATCGTGGATGAAAACGGCATAGGCAACAAGAACCTGATGATTTTCATCTCGAAGGATGCCACACATGGTTCACTCATGAAGGTGAATTACAGTAACGGGGCATGCACACACGACACGCTGCGCACGTATGAAAATACAGAAACTAGCAGTTTGAATTTAGCATTGAACTCTTCACACTGGATTACGTACATCCTGAACCAAGTGAAGTCTTATGCCCCAGCAGACACATTCTCGATGATTGTTGGTTGTCACGGTATGGGATGGATCAAGGCTTCGGACTATAATTCGGCAACGACGGCTTCCAGCAAAAGGATGATCATGGCCCACAGAAACTTCGACGGACCACCGACCAGATGGTTTGGAGGCGAAAGGATTATGACGGATATTTCCACATTGGCCACAGGCATCGCAGCATCCAACGTCAAGAAGCTGCAATACATCCTCTTCGACGATTGCTATCTGTCGAACATTGAGACGGCTTACGATCTCAAGAGCGTAACCCGATATCTCATTGCCTGCCCTACGGAAATCATGGCTTATGGTATGCCTTATGCCAAACTGTGGAAGTATCTGGCTGATGACAATCCAGATTACAAAGCTATCTGTAACGAGTTTTACAATTTCTATAATTCATATACTTACAACGGTTCCGACTACAACTGTGGAACGATTGGCGTGACTGACTGTGCACAAGTAGACAGTATGGCGACCATCATGAAGGAGATCAACACGAAGTACACCTTCGACACGACGCTGACCGACTCGCTGCAAATAATGGACGGTTACGACCCATCAATCTTCTTCGACTTTGATGATTATGTGCACCATCTCTGTACGGATGCAACGTTGCTGAGCAGATTCGACCAACAACTCACAAATGTCGTACCATTCAAGGCAAACACCACCTCTTATTATTCGGCATTGCCTTGGAGACCTGGCAAACATCCCATCAAGACTTTTTCGGGCACCACCATCTCCGACCCGTCAACTAGCAATTATGCCAGTACCGGCAAGAAGACCACTGCTTGGTATACAGCCACGCATTAGTCATAAAAATACGATTCAACTATATTTGATAAGACAGTGTCACAAAATGTTGGCACTGTCTTTCTTTTTGTAAATAAATGACCTGTTAATCTGAAATTATGTATATCAGTCTATATATAATAAGGTATATTGAACAACAAATATGAACAAAAGTTACTCTTTCATACTTTTTTCGCAAAAAATCTTTCTTTTTGTTGCATTTTTAATATAAATAGTTTATCTTTGCATCGAAATTCGAGATATTTATTATAACCAACCAATAAAAGTAATAGAGATTATGAAAGCAACTGAAGTTGTAGAGAGTCTAAAACAAAGATTCCCAAATGAACCTGAATACATTCAGGCAGTTAGTCAGGTATTAGCAACAATCGAGGGTGAGTACAACAAGCACCCTGAATTTGAAAAAGCTAATCTTATCGAGCGTCTGTGCATCCCAGACCGTCTTGTTCAATTCCGTGTCACATGGGTTGACGATAAAGGCAACATCAAAACGAATATGGGATACCGTATTCAGCACAACAACGCCATCGGCCCGTACAAAGGTGGTCTCCGCTTCCATGCATCCGTTAACTTGTCTATTCTGAAATTCCTTGCTTTCGAGCAGACTTTCAAGAATTCTCTGACAACACTTCCTATGGGTGGTGCTAAGGGTGGTTCTGATTTCTCACCTCGTGGTAAGAGCAATGCCGAAGTAATGCGTTTCTGCCAGGCATTCATGACAGAACTGTTCCGTCATATCGGTCCCGACGAAGATGTTCCTGCTGGTGATATCGGTGTAGGCGGTCGTGAAGTAGGTTTCATGTTCGGTCAGTACAAGAAGTTGACACACCAGTTCTGTGGCATCCTTACAGGTAAGGGACAGGAATTTGGCGGTTCTCGTATCCGTCCTGAGGCTACTGGATATGGTAACATCTATTTCCTCCAGAACATGCTGAAGACTCGCAATGAGGATCTGAAGGGCAAGACAGTGCTCGTATCTGGTGCAGGTAATGTTGCTCAGTACACTGTTGAAAAACTGATTGAATTAGGTGCTAAGCCTGTTACAATGTCCGACTCTGACGGTTACATCTATGACCCAGACGGTATCGACACAGAGAAGTTGGCTTACATCATGGAGCTCAAGAATATCGAGCGCGGACGTATCAAAGAATATGCCGAGAAATATGGTGTTAAGTATGTTGCTGGTGCTAAACCTTGGTTTGAGAAGGCAGACATTGCTACACCTTGCGCTACTCAGAATGAAATCAACGAAGAGGCTGCAAAGGCACTCGTTGCTAATGGCGTGATCGCTATCTCTGAAGGTGCCAACATGCCTACCACACCTGAAGCTACAAAGGTATTCCAGGATGCAAAGATCCTGTATTGCCCAGGTAAGGCTTCTAATGCTGGTGGTGTGGCTGTCTCTGGTTTGGAAATGACACAGAACTCTGAGCGTCTCCGTTGGTCTCGTGAAGAGGTTGATGCCAAACTGCATGAGATTATGAACGACATCCATGCTAACTGCGTTAAATACGGTACAGAAGCTGACGGTTACGTCAACTATGTAAAGGGTGCCAATGTTGCAGGATTCTTAAAGGTTGCCAAAGCTATGATGGCACAGGGCATCGTTTAATTCCGCACAGCAGAATATAATCATATTATTGCTGTCCGATAAAACTTTTCCATAAAAAATCGAGTAGGAGGAAAATGAAGTAGTTTTCCTCCTACTTCATTTTCCGACCTCTCACACCACCGTACAAGCGGTTCCGCATACGGCGGTTTCTTATTGTGTATTCACATGCAACAACTTATAATAATCCATTAGGCAGGGATAGCCTGCACGAGTTAAGTTCTCATTGGTGATGGCTCGGTGCAAAATACAGCTATCCGCTATGCGCCAATATCCTTGACGGGTGTTTGCCCATTGCCATGCTCGGTATCTTTCGATGCCGCACTTCATGAGATTCTTGAACTTAGTACCTACTTCCTTCCTACATTTCCATATACACATACGCAGTCGGCGACGATACCATTCATCAACTTTTTGGAAAAAATTCTTTCCATCTGCTAATTTATAGTATTCCATCCAACCACGCATGTACTCCTTCAATGACTCTTTACGTTGTTCGTATCCCATACCATTACTTCTGCCTGTCAGTTCCTTTAGTTTGGATTTGAGCTTGGCTTCGGTTTTAGCATGGATTCCTAAACGGCATTTGCCGTTCTTAACGTAAAAG
>ENA-UOYA01002929-UOYA01002929.1-activated-sludge-metagenome-genome-assembly--contig:-NODE-2929-length-15742-cov-4.814432_pt1 | contig 15742 bp, 12 predicted proteins | sample MGYA00238163_ERZ764804 | MGnify/ENA primary metagenome ERZ764804 (study PRJEB28919, sample SAMN05720223) | activated sludge metagenome | isolation source: Anaerobic digester | place: Hong Kong...
GCCCTCAATGGTGCGCTGTACCAATCCGGCGAATCGGCCGATGCCATAATCGACGTGCACCACCCAGTCGCCGGGCTTGAGATCGGCGTACGAAATTTCAGGCCCCTCAAAACTCCGGGCGCGCATCTTGCGCGGCCGCGGGCGCTCCCAGCCGAATATCTCGCTGTCGGTCAGCAGGATTTCGGTCTTGCCGTTGGGATAACGCACTTCCCATCCCGCATTCAGGCTGCCATCAATGTAACTCAGCGCCTGGCTGTCGACCAGTTCGGCAGCCCGCGCGCCGCCCACTTCTTTCAAGCGCCCGATCTGTTTGGAAACAATTGTGAGGCGGCTGCCGTTGTCTACCGCTTTGGAAATAAAAGCGAACAAGTCGGTTAGATGGCTGCCGAAGCGAGCGCCGGGGGAAAATGCGTGCGAAAGTGGATGGACCTCATCGCTCAAGGGGAACCCCAAATCAATTGCGCTGAAACGGGTCATCGCATCGCTGATTTCCGACCAGGTAATGTATGGCAGCGGAAAGTCCGAAGGTATGCTGTGAACTTCAACAGCTTCTTTGCGCAATTTCAGGGCTTGTTCTTCAATCTCTTCAGAAGTTACCTGCAGCGAAGCATTGTTATCCAACAGGATGATCGCGCCCTTTGGCAGAAAATCCAGCAGCGTCGCCGGTTGTTTATAGGCCATCGGCAGGTTGAACTCCACCAGCGCCTGGCCGGGGTCTTCATTTTCAAGATTGATCTTTCCGATCATTTCGCTGGCCGGCGGGATGAAAACGGATTCCACCACTTGCACAGAACGCTGGCTGGCCGGGTCAAAGGTGCGGATGGAATCGACCTCATCTCCGAAGAAATCGATGCGCACCGGGAATTCCAGATGCATCGGCCACACATCCACCAAGCCGCCGCGGCGTGAAAACTGCCCAGCGCCAGTCACCAGCTCAGCCCGGTTGTAGCCGATCTCCACCCATTTTCGGCAGAGCGCGTCCACGTTATTGGTGCTGCCGGTTTTCAATGTCGAACAGGCCATCAAAAAATCGCGGCGGGGCACGCTGCGGGTCATCAAGGATTTGACCGAGGTGAAGATCACCTCGGGGTAGCTATCCTCGGCGCGGTTCGGCAAATAACCCTGCGCCAGCGCCACCAGCGTTTCCATGCGGTCGCGGCGTGTGTCGCGCCCCCAGTTGATCTTTTCATAAAACAGGGGCGCCGGTTCGGCAAAGATATAATTCCGGCCGTCTTTCGACCAGAAACCGAATTCTTCGTACATCGATTGCAAGCGGTCGGCTTTGGAGGTGACAAAAACCAGCGGTTTTTGAATTCCCCGTTGCAGGGCGGCCATGAAAGGCAGCCTGACTGAACGCGGCAAACTGATCGGGATCTGCGCCGGTTCCCCCCTTAACCTCTCCAGCAGATCCGAAAATCCTTCCAGTTCGTCGAACCGGATTAGTGTCTCATTGCTCATCATTCAAGACAGAGCCGTTGTAGGTGTTCATGGCCTTGTCGATACCGTATTCCAGGTAGGTTTCCAGCGCATCCGCGCAGGTATCCAGAACCTGGTTGAGGATCTCCTCCTCCGGCCCTCTGAACTTCTTTAACACGTAATCCACCGCGTCCATGCGCCCCGGCGGCCGTCCGATTCCCACCCGCAAACGCGGGAAAGTTTCTGACCCCAGGCGGGTGATGATTGACTGCATGCCCTTCTGCCCGGCTGATCCGCCGGCTTTGCGGATGCGGATGCTGCCGAAAGGCACATCCAGATCATCGTTGACCACCACCAGGTGATCGAGATTTACCTTGTAAAAGTTGACGAAGGATCCCACCGCCACGCCGGAGTTGTTCATGAATGTCTGCGGCATCACCAAAGCAACCCGCTTGCCCCTGACCATTCCGTTCCCGGTAAGGGCTTTGAAACGGTAATGAGTGATATCCATCCCCCAACGTTGAGCCAGGCGCTGGATGACCAGAAAGCCAATATTATGGCGCGTGTATTCATATTCGCGCCCCGGATTCCCCAATCCGACAATCAGGAACCATTCAAGGGATTCGGTGGCAGTTTTTTTTCGCAAGAACATGCTCTTTTTATCCTATTTATAAATTGGCAACAAATTAGTCTAACATAAGACATTTATTTAAGCAAAATTTTACATAAGAGCGCTTTCATCTATCTTCTTACAAGGTTTTAATGGAAACAGGCCGTTTTTTCTGGTATGCTATAATCAATCACTAGGATACAGGCTTAAAAATGACGGAAAACCAGGAAATTCCCGCTGAAAATATGCCCGCTGTCAAAAATAAAACCGCCGCAATCATCCTTGCGATCGTTGCGGTAATTTTATTGGTTGGGGTGATTTTCGGGATTGTGGTCCTCTCCAAACAAAATGCGGATACAACCGGCCGGGTGCGCGATATTTTCATCATCGTGTTGGCGCTTGAATCGCTGCTCCTGGGCGTGGCTTTGGTCATCCTAGTTATCCAACTGGCTGTTTTAACCAACCTGATCCAGAATGAAGTCAAGCCGATCCTGGCTTCCACCAAGGAAGCCGTCAGCACCATCAAAGGCACCAGCAAGTTCATCTCCGACCGCGCGGTTAAACCGATCATCACCGCCAGCAGTTTTATGGCCGGTTCGCGAAAGTTGTTTGAAATCATCGGTTTTATTAAACGTAAAGAATAAACCAGATTCCTGAAAGGAGAAAAAAATGTCAGACCGTAATGATGATTTAGGAACATTTTTAATTGGTTTTATCGTTGGAGGTATCTCAGGCGCCATTGCTGCTTTATTACTCGCTCCCCAGTCCGGTGAAGAAACCCGCACCATGATCAAAGAGAAAGCCATCGAATTGCGCGATCAAACCGCCACTACTGTGGAAGAGTCGCTGGAAAAAGCCGAGAAAGCCGCCAATGAAGCGGTGAAAAAGGCTGAAACCCTGCTCGAACAAGCTAAAACCAAAGCTGCTGAAGTGGTGGAACAGGGGCAGGTAGTGCTGGAAGATACCAAAGCCAAGGTAAGCAAAACTGCGAAATCCGCCGCCAAGGGCGAAAAACCCGCGGAGTCTTAATCGAGTTCCTCAAAAATAATGATCCTTAAGTAATCGGTGGTTGATTTCTCAACCGCCGATCTGTTTTATTACCAGCGGGATTGCAGCAATCAGGTCGCCGGCTGCCACCGCGGCCGGGGTTCCGATTCGACGGGCAGCCGCCACACCCGCCCGAGCGTGCAGCCAAGCTGCCAGCGCTGCCGCGTTGAACGCTTCCACACCCTGGGCTACGTAACCCGCGATCATGCCGGCCAGAACGTCGCCAGTGCCGGCTTTGGCCAAAGCCGAGTTGGCAACCGGGATGAGCGCCCTGCGGCCGTCGGGAGCAGCGATGATGGTCAGCGCGCCTTTCAATACAACCACCTGCCCCCACTTCGCGGCGTACTCACAGGCGATCTCTTCCCGGTCGGCTTGTATCTTCTCGACTGGCAGCCCGGTCAGCACGGCCATCTCGCCCGGATGCGGCGTCAATACCGCAAAGCCGATTTTCTTCTCCCAATGATCAATCCTGGCCAATAACTTCAAGGCGTCCGCGTCGATCACCAGGTGCGGCAGATTTACGCTTTCGTTCCGTGCGCGCTTCCCTTGCACCATATCAAAACCCATCTGATTTCCTGCGCCGCTGTCACCGAATAACTGTTTCAGAAATGCCAGAGTTTCTTCCTCCAAACCCCACCCCGGACCGAGCAGCATACAGCTCACACGCTCCAGGTTTTGCCCGACAATCCTGGCGCCCTCGGCGTTCAACACTCCCAGGGTGTGCGGCAGGATCAACCAGGTCGTTTCGGGCAGGCTGCCCGCCAGCGCGTCGTAGATCGCGCCGGGAATCGCCGTACGCACTAAACCCGCGCCAACGCGGTATGCTGCCTGCGAAGCCAGCAGCGCCGCCCCGCAATAGTTGATCGATCCGGCGGCAATCAGGCAGGTTCCGAAAGTGCCCTTGTGGCTGTCCGCCGGCCGGTCCGGCAGCCAGGCAGCCGCCAGGTTGGCGTCCACCACTTCCGTTCCGGCTTCCTGCCAGGCTGGCAGATTTCCCGGCAAACCGATATCCACTGCCAGAATCTCGCCGCATAGCTTCAACGCCGGTTGACGCAGCAATCCCTGTTTAACGGCCGCCATGCAAATCGTCAATTCCGCCGGCAGGCATTCCGGCGCGGCTTCGCCGCTATCGCAGTCCACGCCTGAAGGGCAATCCACGGCAATTACAACCGGTTTATCCGGGATAGCCAAAATGCAAGCCAATACATCCTGAATTTCTTTTTTTAATGGAAGTTTTGCGCCGGTTCCCAGAATGCCATCTAACAATACATCGCATTCAATAATACCTTCTCGCAGCGCCGGGAAATCACCGCCCACTTCGGCCGGCAAGAGCATGCCGCCGGCTTTCAGGAAAGCATCAGTCAGCGCGTCATTTTTTCCGCGCTCTTTCACCAGGTAAGCCTGTGTGCGCCAACCCCAAGCCGCCAAGTGCGCGAGGGCAACCAGCGTATCCCCGCCGTTGTTTCCCGATCCGATCAGCCCGATGACCCTGTGACTCTGCCTGCTGAAATAGCGTTGATGCACCGCGCGCGCCGTTTCCAATCCGGCATTGGCCATCATCCGCTCATAGGTAAGCCCGTTCTTGTCAGCCTGCGATTCCAACTCTCTCATTTGATGAACGGTAACTAATCTCATTTCAAAACCTCTGCGTCTATTCAAATTATACTTTCCCGTCGGCGCTGCTAGCCGAAGGTATAATTGCAGCCATGCGCCGTTATTTATATATTGGGGTTTTCTTTGCCGGCTGCGCCAACCTGGCGGTTGAAATGTCCGCCTCGCGCCTGTTGGGAAATTATTTCGGATCCAGCAATCTGGTTTGGGCGGCTATAATCGGCCTGATTTTGATTTACCTCTCGGTTGGATATACCATCGGCGGCAAATGGGCTGACCGCTCCCCTGAGTTTAGAACTTTTTTTACCATCCTCTGTTGGGCATCATTGTTGATCGGATTAATCCCTCTGGCTTCGCGCCCCATCCTGCGCGCGGCCAGCCAGGCATTCGATGAAATGCAAGTCGGGGTGATGATCGGCTCTTTCATATCCGTGCTGGCGCTGTTCAGCCTGCCGGTCACGCTGCTCGGCACCGCTTCTCCCTTTGCCGTGCGTATCGCCCTGGAGAATAAAGAGAATGCCGGCAAAGTGGCAGGAAAAATTTACACCATTTCCACGCTGGGTTCATTCCTGGGAACATTTTTGCCGGTTCTGGTGCTGGTACCGGCCATCGGCACCTACCGCACTTTTATCGCGCTCAGCGCAGGCTTGATGCTGGTTTCGCTCTTTTGTCTCTGGATGACTTCCGGGGCAAAGGCCGCTACGCGCCTGCTTTGGATGCCCGTCCTGCTGGTTTTAGCAACCTTGCTCGGGCTGGGAGGATTCGACAAGCAGGCTCAGGGTATTATTTTTGAAGGGGAATCAGCTTATAACTACATCCAGGTGCAGCAGATCGGCGACTACCGCATCCTGCGCCTGAACGAAGGCCAGGGTATTCACTCGATCTACCATCCGCTTCAGCAGAACTTTTACGGCGCCTGGGAGCAAGTGCTGGCCGCGCCCTTTTTTAATGACGCACCTTATAATATCGACAAAGTACAGCGCATCGCCATTCTCGGCCTGGCAGCCGGCACCAGCGCCCGCCAGGCCTACGAAGTTTATCCCCGCGCGCAAATCGACGGTTACGAGATTGATCCAAAGATCATCGAGGTTGGCCGCGACCTGTTCGAAATGGACGTGCCTACATTGAATGTCTATGCCGAGGATGCCCGTTGGGGTCTGGCGCATTCCGGCCAACGATACGATATTATCAGTATCGACGCTTACCGCCCCCCTTATATTCCCTGGCACTTGACCACGCTTGAATTTTTTCAGGAAACCTACTCGCATTTGACTGAACAAGGGACATTGGTCATTAACGTCGCGCGAATCCTGGACGACCGCCGCCTGGTGAACGCCCTTTACACCACCATTCAAGCGGTCTATCCCTCGGTTTATATTGTCGATCTGCCGGATACGTTGAATTCAATCATCTTTGCAACCCGCCAGCCGACGCGAATTGAAAACCTGGCGCTGAATTATCTGGCGCTCGACAGCGACGCTTCAACCCCGTCTTTGTTAATGGAAACGCTGCAAACCACGGTTTTGGGCATGCAATCCAATCCCCCCGAAACCATCCTGTTCACCGACGACCGTGCATCCGTGGAATGGATCACCAATGACATGATCTTTGGTCTTTTTAAATCCGGTCAATTGGAGACGCTGCATTGAAAATCGTTCAGAAACTGATTCTTATCCTGGTCGTGATCTTCTTCCCTTTGTTTGTCGTTACCTGTTCCATCCGGGTAGCTTTGACGCCTTTTTATATTAATGTGGAATACAACCGGCCCGGTTTTCCCGCGGATGCATACGGGTTCACCACCGCCGACCGCTTGCAGTGGGGTCAGTATTCTATCGATTATTTATTGGGAAAAGTCTCCGACCGTGATTTCACTGCCCAAACCTTGCCGGATGGAACGCCGCTCTTCAACGAGCGCGAGCTCTCGCACATGCAGGATGTCCGCGATCTCACGCTGGTGGTTCTGCAAATCTGGAAAGGGTTGTGCGTATTCTTCGCGCTTGCGCTGCTCGCCAGCCTGACCGGGAAATGGCCGGGGCAATTTTTGCGAGCGCTGCATGACGGCGCCCTTGCCACCATTGCCCTGATCGCTGCCATTCTCGCAGTGGTTTGGATGAACTTCAACCTGCTCTTCACAAAATTCCACCAACTGTTTTTTGAAGGGGATTCCTGGCTCTTTTACCTAACCGACCATCTCATCCGCCTTTTCCCGCTAACCTTCTGGCAGGACTTGTTCATTTTTATCGGCGCCTGCACTATTCTGTTCTGTTTGATCCCGATTTTGTTTTACCGGTTGAAAAAACATTCCTGAACAGAGCGCCGATCCAAAGCAATTCATCCAGGTTTCGAGCGTTGATTTTCATCAGCGTTCCAGGTGTTTCAATGAAGATATCCAGCCGGAAATCATCAACATAATCCGACAACAAAAAAGACGCGGCTTGTTGTGCGCCGCGCCTTTTGGATTGGAAATATTCACTTACCGTATGGCAATCGGATTTTCAGGGTTTTGTTCGATATCGAAGATATGGAACTTGCTCATATCGAAAGCCATTTGCACTTTGCTGCCAAGCGTGTATTTGGAACGCGGATCAACGCGCGCGACCAGGTCGTGCGAACCGCTCATCAGGTAGACATAAATTTCGTCGCCCATCAATTCCAGCAAATCCACCTTGCACTCCACCGGCGCAGCCTTGATGCCGGTTGAGGGAAATTCCGGATTATAGATATCCTCAGGGCGGATTCCAAAGATCACTTTTTTCCCGTCATACGGTCCGTAGACTTTATTTTTTTCTTTGGGGATTTCCAACTTGAAACTATCGGTCACAACGAAAAGTTTACCGTCGGATTTGGAGATTTTCGCCTGGAAGAAATTCATGGAAGGTGACCCGATGAAACCGGCCACGAACTGGTTGGCAGGGCTGTCGTATAACGTTTGGGGTGTGTCCACCTGCTGCAGCACGCCGTGATTGATCACCGCGATGCGCGTTCCCATGGTCATCGCTTCCACCTGATCGTGGGTAACGTAAATGAAAGTTGTCTTCAAGCTGTTGTGCAATTTGGTAATTTCCTTGCGGGTTTGAACGCGCAATTTGGCATCCAGGTTGGAAAGCGGTTCGTCGAACAAAAACACTTTCGGTTCGCGCACAATGGCGCGCCCCACTGCCACGCGCTGGCGTTGGCCGCCGGAAAGCTCACGCGGTTTGCGGTTCAATAGATTCTGGATCTCCAACGTTTTAGCAGCCGCATCAACGCGTTTCTGGATTTCCTCTTTGGGCATTTTGCGCAGCTTTAAACCAAATGCCATGTTCTCGAACACGGTCATGTGCGGATAGAGCGCATAAGATTGGAATACCATCGCGATATCGCGGTCTTTCGGGGGAATGTCGTTCACAACCTGATCGCCGATCTTGATCGTGCCGGATGTGATTTCCTCCAATCCCGCCAGGCAGCGCAATGCGGTTGTTTTGCCGCAGCCGGACGGGCCTACCAATACCAGAAATTCTTTGTCGTCAATGGTGAAGCTGAGATCGTTGACGGCCAGTACGTCGCCAAATTTTTTAACGACGTGATCGAAAGTAACACTTGCCATGATTTTCCTCCAGTCTCATGTTTTAGTGGCTTAATTATAGGACGAATTTGGGGAAAATGTACATTGGTGACAATATGACTACTGTCACCTTTTTCTTTTTCTAATATCAAATGAATCAGAACGCTTTCAGGGCGCAGACTAAGTTTTCGATGTCTTCAGGCTTGAGTACCGGCGACATGTGCCCGATCCGAAAGACTTCTTTTTTTAAGTGGCCTAATCCGCCTGAAATTTGGATATGATGCGTGTCTAGCAGGTACCTCACCACCTGCCCGCTTTCCACACCCTTCGGAGGGCGCGCAGCCGTCAACACCGGATTCATCAGTTCGTCCGGGGTGAATGGCTCCATTCCGGCTTCGCGCAAGCCATTGCGTAATTGCAGCGCCAAACTTCTAAAGCGCTCCATGCGGTTGGCAATGCCTTCCTGTATTAATATTTCCAGTGAAACCAGCAGAGCATTGACAGTATTGGTCGGCATGGTAATGGGGGTTGGGTGCCAATCGCCCCATTCCTGCGCATACTTGCGCCAATTTTGCAGGTTGGTATACCAACCATGGGCTTTACGGTTGGAGCGATCGACCATGCGCCAGGCTTTCGGGCTGATCGCCACAGGCGCCAGGCCAGGCGGCGCCCCCAGGCACTTTTGGGTAGCCGAGGCGCACAAATCCACATGCCAGCCAGCCAGGTCGTATGGCAGCCCGCCCAACGAAGAAACCGCGTCCACAATGAATACCGCCTCGGCAGACTTCACTACCGCTCCGATTTCCGCGATTGGGTTGAGGATGCTTGTAGAAGTCTCGCCATGCACCACCGCCACGGCTTTCGCATCGGGGTGTTTCGCCAGCGCTTCCTTAATAGCCTGCGGATCAAGCGGCTGGCCCCACTCGCTTTTCACCTCAATTACCTGCAGTCCGGTATTTCCGGCGATATCCACCAGTCGGTCGCCGAAAAAACCGTTATTGCCAACAATGATTTTTTCGCCCGACAGCAGACTGCTGCCCATACAGGCATCGATGGCGCAGGTACCGGAGCCGGCCATCAGGTAAACGTCATAATCCGTTTCCGCAATACCGAATATCTGCTTCAGGATTGCGACCACCCGGCTGTACTTTTCCACCCAGGCGTCCCCATAGTGGGGTTCCACCGGCCGGTTCAATGCCGCCAGGACGCGCGCATCGACTTCAACCGGGCCGGGGATCATCAATTTCACAATAGGGTCCATGTACTCAAACCTCCATGCGTGACAGATTCATCCTACCCAAATTCACGCATGCATTTATAGTGCCGCTTGTGACCTATCCGATAAACAAATTACTCGATTTTTCTGTGGTAAATTCGGTGCATCTTATAAAAATCAATCCCAAGGCTGCTCAATTCGCGCTGCATGCGCTCATTTTCCACGCCAACCTGGACGATATCGGCATGCTTGAATCCACCCGCCAGAATGCTTTTTTCCATTTCACTAAACAGAATCGCCGTGCCACCCAATCCGCGATATTCCTCAATAATGCCTGCACCGTTGATATCGATCCATTCCGCCCGGCGCAATTCTTTCATTATCTCCAGCCATCCAAATGGCCAAAGTTTTCCGCCTGTGCGCTGCAGCGCCGGGGTTATATCCGGATAAGCCAGCAGAAAACCGACCGGCCGTTCCCCTTTCCACAAAACCTTGATCAGGCGCGGGTCGGCAAACCATAAGATCTGGTCGGCAATGCCTCTGACCTCCGCGTCGGTCAGGGGTGCATTCCCCGAAGTACCCACCAGGGATCCATTGTAGAGATCCTTTAAACATGGCAGCATCTTGCGCAAATCCCCGCGGCTGCGATACACATCCACCCGTAATCCGCGTTTTTCCTGCACGCGCCGGGAAATCTCGTGGATCTTCTGAGGGATGCGCTGATTGCCGCTCAGATAACCGGATAGGATATCCCGCAGAGGGGTGAATCCCATGCTATCCATAAACACCGGGTAATAGGCGTGGTTGTAAGGTATATCCATCGCCGGGCGGAACTCGAATCCCTTGACCAGCATACCCAATCCATTGAGCGCACTGAAACCTTTTGGGCCCAGCATCTCGTTTTTTCCACGTTTTTGCGCCCATTCAAACGCCGCCTGGAATAATGCCTTTGCAACGGCTTCGTCGGGAACAGTCTCGAACAAGTAGAAGAATACAGTACTGGTGCTATTGTGTTGGTTGTAATTGAAGTTATCCAGCACAGCCAATCGCCCCAACGGCTCGCCGCGCTGAGAAAACGCCATCAGAAAAACCGCCTCGCCATTCCGATAGAAGGCATGATTTCTACGGTTCAACATGGCGCGCTCATCCCCTACCAAAGGCGGCACCCATTGAGGACAGTCTTTGTATATACGAAACGGCAGGTTCAGAAAGGCATTGACCTCCTTACGCTTATCAGTGTCAATTTCTTTAATAATCATGATTGGCTTCCATAATGGAATGATTGAGTATCCCTATTTTATCAACTCGGCGCATGCTGTGATGGCAGAAACATTCTGCCGTAGGGTGGGATATAATACTTGCTCATTCATTAACCCAATCTTACAGGATTCGATATGTTTCACAATTCCAAGGGGATTTCCGACTTCGATCTCCGCAACGCAATTTCATCCAACCGGCTGCTTGGTCTATGGCGCCTCATGCGCGGATATCAATGGGATTACATTTTCGCCACGCTGATGCAAGGTCTTTCGGCATATTCCAAGACAGCCACTTATCTGTTGTTGAGTTATTTTGTCGATCATTACATCCTGGCGTCCACCGGGAAATATCCGGTCTGGTTGATCGCGCTGGCCTTTGTTGCCGCAGCTGCCTTTCAGGGATTCTTTACTTTCTTGAGCGGCCGCTCGGCAGCCAGGACGGCTGAAGGCACCATCGAAAGGCTGCGTAATTATCTTTATGATCATTTGCAGCATCTGCCTTTCGCTTACCACGCGGAAACCGACACTGGTGAATTGATCCAACGTTGCACATCGGACGTGGACGCCCTGCGCCGTTTCTACAATGATCAAGCTATCGGTGTGGGCCGCATTGTGCTGCTTTTCCTGGTTAATTTCGCTGCCCTGCTGCAATTGAACGTCAAACTGGCTCTATATTCGGTTGTGGCGGTGCCCGTCATTGTGGTAACCTCTGTTTACTTCTTCAAGAAGGTATCCGCCGCGTATGAATCCTATCAGGAACAGGACGCGGTGCTCTCGACCACGCTGCAGGAAAATCTCAGCGGCGTGCGCGTGGTGAAAGCTTTCGCCCGCCAGCCGCACGAGATCGAGAAATTCGAGCGCACCAATTGGGAAAAATATCTGCGCGGGAAAAAATTGCTGACCATTCACTCGCTCTTTTGGCCGATCTCCGACACGATTTGCGGATTCCAGATGCTGTCCGGGTTCATGCTCGGGGCCTTGATGACTATACGCGGCGAGATCACAGTCGGCAACTACCTGGCTTATGCCGGCCTGGTGGTCTGGATCATCTTTCCGCTGCGCGGCTTGGGGCGCTTGATCGTGGAAATGTCAAACGGCTTGGTTTCATATGACCGGGTTTTTAAAATTATTAAAGAAATCCGTGAACCGCTGGATGACGGCAGCTACCAGCCCAAGACGGATATCCGTGGTGAGATCGTCTTTGATCACGTGAATTTTGAATATACCCAACAGGAACAGGTGCTGCATGACGTCAGCTTCAAGATCGAAGCCGGCAAGGTCGTGGCGCTGCTCGGCTCCACCGGTTCAGGCAAAACCACCCTGGTCAACCTGCTGCCGCGCTTCTACGATTACACCAGCGGGAAAATTCTATTAGACGGGCACGAGTTGAACACCTACTCGCGCCGTTACCTGCGCAAACACATCGGCATCGTGGAACAGGAACCATTTCTGTTTTCGCGCTCGATCCGCGACAACATCACCTACGGCGTCGGGCGTGACGTCCCGCAAGAGGAAGTCGAACAAGCCGCCAGAATGGCTGCCATCCACGATGTTATCCTGAGCTTTCCTGAAGGGTACCGCACGCTGGTGGGCGAACGTGGCGTGACCGTCTCAGGCGGTCAAAAGCAACGCCTCGCCATCGCGCGCACGCTGCTGAAAAATCCCTGCATACTGATTCTTGATGATTCCACTTCCTCGGTGGATACCGAAACGGAAGCGCAGATTCGCATGGCTATGCAATCTTTGATGAAAGACCGTACCACCTTCATTATCGCTCACCGCATCCAAAGCATCATGAATGCCGACTTGATCCTGGTGATGGAAAATGGTCGCATTATCCAGCGTGGTACGCATCAAAGCCTGCTGAAAGAAGCGGGAGTCTATAAACAGATTTACGAAATTCAAACTCGCATTGAAAACGAGTTGGAAGAGGAGCTTTCAAGTGCCGTCTGATTTTTACGAGGAAGAAGAATTTCAGGGTCAATTAAACGGGAACGTCTTCAAGCGTATTGGCGGCTTGATGCGCCCGCATTGGCGCTGGGTGACCGGTTTCCTGATCGCCGTTATCCTCGTCTCCATTCTGGATGCATATTTTACGTATCTCAGCAAGCAGATTGTCGACGAAGGCATCCTGGCCGGGGATACAGCCGCCCTGCGGCGCATCCTGATCCAGTACGGTACCATGATCATCATCCAGGCAGTGGCTGTATTTGCATTTGTCTACCTGGTGGGCGTACTGGGTGAAAAGGTTCGTTACGACATGCGCCAGATGTTGTTTAACCATTTGCAGAAATTGTCTTTGTCGTATTACTCGCGCACGCCGGTCGGCTGGATCATGTCGCGCGTGACCAACGACACCGAACGCGTGGCCGACCTGGTCACCTGGGGACTGCTGGATTCCACCTGGGGTGTGATCAACATCATCACCGCCATGGGTTTCATGTTTGCCATCAACTGGCAATTGGCGCTGATCGTCCTGGCTGTTCTGCCGATTCTGCTGTACGTGGCTTATGAATTCCGCAAGCGCATCCTGGATCAATTCCGCAAGGTGCGCAAGGTTAACTCCAAAATAACCGCTTCGTATAATGAAAACATCAGCGGCGTGCGCGTAATCAAGGCGCTGGGGCGCGAGGATGAAAACCTGAATGAATTTAAAGTGCTGAGCAGCGATATGCGCCGGTTCGGCTACCGCGCCGCCTGGCTGAGCGCGCTTTTCCTGCCCAGTGTCCAGATCATCTCCGCTTTTGCATTAGGCGGAATCATCTGGTATAGCGGTGCGCATGTCGGCACCGCCCTGCTCACTGTCGGCAGCATCCAGGCATTTGTCTCTTACATGACGTCCATACTCTGGCCCATCCAGGATCTGGCGCGGGTTTTTGCCGAAATGCAGCGTTCCCTGGCTTCCGCTGAACGCATCTTTTCGCTGGTGGATACCCCGCCCGAGATTAAGGATAAACCCGGCGCGATCGACCCCGGTACCATCCAGGGCGATATTCACTTTGAACATCTCTCCTTTTGGTACGAGGATGAGATGCCAGTCATCAAGGATCTCAACCTGACTATCCGGCGCGGCGAAACCATCGCGCTGGTCGGTTCCACCGGCGGCGGCAAGACCACCATCGTCAACCTGCTTTGCCGTTTTTATGAGCCCAAGCGCGGGCGCATCCTGATCGGTAATCACGATTACACCGACCTCTCCCTGCAGTCCATTCAATCGCGGATCGGTGTGGTGCTTCAAACCCCGCACCTGTTTTCGGGAACCATTCGCGATAACATCGCTTACGGGCGCCTGAATGCCACGCCTGAGGAGATCGAAAGAGCCGCCAGGTTGGCCGGCGCACACCGCTTCATTAGCAATCTGGAAAAAGGCTATGACGAAGAAGTTGGCGAAGGCGGCGTGCTGCTTTCGGTTGGGCAGAAGCAGCTCATCAGCCTGGCGCGCGCGGTTCTTTCAGACCCGGAGATTTTCATCATGGATGAAGCCACCAGTTCGGTGGATACGCTCACGGAAGCGGCCATTCAAAAAGGCATGGATGCCATCATGCGCGGCCGCACCAGCATCATCATTGCCCACCGTCTCTCAACCATCAAGCGCGCCAGCCGTATTTTGGTGATCGAAGATGGGCAGATCGCTGAAATGGGAACACACGCGGAATTGTTGAAGTTGAAGGGCAAGTATTACAACCTGTATACACGCCAGTTCCGCTTCGAACGCGAGGATGCGTATGACGTTTTTAAAGACGCAGCCGCCGCCCAGCCCCTGGAAGGATGATCCCCTGAATCATTCCTGAGCCATTCGGAGGGTTCGACCAGCGAAGTTCGGCTTGCGCCGGGTGGTAAAATAGGCGTAAATAAGTTCGTTTATAATAAGAACACCAATTTGGAATGGAGTGAAAGAATGAAAAAATCGATGCAAAAAACACTCGGCTTGATAGCCATTTTGACTACCGCCGCGATGATTCTGACTGCCTGCGGCGCCGCCGCTCCCGCAGAGCCAACCACCGACCCGAACGTCATCTTCACCCAGGTGGCTGAAACCGTTATGGTCAGCATGACTCAAACTTTCCAGGCCATGCCCCCTACTTCCACGCCGGAACCGACTGCCACCACCGCCCCAACTCCAACCATCGCCCCCACACTGCCAGCAGAACAACAAGCTCCCGCCCCCACCATCCCGGTTGGCCCGACTGCTACCGTTCAGCTTTACGGCGACGCGGCCAGATGGAATACGCAAAGCCCGGTGGACGGTAAGGTCTTCACCCCCAACCAGGACTTCACATTCCACGTGTGCATGGCGAATGTCGGATCCACCAGTTGGACCACCAGCTATTACCTGGGCTACATCGACGGGCCAAAAGTCTGCTTCAATTCCAAAACCTACGTTGGTAAAGTTGTCGAACCCGGCGGCAAGTGGTGCTTTGATCTCTCTTGCCAGGCGCCCGGCACCAGCGGCCCTTACACTACCTATTGGTTCCTGAAGAACGCCGACGGCACCAAGGTAACCAACGGCGAAGTGTATTTCACCTATAAAGTCCAATAACAAATCCTATACAGAGACAAGCAACGGGCAGGCGTTAAGCCTGCCCGTTTTGTTTTAGTATCGATTCTATTGCGCGGATAGACTCGTTTGAATCACAAAAACCAAACGTTATTTTACGGTTACCGTGGTAAACCCGTATTTCGCCAGGACAGCCTGCCCATCAGTGGATAGCACGCATTCGACGAAAGCCTGCGTCCATTCGGGATTCCTGCTGTCAGCAATTGCGGCTCTCGGATAGGCGGCAATGAGGTTCAGCTCATCAGGAATACGAATTTGAAATTCCCTTATCTGGACAAGTGATTACTGACAACCCGTTCCCGCATCTCACCTGTGCAGGCATAGATAAATGTCATGATCGTTGATACTAAAAACCAACTCACTTTCATCAACCTGGTATTCCTCGGGCGATAATCCTTGCGCCAGCAGCACTTCCGCCGGTCCGCTCACCTCATGCCGGTTCACCACCACGAACACCCGCGGGTGAGTTTCCCGATTGATG
>ENA-UOYA01002930-UOYA01002930.1-activated-sludge-metagenome-genome-assembly--contig:-NODE-2930-length-15737-cov-11.182375_pt1 | contig 15737 bp, 16 predicted proteins | sample MGYA00238163_ERZ764804 | MGnify/ENA primary metagenome ERZ764804 (study PRJEB28919, sample SAMN05720223) | activated sludge metagenome | isolation source: Anaerobic digester | place: Hong Kong...
AGATACATGCAAAGGTAACAAATTTCATAAAAATAATAACCTAAAAATAACATAATGTTAGCCTTGCAATCAAAAAAATATCATTACCTTTGCATAAGAGTTAATTAATAAGACATTTATCATTAAACGATGAAGCAAATGAAACTATTCAAAAAAGAAAACTTCAACAAGAATTTGTTCGCAAATTCAATATTAATCGGTGCAGCTATTGGTGCCTTTATATACATCTTATTATTTATTTTAAAATGAAACAGAAGAGTCTATTTTACGTAGTTGCCGCTCTCATTTCCGTCATCCTTGTGACGATGGCGAATGAAAACACATTCATGTCTACAGCGTACATCATCAAGATGGGGTTTGCACTGCTGCTGATTATCCTTGTAGTAGTCATGCTAGTGATAGATTTACGAAAGAAAAACAGGGAAAAGGAATGACAATTCCATGCATTGGCAATCGCGAAAAACATCATGATCAGTTCACAAATAAAGATTGTGAAATTAATTAACATTACGAATTTGAATGTTAAAACAATTCCGAAATCTTGACAAAATAAAATCGCGAAATAGAATGGAATTTGCTCCTTAACCGTCGCCGAAACGGCCGAAAGAGGTGAGAGAATTTGCTATTGATATGCTTTCAGGCTCCGCTTTGATGCAAAATGCAGCGCGCTTTGCATCAAAACAGAGCCTGAAATGCCGTTAAACAGAGGCTGTTTGTAGGCTAATTGCAAGAAGAATCGGCCCAAAACGAGAGACAAAAAAGTGATTATCGCCACATTCATTTGATAATCAGATAATTAGGAAATGGTCTAAAATTTCGCTTCTTTTCCGCCAAAGATGTGTTCGGTGGAAAAGAAGCGAAATATAATGTTAAAAAATTGACTCTAAATTTTCTCGATATGCAACGTCTGGTCGCAATAATCCACCACGGCTGGGCGATGGGTGATGAAGATGATGGTCTTGTTGTGATTGGCCAGGATGTTGTGCAACAGTTGCCGCTCGGTATCAGGGTCGAGGGCACTCGTGGCCTCATCGAACAACATGATGGAACGGTCGCGAAGCAAGGCACGGGCGATGGCGATGCGCTGAGCCTGACCCTCACTCAGTCCGCCGCCCTGCTCGGAACACAATGTGTTGAGCCCTTCGGGCAAATCGAGCACGAAATCGGCACAACTGTTGTGCAATGCCTCGTCTATCTCTTCGTCGGAAGCATCGAGTTTGCCCAGACGCAGATTGTCGCGGATGGTGCCACTCATCAGCGTGTTGCCCTGCGGCACATACACAAAATTGCAACGCATGCGCGGGGAAAGTTCCCGAGCCACCCGCTTATTATAAATTTCGATGGTGCCGTTCTGCGGATGTATCAGTGCGAGAATCATGCGCACGAGCGTGGTTTTGCCGGCACCGGTCTCGCCCAATATCGCCGTGCAACTGCCGGGATAGAAATCGAAATCCAACGCATCAATCACGTTTCCGTCTTCCTTGTCGTAAGCATACGACACATTTTTGAGTCGGATGCCGCACGGCGCGTGCAGTTCTATCGGGTCGCCCTGCTCTTCCAGCGGATTTTCCTCAAGTTCCATCAATCGCTCGGCAGCCGTGAACACATTGACAAACGCCGGAACCAACTTGGTGAGGTTGCGCGCAGGCCCCTGTATCTTGTTGACCAACTGCAGGAAAGCCGTCATGCCACCAAAAGTGAGTGTGTGTGCCGACATGCGGATGGCAGCCCAAAGAAAGGCGATGAGATAGCCCAGGGCAAAACCGAAATTCAATATCAGATTGGAGAAGACGCTGAACAGGGTGCGCTTCACCACATTATGCCGAAGCTCGCTCTGCGTGTTTTCCAGTTTGTCCACCATCGCCGAGTCGCTCTCCAACGTTTTGATCAACATTCTGTGCTGGATGGTCTCCTGCAACACGCTCTGCACCTTGCTGTCGGAATCGCGCACCTTGCGGGTGAGCCGGCGCATCTGCCCCACATATATCTTGCTCACCGCCACAAACACGGGGATGATGGCGATGATAATAAACGACAATATCTTGTCCATCGAAAAGAGATAGAAGAAGGCACCAAAGAACAGTGCCAGGACAGACAACGTGTTGGGGATGGTCTCAGTGAGGAAATTCACCACCGAACTGACATCAATCTCCAAACGGTTGAGCACGTCACCGGAATGACGTGTCTCCTTGCCTTGCCACTCGGAACGCAAAATCCGGTCGAGCATCTGCTGCTGCATCCGGTTCTGCGCCTTGATGCCAAGGAGATTCCTCACCCAGATACTGGAGATGTTGAGGGCGAAATCGCACAGCACAAGCAGACCCATGATGCCCACAGCCCAATAGATGGAACCGCTGACGACATGAGAAGCCACGTCGATGGCATGCTTCACCGCCCACACCTGGGCAAGACTCACCACGACCTCAAGCAGTCCGATGGAGGCATTGAGCACCGCCTGCAACTGGTTGCCGCGCCATGCACGCCAAAGCCATTTCATAATCACCTTGGCGGAATATTTCGATTCGGGTATACGTAAGAATTCCTTTATTTTCATCATTTTGATTTCATTAGACAGAAAGACAGGTTTTTAGACAGAAAGACATAAAGAACATATATTTTTTTCATCAGGTAGTTCATTGGGAAATTCATTGAATATATTGGTGGCGTATCATCATGGAGAATTTGATGGAGTGTGTTTATGGGGCAAGGCAGAGCCATTGCCCCTACAGAATAGTACGCCACTCATTCTTTAATCCTCATTTTTCATTCTTCGCTCCTCATTTCCCTGCCTTTCCTCCCTCTCCTTGGGAGAGGGCGGGGTGAGGTCATCATTGTCTCGTGTCTGCCCCCCACATCATCTTTTCGCGCAATGTGGAGAAGTAACGCTGATTATGGCGCTTGAGGATTTTGATGCAATAGGGCGCCTTGCGGATGGTGAGTTTGGTACCTTCGAGCAACTTCTCGGAACGGCCGTCGATGGCAGCGAGGAAATTGTGGGAACGGCTCTCCACCGTGAGGGTTATCACAGAATCATCGGATATCACAATCGGACGGATGTTCAGACTATGTGGGGCGACGGGGGTAATACACAGGATGCCCGCCTTCGGCACCATGATGGGACCGCCATTGGAAAGGCTGTATGCCGTGCTGCCCGTGGGAGTGGACACAATCAGACCGTCAGCCTGATACGTCACCAGATATTCATCGTTCACACAGGTGCGGATGGAAATCATCGACGCATTGTCACGCTTCAGCACGGCGATATCGTTGAGCGCGAAAGGATTGCCCTCGATGGGTTCGCCCTCAGCCTCAATCTGTATCACGGTGTGCTCCTCCAACATATAATCCTCCTGATATATCGCATCCAGAGCATTCTCTATTTCACTGGGCAGCACATCGGCAAGGAACCCCAGGCGTCCCATGTTGACCCCGATGATGGGCGTGCCCTTAGCCCCCACCCTGCTGGCAGCTTTGAGGAACGTTCCGTCGCCGCCCATGGAGATGACATAATCCACATCGAAGTTGTAATCATCGAAAACTCCATTGGCCTTGATATCCAACTGCTGGGAATGCGTGAGGAAATCATAGAAAGGGCGATCCACGTAGACTTCGGCCTTGCGCTCCGACAGATAGGACAGGATTTTTTGTATCGATGCCGATTTCTTGGCCTGATATTCATTGCCGAAAATGGCGAATTTGAGTTTGCGTGTAGACATATTTTATGCTTTTTAATATCTCAAACATGGCTAAATGATAAACATTTAGTATATTTGCAGATGTTTTAATGATGCAAAAATACATTTTTTTGTTGATAAACGTATAAAAATATGGCAAAAGTATATGAATTTCTCGCCAATGGCTTCGAGGAAGTCGAGGCGCTGGCACCGGTGGACATCCTCCGCCGCGGTGGTGTGGATATCAAAACTGTCAGTGTCACTGGCAGTCTGTTTGTGGAATCTTCTCACGGTGTAACCCTCAAAGCGGATATGCTTTTCGAGGATGCCGACCTGAAAGATGCCGACCTGCTGATGATTCCGGGCGGTATGCCGGGCTCTACAAACCTGAACGCTCACGATGGTGTGCGCAAGGCGATGCTCGACCAATATAATAAAGGTAAGCGCGTGGGAGCCATCTGTGCCGCCCCGATGGTGCTGGGCAGCATCGGAATACTGAAAGGTAAACGCGCCACATGTTCACCGGGATTCGAGAAATATATGGACGGGGCTACGTACACGCACGAACTCTTCACCGTAGACGGCAACATCATCACCGGCGAAGGGCCCGCAGCAACACTACCTTATGCCTACAAGATATTGTCTTTCTTCATCGGCGACGAAAAGGTGAAGGCATTGCAAAGCAAAATGCAGTATGCACATCTGATGGGGGAAGAGTAATCGGATATGGATTATATCATCATAGTAGCAGGCGGCAAAGGCCTGAGAATGGGCAGCGAGATACCCAAGCAGTTTATGAGTGTGGGCGGCAAACCCATTCTGATGCGCACCATCGAACGGTTTCGCGAATACAGCGAAGCCCTGAACATCATCGTGGTGCTGCCACATGAGCAACAGGATTACTGGCACGAACTGTGCGACAAACATCACTTCACCATCAAACACACCGTTGTGGATGGTGGGGACACGCGCTTCGCGTCATCCAAAAACGGAATCGCAGCCATACCCGACGAAGAAGAAGGTGTTGCGGGGATTCACGACGGCGTGAGACCATTCGTATCTGTGGACGTCATCGACCGCTGCTTCGAGGCGGCACGGGAGGAGTTTGCAGCCATACCCGTCATGCCCGTGACCGACACGCTGAGATATGTAGACAAGCAGGGCGGCGGCAAAAACGTGATGCGGAGCGATTACCGCATCGTGCAGACGCCGCAGGTGTTTGACATCGGACTGCTGAAACAGGCTTTCAACCAACCGTATCAGGAATCGTTCACCGACGATGCTTCGGTGGTGGAAAACCTCGGATGCTCCGTCGATATGGTGGAAGGCAACCGTGAAAACATCAAAATCACCACACCGTTCGATCTGAAAATAGCGGAAAGTATCATAATTGAAAATTGATAATTGATAATTGATAGTTTTAATTACTCTTATAATTGAATCATCAATTTAAGGCAAAAGTAATCATGACTACCAAGCATCAATTATCAACAAATAACGGGAGTAATCATAATTATCAATTTTCAATTATCAATTATCAAATAAAATGACGTTACTGGACCAGGACATCATGTTTTTGCCGGGGATGGGACCCAAGCGCAAGGAGATATTGAACAAAGAGCTCAATATCCACACTTGGGGCGACCTGTTGGAATACTATCCCTACAAATATGTTGACCGCAGCCGTATCTATACCATCAACGAATTGTCGGCAGACATGCCTTTCGTGCAAATCAAAGGCAAGATACTGAGTTTCGAGGAGTTTGAAATGGGACCGCGCAGGAAACGCGTTGTGGCTCATTTCAGCGATGGATTCGGTGTGGTAGACCTTGTCTGGTTCCGTGGCACACAATATATTTACAAGACGTATAAAGTGGGCGTGACGTACATCGTCTTCGGTAAGCCGTCGGTTTATGGCGGCAGATACCAGTTTGCGCATCCCGACATCGACGACGCATCAACCTTGCAACTATCCGAAATGGGGATGCAACCCTATTACTCCACCACGGAGAAGATGAAAAAGATGGGGATGCAGTCGCGCGCCATCGAGAAAATAGAAAAGACACTTATCGAAAAGATTCCCTCGCCGATGCCGGAGACGTTGCCACCTTATATTACAGGTCCGCTACACCTCATCTCGCGCGACGATGCGTTCCGCATGATTCACTATCCGAAGAATGCCGACGAGATGCAACATGCACGCGTGAGACTGAAATTCGAAGAACTATTCTATGTGCAGCTCAACATCCTGCGCTATGCCAGCGACCACCGTAGGAAATACCGCGGATACATTTTCCCGCACGTGGGCGATCTCTTCAACCATTTTTATCAAAACAATCTTCAGTTTGAACTCACCGGCGCACAAAAACGTGTGATGCACGAGATACGTGCCGACATGTGCAGCGGAAAACAGATGAACCGTCTGCTACAAGGCGACGTGGGTTCAGGCAAAACGCTCGTGGCACTGATGTCGATGCTCATCGCGATAGACAACGGCTTTCAGGCTTGCATCATGGCTCCGACAGAAATCCTAGCCGAACAGCATCTCGTCACCATCAAGGAATTCCTACAGGGCATGGATGTGCGCGTGGAACTGCTCACGGGCATTGTCAAAGGCAAGAAACGCAAGGAAGTGCTCGACGGACTCATCGACGGCAGCGTGAAGATACTGGTGGGGACACACGCCATCATCGAAGACCCCGTGCAATTTGCACACCTCGGACTGGCAGTGGTCGACGAGCAGCATCGCTTCGGCGTGAAGCAGCGCGCCAAATTGTGGAGCAAGAGCGATAATCCTCCCCATGTGCTTGTGATGACCGCAACCCCTATCCCCCGCACGCTCGCCATGACCATCTATGGCGATTTGGACGTCAGCGTGATAGACGAATTGCCACCGGGTCGCAAACCGATTCAGACCATCCACAAATTTGATAATCAGATGACGAGCCTGTACAACGGCATCCGTCAACAAATCAGACAAGGACGACAAGTGTATATCGTGTTCCCACTGATACAGGAGAGCGAAAAGAGCGACCTGAAGAATCTGGAAGAAGGTTTCGAGGCCCTGCGCGACATCTTCCCTGAATTCAAGATGAGCAAGGTACACGGGAAGATGAAACCGAAAGACAAGGAAGAGGAGATGCAGAAATTCGTGAAAGGCGAAACACAGATACTGGTCGCCACGACAGTCATCGAAGTGGGCGTGAATGTGCCGAACGCTTCCGTGATGGTCATCCTCGACGCACAACGGTTCGGGCTGTCACAACTGCACCAGTTGCGCGGTCGTGTGGGACGTGGTGCCGACCAGAGCTACTGCATCCTCGTCACCAACTACAAACTGGCGGAAGAAACGCGCAAGCGCATCGACATCATGTGCGAGACTAACGACGGATTCCAAATAGCCGAAGCCGATTTGAAGTTCCGCGGTCCCGGTGATCTTGAAGGCACACAGCAGAGCGGCATCGCCTTTGATTTGAAGATTGCAGACATCGCACGGGACGGACAAATCGTGCAACTGGCACGGGATGAAGCACAGAAAATCATTGAAGCAGACCCCAATTGCAAGAAAAATGAATATATGATTTTGTGGAATAGGTTAAAAGAATTAAGAAAAACGAATATTAATTGGGCTGCAATCAGTTGATATAAATCAAGTATTATTTTCGCATAAAACTAGTATATAAAGGCAAAAGGCAAGGGTTTTGGAAAATTTTCAAATGTGTTAAACCGACAATAAAAACTGTTAATCGAATAACAACTTTGCAATATTTTCGCTATCTTTGCATTGTCTTTTAATAAATCGCTAAACTTTTGTATCGTTCTAGCGATTACCTTTTGAAGGAATAATATACTTATTCCGTATTAAAGACTTAGACCTAAATATTAAATATGAATTTAAAGAAGACTATAAAGACATTAGCCATTTCCGCAATATTAGCATTAGCAGCACAACCTGTAGCTGCCCAAGACCTACTTGCACGTCAGGCGCCAGTAGATAGAAAGATGAAAGCAGTGGATACTCTTGCACTGCAGAAAATTATAGAAAAAGAGAACGCCCAATCACCGGCAGCCGAACTTTATGATGAATGGGACAATAAATACGCACATCGCGGTTCAGAGCTGCCAGACTCATTCAGAATCAATCTTCGTCATTTTTGCATGCCAACACCGAGCCGTGTGGTAACATCCAATTTTGGCGCCCGTTGGGGTCGCATGCACAAAGGTCTAGATATCAAAGTTTATATTGGCGACACCATCCGCGCAGCATTTGCAGGTAAAGTTCGCATCGTGAGATATGAAGGCGGCGGATATGGAAATTATATCGTTATACGCCATCCTAACGGACTGGAAACTATTTACGGTCACCTCTCAAAACAATTGGTTGAAGAGAATCAGGATGTTCGCGCAGGCGAAGTCATTGGACTGGGCGGCAACACGGGCCGAAGCACAGGTTCTCACCTTCATTTCGAAACACGTCTTTGTGGCGTAGCACTGAATCCAGCCATTTTCTTCGATTTCCGTGCACAGGATGTCACAGCCGACAGTTATATGTTCCGTCGCAGTTCATACGAGCGTGAGTCTGCAGAGGCTACACGTGAGCATGGCAAGATTGGCAACGGTGGCTACTCTAATGACGATGTCAGAGGCGAAGTTGCTCAGAACAATGCGGCTACATACGGTGGTGAGAAGTTGTACCACAGAGTTGAAAGCGGCGAAACGCTTGCAACAATCGCACAGAAACGTGGAGTATCAGTATCACAGTTGTGCAGCCTCAATCACATGAGTCGTAACACACGTGTTCGTCCAGGACAGATCTTGAGATATTCTTAATCCATTTATCGCGACAATCATTTCATTACATAAAGAAAGCGCCCGCCAAGAGATTCTTGACGGGCGCTTCATTTTTTAAAGATATTAATCAAATAATATGCTTATTTCTTCACTGGAGCTTTCTTGCATTGAGCGCATTTTGGAGCAGCTTTACCGCACTTGCAACCTTTCTTGCATGTGCAAGGTTTGCCTTGCTTGCAAGCACATTTCATCTTTGGTCCAGCCATAGCTTTGTCGCATTTTGCATCCTTACCAGGAGCTGCGCACTCGCCTTTAGCCGTTTTCTCACACTGTTCTGTCTTAGCACAACATTTCTTAACTGGAGCCTTTGTGCTCTGAGCGCTAGCGAAACTTATTGCAGCCAACATGATGACTGCTGATAGAATAACTTTCTTCATACTTTTTTTGTTTTAAAGAATTAATAACTTAACTGGTCGCAAATATAATTTGTTTTTACAAACACACAAAATTTATTCTGTTATAAAAGTGTAATTTTATAATATTTACAATTTCTTGACCTGATTATGTAAGTATTATGCAATCTGTGAGTCTTATTTCTTCAAGAGTGATCTTAATAAGAACCAACCATGCATCATCAATGTAGTAGCCGTGCCATAATGATGAACCATGAGATGATAACGTTCCTTCAGAGATGCCTTATGATTTTTGATGCTCATACCTCCATCCAGATAATTCACTACTACCGCATGGATATTCTTAAGTGGCAGATGTTGCTGTTCCGCCGTCTTCATCACCCGGATGCACCAATCTACATCAGCGGAATATTTATAAGATATATTATAAGGTGTAATTTTAGCAATGTCGGTACGTACATAAAAGGCCTGATGACATACAAGCATACCATATCTGAATGAACGCCATGTGAGATTTTCAGGCGGTGAGAGTCGACGATGACGCAAGAAATGTCCATCATCATCCACAACATCCGTATCACCGTATAACACGGCAGGCAAGTTTTCGCCTTCAACCACGGCTTGAGAGATTTTGTCCAAGGTATCAGCAGACGGCAACACATCACCCGCATTCAGAAAGACGAGATAGTCGCCAGAAGCCTGAGTGATACCTTTGTTCATTGCATCGTAAAGTCCATTATCCGGCTCCGAGGTGATGCGCACTTCATGACCTAACCCTGATGCATAAGAGCGTTCCATATAGTCTTTCGCCTCTATCAGGGTGTTGTCAGTAGACGCTCCATCGAGTATCAGATGTTCCACGCCACGATAAGTCTGAGCGAGCACACTTTCTGCGGTTCGCCTAAAAACCTTTTCGGCATTATAAACGCATGTCACTATCGTAAATCGAATCATATTCTATAATTTTTAAAAGCCAAAGCTTGGTTATACACTTCTATGTATTTCATGGCAACACTATGCTGGGAATATTGTACAGACACTTTACTGACCGCAGCCTTGCTCAAACTATCATAATCAGCCTCATCCAACACCCAACGGATTCCACGAGCCAAATCATCGGAATCTTTGAAATTGGCCACGTATCCATTGATATGACTATCTATCATCTCTGGTATACCACCCACTTTGAATCCCACACATGGCACTCCACAGGCCATAGATTCCATGATGGTGTTAGGCAAATTATCTTCCAAAGATGGCAGTACAAACGTGTCTGCAGAATTATAAATATCCACAATCTTTCTCGTGTCGTTCACATATCCCAGCGGATAAACAGGCAATGACAGTTGCTCAGCAACATCCTCGCTATGTCCACCAAGTATTGCCACACCTGTATTTGATTTCATTGCAGGATAGGCTGCCACCAGTTTGTTGATTGAATCAACAAAATATGCCATGCCCTTTCGCTCATCGGTAACGCGTTGAGAAACAAAAAGAATGAGGCGTTTGTCTATCGGCAAGCCTGCCCTATGGCGCGATTCCTTTTTATCTTTTTTGCAAAACACACGTGTATCTATCGGGTTTGGTATACTCGTGACACGCTGTCCGACAAAAAGTCCACTCTGCTTAGCTTTTTCTTCAAGCCATCTGCTACAAGCAACGAAATGAATATTGCTATTCGTATATAGGCGGTTCTTACGATTCCAAATTTTGCGCGACAAATCATTTTCAGACCCGCTACCCGGCAATAATCTGCATGAATTGCAAGTTGCCTTGTAGGTTGTACATCCATTGGCATAATGACAAATGCCCGTAGCAGACCACATATCATGCATGGTCCACACAACAGGCTTCCCGCTATCCAATATTTTGCGGATATTCTTCAGCGAGAGCATCCCTTGATTTATCCAACTGAGATGGATAACATCTGCCTCTTGAAATTCAGGCAACGATGTGATATCCGAACCAGCATTTGCGATGTCTATTTCGAAAAGATGAGTACGAGAAAAATGCAGATGCAAAAAAATGCACCAACGTTCCCACAGGAAATGCCATTTCAGCATGCAAGACTTAGGAAGTCCAACCACCGTAATGTTATCTGTTTCCTTGTCCCGAACAAGCATTTTTGCTTTTACACCGTTATTGTTCAGTGCTTCCATCAACCGGTTGGCCGCAACAGCCGCCCCACCCGTCTTTTCACTTGTATTCACAATCAGTACACGCATACTATCAATATTTTAAGACAAAGATAATGTAATTCGAAGACAATGCAAAATAAAATATGTTTTATTTTTTAGTTCGAAAGCAACAGTCCTTTATCATCATCTACATCATGCACGAGAGGATACATAAACAAGTATTATTCATCACCAAAGGAATCTCATCATGGCATACATCATTATTTATTAATATGCGTTATTTTAACGTGTGTGCGGGCACAAATCATTGATTTAAGTCAAGAAAACATTATAAATGTATAAAAACACCATAAAAGTATTGCAATGAACGAAATTTCGTTGTATCTTTGCATCGTCAAAAGGTTAATAGATTGTTTAGGTTAGTAGTAATAGATTTAGGTTTTTAGTTATTAGGTTTTAAGGTAGATTTGATAGATTGTTTAACAGGTAACAATGGAAACCGTGAGGCTTTCATTTGTTTTGAAAAAGATTTTTAGTTAAACATAAAAAATACGCTGTGCTTCGCTGAGAAGCGCAGCGTATTTTATTATAAGTTTAATTCATATCGAAAAACTCACAATACATATAAAGAAGATGTCACGAATCTATACCTCAGATAGATTTTAAGCAGACTCAATGGTTCACTTTCCTGTCACTCAAAACTTTTTTAAAGGCATCGGAACAATCAGCAAAAAAATTATGCTTCAGAACAATCGATATCCTATATAGCTGTTGGGTATCGATATTTTTACGATGGAAAATGTTATAAACAGTAACACGTGTGCAATCCAACTGGGCTGCAAACCAAGTGACAGACTTGCCTTGGTTTCGAATGGCTTTTTCAATTTCCTTACCTATATGTATCATACTCTTATCATTTAATTAGTCAAATGTGTGTGTAGATTTGTTGAAAAGAACTTTTATTACTTGCAAATATAATAATTATTTGTGAAATAAAAAAATAATTTTTTAGTTAAATGCACTAAAATAGTAAAGAATTGGATATAAACATCACAAAATTGTGTCCAAATCACCAAAAAGAATCGGGAACAGTACAAATTGTGCTTTTGGAACAAGGTTTCTCCGACAAATACATCAACAAAACGATTGCCTACCGAGCAATAAAAATGGACTAAAAAGACAATAAGATAAAATGTAAATAAGATTTATTTTAGTCTTGCTTTTCTATAAGAACAGTAGCGTAAGCAGATATGCCCTCTTCACGACCAGTAAAGCCCAACTTTTCCGTTGTCGTGGCTTTGATGGATATATTTTCTTCGTCTGTGCCGATAACTTCAGCAAGACAGGATTTCATGGCAGGGATATGAGGATTGAGCTTGGGATGTTCTGCACAAACGGTGGCATCAACGTTGCCCAAGACATAACCTTTGGTCGCAATGAGATCAACGGTCTGTTTCAGTAATATTTTACTGTCAATATTCAATGTCGATGCAGAAGTATCAGGGAAATGATAACCTATATCACGCATATTGGCGGCGCCAAGGAGGGCATCACATATCGCATGTATCAGAACATCGGCATCGCTATGCCCCAAAAGTCCCATTGCATGATCTATCTTGATACCACCCAACCACAAATCACGACCTGCAACCAACTTGTGAACATCATATCCGAATCCTACTCTGATTTTCATTTTCTGTGAAATAAATCTTTAATTCCATCCATATCAAATGTCAAAGAAAAGCGAAGCGTCTGGTCGAGAGGATTACTCTTGGCTGTGGCAATTACATAACCTGCATCAAGAGAGAATACACTCATTTTGAATCCTGCACCCACTGTGAAATATTTTCGGTTTCCTTTGTTTTCACTTTCATGATGATAACCGGCACGCACTGAAAATTTATCATTATAAGTATATTCGCCACCTACGCTCCACTGAACTTCCTGCATTTCCTCTTTAAAACCATTCGGTGCATCACTGAAGCTCTTGAATATTCCACTAATGGAGGAAACATCGTAATAATCCTTCTGCACACGCTCCTGATATGCCTCGGTCGTCTCTCCATCATTCTGTTTGGGATATGTAGGAACCAGTAACTTGTTGGCATCTGCAGCAATGGTGAAACGGTTGTATTCATCGATAGGAATCATCAATGAACCGCCCAGACGCATGTTGGTAGGAATGAACTCACTGTTATCATCACCTCCGAAAGAGATTTTACTTCCAATGTTGGAAATATTAAGTCCCAAACCCAATTGGCACTCCCGTTCGCCCAAAGTAATATAATTTTGATAATACATGGACAAGTCTGCTGCAAAAGCCGAACCTGGAGACGTGTCAGAGGTGTAATCATAAGTAAGGTCTGAATAAATCCAACGCACACCAGCTGCAATAGAAAACTTCTCGCTCAACATCAATGAATAAGCCACATCAAAAGACATTTCATAAGGATTGATGGTCATGGCTCCATCTGTATCCAACTGCACCTCGCCAAGAGAAAAATAGCGCAAGGAAGAAGATACTGCTGAATAATCTCCAATGCGATAATAACCGCAAAGATAAGCCAAATCCATGTCATTGACCAACTGACGCAACCAAGGCGTATAGTTGAGAGCCACACCCGCACGGGAAATTGTAAACGGATATTTGGCAGGATTCCAATATTGTGAATTGACGTCAGGATCTGTTGCAACACCCACATCACCCATGCCGGCTGAACGTGCATCTGGTGCTATGGTCTGTGATGTTACAGAAGTGTTGATAGGATTAAACATATTCTTCTTGTCCTGCGCCGATATCGAAAGTGAAACCGTCGTCAACAAGAAAGCTATCAATATTTTTGAGATTATATTCATTTTCTTCTATTTAAGTCTTTATAAAACGTTGATTAGCGGTTAATTATTGCCTACCACCACAAGTTTCTTAGCCTTCGTAGTCTGTTTGCTCCCATCTGATGAAATACTTACACGATAGAGGTAAACGCCAGTCTGTAATTTTCCGCCTGTATCTACTGATAGATCCCAATCCACAGTATATGCACTTGAAGTGGCCACGCCCGTCTCCGTATGTTTCCAAAGCAAACGACCACTGATATCGTAAACATTTATTTCCACATCCATATTACTTCCGGTACGGTCATGATTGATGATAAATGTCGTAGACGTTGTAGCAGGATTATTGGTACAACTGACGCTGAACAGCGAAGGTGAAAGACCTTTCACCACATTGAATGAAAGTTGGGCGGTTGATGAATTATTTAAGATATCCCAGGCACGAAACAACAATTGATGCTTGCCTTCTGTGAGTTCTGGTATATTATAATAGGTGGAACCACTGGTGTAAGAACCGAAATTATACGTGTAATTATCATTCAGATTGTAGGTCTGTGACATCTCCCCATCGATAATCAACTGGAGATCATGCCCAATACCATTTCCTAAGGCATTGATACCATCCTCATCTTCCACTTGGGCTACGAAATATGGAGTCGTATTCACATTACCTCCATTTACAAACGATGGAGAATTAAGATAACAATAGATTGACGGACCGATGGAATCAGTACCTGAGATATCGCTACCACCAATAATAAAATCATCAGTCGCACCATTTGCTTCTTGCGTATGCGAGTTATTGACCGCATAAATATTGATAAGCCCCGTGCCCTCGGAATAATCGATATCTTTAGGTATGGAGAAGGAAAATCTAAATCTACCATTGCGCACACTGTCTGAGCCGCTAAATAAAGTTTGGGGACGGTCATAATATGTAAACGCCTCATCTGCCCCACTGGAGGAAGTATCATTCAGTTTGCAAGTTATCAACTTCTGTTTGTCTCTCACTGTGGCAGTCATAATCCCTTCGAAAGAGGTTACACCTTCGATATGGCCTTTTACCGTTGCCACGGTTCCCGCCTTTAGACGGGCTGTATCTGCGACCTGAGTGGTGGAAATGCCATTTATGGAATCAACGATAATCTTTAACGTAGGCTGATTCAATGAAATAGCGGGATCGCCTAACAAGGAATATTGCAGTTTGTTGGTAGTCCGGTCCTGTCCACTGGTTATCAGTTCATTCTTAGCCAATCGTTGCGACTCTCCCAATGTCAGAGCTTTTCCATTCTGCATACTGAGCACTTTACGCAGAAAAGCCATATTGATTACTTTGTTTCGGTCGGCATAAACGGTTCGGGTAGTACCATAAAACGCTACCGAGCCACCACTGGCATTCAGCACAGCTGCCTCACCGATAGTTGAAACTGTGCCATCGAATGGCATGATATCACACGATGCCGTTATCCACAACGGGAGATTCGTATTCTTGAAATTTTCAAAATCGGATAGTTTCAACACTGCTTCATGCGATAACTGGTCGGCACGGCCGTGTCCGGCATAGTCCATAATGAGGGCGCCGACAGCCTGTTGCTGTTTTATCACATTGGTCACTTCCGGATAAGTGTTGCCTGTGGAAGAAGTCTCACGGGTGTAAGCATCCCACATCACCTTCTTCACAACAAGTCCTGGATGCAAGGACGCTGTTTCATTCGCCGCATCATCGGCATCATTCATGTGAAGATTATTGTTGCCGTCATCGCCCATAAACATGACGGTGTTCTGCCATGCGCCTGCATTGGTGTTGTTCACATATTTGATAGTCTTATCGACCATGATTTTTGCTTCCGCCTCAGTAGTCACAGGGAAACGCCCCACAGCTACATCCA
>ENA-UOYA01002931-UOYA01002931.1-activated-sludge-metagenome-genome-assembly--contig:-NODE-2931-length-15723-cov-4.733661_pt1 | contig 15723 bp, 12 predicted proteins | sample MGYA00238163_ERZ764804 | MGnify/ENA primary metagenome ERZ764804 (study PRJEB28919, sample SAMN05720223) | activated sludge metagenome | isolation source: Anaerobic digester | place: Hong Kong...
TTACTTCTTTTAAAAAATAAATAAAAAGTTTTACTACTCTTCTATGTTAAATTGTCGTAATATCTAAAACGCATTTTTCAGATTTCTTTACATATTACTTAATTCGTGGGAAGTTAGGACTCAATATCAGTTTAGAACTATGTCCGTTCAGTAGGCTTCAAGTTCGACAATCTGGAAGAGGTTTTGTTTCGCAGAATTGTAGGTTGGAATCACACGAAGGTAGCGGGCTGTATGCGGAGAAATAATGTCTACCTGCCAGTTTCGATACTCACCCTGGGTTTTGTCAATAACCGTTTCCCAGTTTTGACCGTCTTCGGAGAGTCCTATTCGGTATTGGTAATATCGTTCGTCAAGATTGAACAGTAGCAATTGGATACGGCTAAGGGTTATAGCCTCAGGGAAAAGGAGTGTTATCTCTCCCGGTATTCCACAACAACCAAAGCCTGAAGTTCCTGAATAATTGTCAATATCCCCATCAATAATCCACTCCGGGTTCAGTGAGAGGCAAAAGCCTGAACTGGGTTCAGTGACTTTTGTCCCATTATTTTTATGTGCCCAATTTTTCCCACTGCGGTCCGGAATTTTATATTCTTCAATAGGTGGGAGTGAAGTAAGGGGCTGGTAATCGTTGTTGATGAAATGGACAATGTTTCGATAAATCTCATATAGTTTTTCATCTTTGCTCGTTGCCAATTGATAGATAGTATCGTTTGATTGATACCATGCCATTGGCTTTGTGTTCCATTGAAAATGGTTTCCTGCTTGTAGGTATTGTAAGAAACGAAGTTGGTGAGGTTCGGATGTAAGGATTCTATCGTCCAGTTCCATTTCTGCACCACATTGGAATTGTTGAATCCGATAGCCTGCCAGAGGAAGTCGTCTGTTACCACCGTCCCCGTTAAAAAAGTAGTTTGGCTGTAAGAACATATAATCGAAACCGAGTTCTCTCCATACCCAGATATTATTTCCTGTAAAGAATGGAATCCAGAAAAAATTTAGTCCTCGCTCGTGAACGATTTTTGCCGTCTCTTTGACGGTAGGTATCATTTCATTTGTTATTGATTCGGCAAGCCAGTAGAAGCCGATAAAATCCAGGTGCTCATATTTTGCTTGTTCAATATGATGGCATACCTGCTCAATATACCAACGAATCGCCTTTTGTCTATCCTCTGGCTTCTGAAAATTCAGGGAAGTGTTCGAATCGGGTAGCGTCCCAAAGTTTGTGCATTTTACATCGGGTTCAGGAATAGTGATAATGACTCCGATGTTTTGATGAAGCAATGACCTGCTCTTTAAGTTTCCAGCACATTCATTGATAGAATGGAGGCAGGATAGCCACCTTTCTGCTAACCCTTTCCAGTGTTCTATTTTTGCCACTTCCTCTTCATTTTTCCCACCCCAGAAAAGTTTACCATCGGTGGTGCGATATTCAATCAACAGGAAGGCGTCAAAGAGTGGAAAAGTCTTCCCTGTGCTGGACTCTTTATAAGTGATATAGGGTTCAAAGTCCTCTGCTTGCCAATCCCTTCGACCACCAGCACCGTAATAAATGAGACATATATTTTTGGGAATAGAACTTTTTAAAAAAGTAACATTTTGACTTTCTTCGCCTTCTATAGGACGAAAAACAAGCACAAGAAACAAGAATGTAAAAAGGCAAGTGTAAATAAAATAAGGATTGTTTCTCATAGGTTTTTAAAACAAATTCATGATTGAATTAATGTGTTTTTGTTCAATCTTTCTTTTTTGTAGCAGGGATAATCAATTTTTGCCCTATGTGTAAAACGGATTTAGAAGTCAATTGATTGGCTTCTAAAAGTGTTTCTAATGGGACACCATATTTCTTGCTTATGTTATAGGGATTATCTCCTTTTCCAACAATATGGACTGTTTTTTCTGTCGTCTCTTCTGTTTTTTCTTCTGTTTTCTCTGAAACAGTTGGTTGTTTTTGTTGTTCAGTGGTTGTCTCTTTAGGCTTTTCAGGCTCTTTGGCTTTAACCTCGACTGGCTTTGTGGTAGGAATTTTTAATTCCTGTCCTGCACGCAATTTGGTCGGGTCTTTAATATTATTCCATTCCATAAGCGTTTTAACCGACACACCAAATTTATTTGCCACAATTGCAGGCGTATCGCCCGGATTTAATTTGTAAGTCTGCACTTCCTCAGACTGGACTTCTTCCGATACTATCTTTTCAGGCTCTTTGGCAGGAGGAGTCGGTTCGGAACTTATTTCAGGAGCAGTTTCTTGCGTCGTGGATGTTTCAGCAGGTTTTGTTTCCGCAGAAGGTTTAGCACCGAGCACTTTCAACTTTTGTCCTATTCTCAATGTTGATTTTGCAGTCAAACCATTTGCTTGAAGCAAGTCATTTGTAGACACACCCAGTTTTTTTGCTATCAAGCCGGGATAATCTCCTGCTTGAACGACATATTCATTCCCTTCTCCAACGGTTGCTGCAAGTGAGGTCGTCGAAGAAGGTGTTGTTTCTGCTGTTGCTTTGGTTCGTACCTCCTGAATTTTATATGTTTTTCCTGATTTTAGTTTAGCACCTTTCCGAATACCGTTCCATGAGCAAAACTCGTTTTCGGTAATACCGTAGAGTTTACATATAGAAGAGATTGTCTCACCGCGTTTTACCGTATGGTCTATAGGACCCGAAATTTCTGATGTTTCTTTTTTCTCCCCTTCTGGTGCTTTGGCTGCTACGACTGGTGAAGGAGGTGTTGCCATGTTTTCTTTTTCAGTAGAGGCAGGAGAAGTTGGAACAGATGTCTTCTTTTCCATTGCCATTGTTAAGGGGGATTGTTGCAAATATTCCAATGATTGAGCCCGACTCTCTGCCAGGTATGCCAATCCGATTGCTTCTATTCGTTTTCCGTTAGAGGTGGTTTTGCTTGCCTTTTCAATAAGCCTGTGGACCTCTGCCAGAATCCAATTTGCTCGATGGTCTGTTTCTGAAGCAGAAGAAGAGCCTGTTAAATATTCGGTCAATTTCTCTTCACTTCGTGCAACAATATCTAACAGAGGTTCACGGAAAGGTTCGCCTCGAAATTGTTCTGTAATACAAGCACACTGTAAAAAGTTGGACAACTTTGCAATGAACAAATTTTTTTGTGCCTGTGCTTCATAAGTGTTCACGGGTATCTGTTCTAATAGGGGCAATTCACGAAACAAATTCAGGACATAACTACGATTTTGATTATCCCTGGGATTTTGGGCAATGGCTTTTAATGCTTCTGTAACCGCAGGGCTTCTAATTGTGGAAAATTCCTCACGGTCGAGTTCCTTTACCAGAGTATTTATCTCATTCACGGCTGCCACATACAGAACCTCGTAAGCATTTCCCAATAAATATTGCGGAGTAGATACAGCATCTATAACAAGGGTGTTATCATTTACTTGTGGCAAAGTAGAAGGGTTTCCATAGGTATCAAAGAATTGCGTTGTTGCCAGACCTTCGCCAGAAAGGGTCAGAGGTCCTGCTCCCCAGAAAATCATTATCCAGTGGGTCAACGATTGAAACACAAAGGCATTCATTGTATCGGATTGAGTATACCAACCTAACGGTTCTATATTTTCTGCCCATAGACGAGCACTTCCAGATAAGAACGATACCAACTGCGAGATTTTGCCTTCCTGCACTAATACAGAATAGGGAAGAATCAAGGTGTCAAAACCATACGATTTTGCACTCCATATTTTCTGAATCTGCTCCACAGGGTCAGAAGGCATGGTTTTGTCATTAAATCGCAAAGCCAGTCCAACCCACTCTCCACCATGCTTAATAATCTCATCTTTTAACGATTTCAATTCCTCTTTTGATAAAAAAGGTCCATGCCAGGTTACTTCGTAAGGTACTTCTGTAGAAGTAAGAGATAATATATTGGGAATAGGGTCTATAGATGAAAAAGCAAGACGAAAAGTGCCAATCCCTTTTGATTTTCTAACTATTTCAAACAATCTTTTAATCTGCTCTGGTGAATAGTTCCCTTCAATTTCCCAGGTGCTAACATATCCTCCCAGTCTATTGTTCAGGTCCTCAAAAATATCTAATGGTGAAGAATGTTCATCTAAATTGAAAACCAGTGTAATCTTACAACCAAGAGAGACGGCTCTTTTTATAAGTTCATCCAATCCTTGGAGATTGCTATCAAACGAAATTTCTTTGACACCCAACATTCGTGCAAGATATAGACCCTTCTCATCTGGATTGTAGAGTGCAAAGGGAAATGGCATCTGCTTGTCTATATTCCTGTCAATCCTACAAAATGGAAATTGCCATTCCTGAATCTCACTTTGATATTTTAAGGAAATAGTTGCAATAAAGAAACCCCTCGCTGGCGGGAGGTCGGTTATTGAAATCCAATATTTTCCATTCATATAGGTTGTTGGATTGGTGGGCCTTAATTGAGTAACTGTTTCCCCATCCGATTTTGTAACAGTAATTGCTATCTCAAAGGCAGCATGGGGAGGTCCAGACACGCTGATTATAAGAGGTTCATCTATGTAGGTAAGTGGTAATATCTGGTCAGGAGCAAGACATAACTCAAAAGGAACAGCAGTAGAAATAGTCAAAGCACAAAACATGAGTAAAGAAAACATAAAATTATTCCTTAAAATTCACCTACAAAAGGATTATCTGTTCGTTCCGCTCCGATGGTCGTAGTAGGTCCATGCCCGGGATAAACAACAGTATTATCAGGGAGAAGGAACAATTTTCCCTTAATGGAAGAGAGTAAAGTCTCATAATCGCCACCGGGCAAGTCTGTTCTTCCGATAGAACCCTGGAAAAGCACATCACCCACGAAAGTAATGCCATCACCGACGAGAGAAATATGTCCCGGTGCATGCCCCGGGGTATATAACACTTTCAGAACTATATCCCCTACTTTGATTTCATCACCTTCTTGTAAATAGCCATCTGGCGGTGGTGAAGATTGAACAGGAATCCCAAACATAAGAGCCTGCTGTCCTAATGTCTGAAGTAGTATTTTACTTTCCGGATGCACTAATAACGGAGCACCTGTGGCACGGCATACACCAAAATTCCCGCCACAATGGTCTATATGACAATGAGTATTGATGACTGCTTTCACTTCCAGAGTTTCAAGGTCTTTGATAAGTTTTGGGTTGGCTTCGCCCGGGTCAATGACAATTGCCTCACCCTCGCTTATCAGAATATAAGTGTTTACTAAAAACGGGGTTATTTCATAAACTTTAATTTCCAAGGGAACTACTCCTTTTATATAATTTTCTTTTTAACCCCTATATTATATTATGAGACACAGACATTTTACATTATGAACATTTTCCACTATCACCTGAAACATATCTTCAACTTGCCTTAGTTAAAAATTCCAACGATTCAGTTGGTTTAAGAGAAGGCTTGAAACCTCCTTTGTCTTTCCATCAAAAGAGGTGATGATGAAGGTTGGCGACTCCTGTGCTGTTCCAAGACCGAAATGTAGACGGAAGTTTCCCTGATGTGCCCGTGAATGTTCACCTTCGCCGACAATCCGTAATTTTGCGTTACCTCCGCTCATCTTGCACAAGACCTTATTGGCAAAGCCGTAAGGATTGCCCTTAGAACCCTGAAACTCCACCTCTACCCAGTTTTCTTCAGTATCGCTTACATTTTGGAAAAGACTTAAATACCACCATTCTCCATATTCCGATGAATTGTTTCCTTTTATACGATACCCTAACATCACATCCTGCTTTCCATCATTATTCACATCAACACATTGCACACGGGCGTCGCTTATCTGCGTTTCGGGGATATGTGTCATTGATAAAATCTGCGTTTCCTCAAAGGTTTTCTTCTGTGGGTTGTTCATCATGATTCCCTGAGGTATAGATAGAAGTTCATCATAACCGTCATTATTCAAATCTGCCCAGCATGCCCAGAGCGATTTATCGGGCAAATTAAAATTTTTCGGGACTAACCACTCAAATTCCGTATTCCCTTTATGTCTCATCAGGAAAGTTTTATGGTCAGGTTTATTTGCAAAGAAAAATTCCATATTCCCATCATTGTCAAAATCACACACAGCAAGAAAGTCAGGGACATACTCAATATTTTCTTTAACCTCAATAATCTGTTTCTGGAAATGTGTTCCATTTTGATTCATATATATTGCAGGCTTTTTATTACTAAATGACAATAGGTCCGTATAACCATCGTTATTCATATCAAACCAGAAAACAGGTTGCTCACCTTGAATGTCTAATCCGTAAGCGTTTGCACATTCCACATACTTTTCGTCAGAAGTGGTTTTACGGAATAAACGGCAGGACTCTTCACGAGCACAGACAATAAAAAGTTCCTGAAAATCATCATTATCAATATTTACCCAGCATGCTTTTCTTGTTCCACAGCCACAGTTTTCCATGCCCGAAGAATCGTAAACATTATCAAATTTGCTCGTTTTATTAATAAAAAGTTGGTCTTTTAGCCGTTTTCTAAAAAAATCATACTCCGGGCTTCCACGCAAACCACCCCTTCCCGAGAAAAGGTCTATTTTCTGGTCGCCGTTTATATCTGTCCAGGTATAGGTGTGTCGGTCAAAGGTGTTTAGTGTAAAACTATGTTGCGGCGGTGAGGTTTTGCCTGGACCAATATGAATTTTATTTAGAGGTAGGTCTTCTGATACAGAAATCTGCACAGGAATAGAAGGTCTTCCTACATTTACTATTGTAAGTCCTTCCCTTTCCGAAGAAAACTTGAACCTTGTTTCACCGGGGTCTTCTTTCGTTTTTTGTTCCGTTATTTGCACTGTGGCAACATCGCCTTTTTGGTCCACAACTTCAGCCTGCAAATGGGGAATGTGCATTTCTACTTCTATTTTGGTTGAGATATCCGACGAAGTGATGTAGTATATGTGAATATTCTGCCAGATATAGTAAATGTATAAACCTGCTTCGGTAATGGACGGTGCAGCAATACTACATGCAAAATCAGGAATCTCGGGTAGTAAATCCAATCGCAAATCACTGGTAACATTCTTAAATGCAAAATTCCCTAAATTTTGCAAAATAGAGGGTCGAAAATTACAATTGCTGGAAAAAATATCCAACAAACCATCCTGATTTATATCTGCCACTCCAAAATCAAACAATTGATAGCGATGTATTGGCAGAGAAGTTTGTTCAAAACGAAGGTGTCCATTTTTGAGAGTTGAGCATTGTAGTTCATATCGGGGCAATCCTGTTTCGTCCACAGGAGAAGAAGGAGACAACAAAATCTTCGGATTTAATGTTTCCTCTCTCTTAAGAAAAGAAAGCGAATCTTTCTCAAATACTACGAATACGCCTATACAAATAAAAAAGAGGAGTATAAGGGCTACACCTACTCTTGGCAGCACTTTCATATATTTCCTTTTCAAAACCATTTCTTTTTATCGTATTATATCATTGAAATATATAAAATCGGATTGTTATAAAGGGTAAATATTTATGAATTTAAAAAAGAAACAAGAACGCAGAGTAAAAGTAATACGCAATTTTAAGCCTCAGGGGAAGACCGTTCCTTTTAAAGGACCCGAAAGTATTGACAGTGATTGTCTGGAATGTTTTGAGTATGAATACACAAAAACCAACTCAGGTAGAAACATGGAAATTGTCTCGACCACAGACGAGTTTACTTCGGTATGTCCATTTTCAGGTTTGCCCGATTTTGCGAAAGTAACTGTTCGTTATGTGCCTGATAAATACTGCCTTGAACTACGCTCTTTTAAATATTATCTATTGTCATATCGCGATGTGGGCATCTGGTATGAACACCTTGTAAATCGTATGCTGGAGGACCTCGTTTTTGCATGCCGACCGCGTAAAATGTCCATAACAATTGAATGCAAACCACGCGGAGGTATTGCAAGCACTGTATCTGCATATTACGATATAGATACGATGGGAATACCTGAAAAATGGAAGAGTGTAGAGTAGTTTTATTTCAGTTGTTTATTGAGAAAATTTAACATAGGTTCAATTGCAATCTCATGTCCACCGGGGTGAATAACCAGTTCCATTTTATCTACAGCAACAAATTTTTCATACACGACTTTTATTTCCAGCCATGCTTTTTGTGCTAATGATGGGGGAAACTGGTCAGGTGGTTCTTTCTCACCATTTTGACATTGTAAAGCACGAGGTGCAATCAGTCCATAAATATCAGGAAAATCTACTGCTTCGCGTAAGCCTGGAAATTTCCAACATAAGCAATGATTCTTTTCCATCTGGTCCATATAAGTTAGGAAACCGCAAACAACCGTTGCTTTTATACGGGTGTCCATGGCTCCCAACCACATTGCCATTTCGCCCCCTAACGACAGACCTGCACAGGCAATTCGATGGGTATCCACAAACGGAAGCGATTCAAGGTAATCAACACAACGCATTAAGTCCCAGAGCCGTTCTCCCATCAAGGTTCGACCTGTTTCATAAATCTCATGTTGCCCAATATCTGTGCTTATCACCACATAACCGTTCTGCACCAATTTTTTGCCAAACTCATGATAAGGACTGGATTCCTTTTCAAAAGGGGTATAGCGATTTCCACTATGCCCATGGATACATACAACCGCAGGAAATTTTTTACTTTCAACCGTAAGCGGAACAGCAAGACAAACACGGATACGCCTCTGAAAAGTGCTCTGAATCTCATATTCCTCTAACTTAAATCTTTCACAAACATCTTCCTTTATTTGTCTTACTTCAAAGTCCGTGGGTTTTTGTTCAGGGAATAACAAAATATTTGCTAATTTTTTGCGAACCTCAATTTGCCATTTTTCAAATGAGGTTTTACTAAGCGTTGATTCGTAAATTTTTAACTGTCGCAAGTCGGCATTTTCTGCATAAATAAAGGAGGCTAAAAAGAGACAACTACAAAGTATAAACAAGTAAGCGATTGGGTAAAAGAAATTCCCTTTTTCATAAAATATATTCATAGACTCCTCTCTCGTCATAAATTCGCATCTCTCGTATTTGAGTATAAAACGCCAATTATGATAAATTTATTATTTGGCTAATCAAATCTTATTTTGTATTAGTTCTTAATTTAGTTCTAAATATTTTATTATAACCCCAAACTCTATAAGATATAAAGGTTTTTCCATGATTCAAGAGTTAATGAGAAAACATCGTCGAGCGATTTTAATTTTTGTTGTTCTCGTGATAACAGTACCCTTTGTCCTGTTCTTTGGTATGCCAGGTAGAAATAGACCTACGGTCCAGGTAAAGGACAATCCCATAGCGACCGTTTCAAAACTACCTGTATTGGAAAGTGAGTTTCGCAGAAATTTGAATGCACTTATTCAACAACGCTCTACCCCTGACAAGCCTGTTACGCTGGAAGACCTTGAAAAATCGGGTGAAATAGATAAACTCTTACAACAGATGATAGATTCCAATCTAATCACATTGGAAGAGCAAAAACGAGGTTTTCAGGTAGACCGCAATCTGCTGGTTGAGCAAATGCAAAAATGGCCTCAATTCCGAACGGAAGATGGGAAGTTTGACCGCGAAGCCTGGAACGCATGGGTAGATGCCAATAAAGGGAAAATTAACTGGAACGAGATTTACACTGACCTGCGAAACTCTATATCGAGACAGGTATTCATCAATACCCTTCTAGCACCGGCTCGATTTGATTCGACTGCCATTGAGAAAAGGGTAAAGAATAGTTTCACTCGCATTCGCATCAAATATGCAAAAATCTCCCCCCCAGTAGAGATTAAAGATGAAGAATTAGTTAAATATTTTGAAGAACATAAAGAGGTTTATCGTAATCCAGATACATTAGTAGTAGAAGCAGTTAAAATCTCATTACAGCCTCCTGTTCCAGATAAGGTCAAAGAAGCCTACGAAAAAGCCATAAAGGGAGAAGATTTTGCCACTCTGGCAGATACCTATTCCGACCAGAAAACAAAAAATGGTGGAGATATAGGCTGGCAAACACCGCGTGAAAATGAGCCTCCACATCGTCAGGCTCTTTTCTCTCTGAAAGTAGGCGAAATAAGTGCTCCCATTTACACTTTTGGTGCTTATTATATTTTTAAGTTAGAGGAAGAGCGAACCAATCCTGAGACCAATGCCCGTGAAGTACATGCCCGCCAAATCATGGTTCGCGCCTCTTTAAGTGATGTGGAAAAGAAACAAAAAGAAGATGAAGCAAACGAGATTGTGAAAAGAGCCAATGAAGAAAAAACATTAGAAAAAGTGGCTCAAGAAAAGGGACTCTCCATTACAAAGATAGGACCGTTCAATAAGGATTCCAAAGCAGTAGAAGGAATTACACAGTTTGACTTATATCCGCTCTGTAATGCCTTTATGACACCGGACAAAGATGCAGAATATCAAGTCATAACTGCCCGCGATAATATGTATGTGGCAAAGGTTCTGGAAAGAACCAAAGGCGAAATTCCGCCGCTGGAACAAGTGCGTGAGCGTGTCGTTGAGGACTATACCACCATGGTCAAGAAACAAGAAGATTATAAAAAGAAGGTGGATGAAGTAGTAAATAAGATTAAAGCAGAAGCAAAAACCATTGATGACCTTCCTAAAATATTGCCCGATTTGCAAATTGAAGTAAAAGAAACCTCTCAGGCTTTCACTGCAAAAGATTACCTCTTCCAGGAAGGACTTATGATTGCACCAGAAGAGATTTTCAACGAGTTGGAAGACAAAGATATTGGTGCCCTCGCGGGACCTATCAAAGATTTTGGTAATGAATATTATTTTGTGCAACTGCTGGAAAGAACACTCCCAACAGAAGAAGATAAGCCCAAGATGGAAGAAGAAAAGAAAAAAATGCTGGATATGGAAATACGCATGGCACAAAATGAAATTCTGGGAGACTACCTCCTTTATCTAAGAGAAAACGCTATGAAAAACGGTGTTCCTATCAAAATCAATCAACCATTAATTTCCTCTATATTAGGAGAAAATAAAAAGACAGGACAAGAAGGGGAAACAGAAAAAGGGAAAAAAGCCCCGGCAACACCTGCTTCCGATTTGGAAAAACTGAATACTCTGGTTGGAGATTGAAACTTTTTAATAAGCCGATATCTATATTGCTAATTTTTCTCTGAAAAAATTTAACACTTCTTGTGGGTGAGTCATGTCTTCTCAGGTTATTGTTATTCATCAGGGATGTGAGTGGCATTTTGAACAACCCTTAAAAACTGTCGTTGCTTATCGCATAGAAGAAGTTCTTTCATCATTATATACAGTAGAAAAATGGGTAAAGAGTGGAAAGTATGCGGTAGGTTGGGTTGCGTATGAAGCAGGTCCGGCTTTCGATAAGGCATTTCCCCGTCGAGAAGAAACCATACCCGAATTGCCCCTGGTGTGGTTCGCTATCTTTGATACACCCAAACAATTCCCTCTGGAGTTCCACAATACTCAAAATGATATAACAACTGAGAAATGGCTCTCTCAAATATCTCAGGAGGAATACACACAAGTCCTTAAAAATATCCATGAAAACATATCTTGTGGCAATGTATATCAGGTAAACTTTACTTTCCCACTCCTGAATAAACTTGATGGAAACCTTACTCCCCTCTTCTACCGTCTCTGTTTCGCTCAGGGAACTGGCTATTTTGTATACATAAAGACAGATGATTTTTCTGTGCTTTCTATTTCCCCAGAACTATTTTTTCACTATTCTAACGGAAAGGTTGTCCTAAAACCGATGAAGGGAACCCGACCTCGTGGAAAATGGCATGAAGAAGATATACAAAATATGAATGAATTACAAAATGACCCTAAAGAACGAGCAGAAAATTTAATGATAGTGGACTTAATCAGAAATGACATTGGCAAGGTTGCCGTCTTTGGAAGTGTAAAAGTCCCTTATCTTTTCACCTGTGAACCTTATAGAACGGTCTGGCAAATGACTTCAACAATCGTTGCAAATACAGAAAAAAGTTGGGTAGATGTTTTGAGGGCAATGTTTCCATCGGGCTCTGTTACAGGTGCACCCAAAATATATGCTATGAAATTAATTCAACAATGGGAACAGTTTCCACGAGGGGTATACTGCGGAACAGTAGGATGGATAACCCCTCAGAATGAAGCCGTTTTTAATGTAGCCATACGGACTCTTGTGCATAATCAAAAAACCAAAACAGCCTTCTATTATGTAGGAAGTGGCGTAGTCTGGGATTCCAATTCGGACAAAGAATGGGAAGAATGCCTTACCAAAGGGGCTATCCTTGAAAATTTTCCACCACCATTTAATTTGATTGAGACAACACGAGTGGAAAAGGGTGAAGTCTTTCTCCTCGACTATCATCTTCAAAGACTTGAAAAAAATGCGTATAGATTTCAATTCCCCGTGCCTATATCGCAACTGAAGGAAGAATTATTAAATCATGTAAGGTCTATTTCTGACTCTTTATACAGACTAAAAATTGTAGTTTTCCCCGATGGCAAATTTACTTTTGAAAAGAATACCGATATAGGTTCTACAAAGTTACAAATTACATTAGCCAAAAACCCTATTAACCCCGATAATCTCTTCCTCTATTACAAAACCAGTTATCGAAAAGTGTATGAAGACGCAAGGAAAGAAGCACCCGGGTTTGATGATGTTTTACTCTGGAATAATGAACAATATATTACAGAGAGCACCATTGCAAATGTAGTAGTCCGTTTCGGGGAAAAAATGTATACCCCACCCCTGCATTGTGGCTTGCTCCCCGGAACTTTTCGACAATATCTACTCGACAATCATGTCATTGAAGAACGGGCAATTGCTATAAAAGAATTAGGAGAAGCAGATAAAATATACTTAATCAACTCAGTCCGAAAATGGATTGAAGTTGAATTAAAAACACAATAAGAATAGGACCTATATGACCTATTAACCAATGTTGAGATTTTTTGTAGGGGCACAGGATTCTGCGCCCCTACGAGAATAGGTAAATTGTTGTTATTTGCTACTTGTTGAAGTGCTTACCTTTTGTAATTTTAGTTTCTGTAAAGAACGACGGATAAGGTAAGGTAATAGTTCCTTACGAACTATTTTGTTCAGTTCCAGGTTTTGACCCCGTGCCATTTCAATTGCAGTCTGCACGGCTAATTGAAAAGCCTTCTGTCGCTCTTCTGGCGTTAATTTTCCGTCTTCGCGTGACTTTTTAATTTCTCGCGTGTAGGTATCATAAGTCTTCTGAACGGCACTTTCAATAAGGGTCAGCACAATCCGATATTGCGAATTCCGCACCTTTTGATAAAGTTCGTAAGCACGCATAATTGCCCACAAACATCCAAACAGAAAAAAGCAAACATAGAAAAGAATCGGGTCTAATAACGGGATAGTAGTTGTAAACATGGTTTATTCCTCCTTTTTCGTTCCATTTTTAATCTGGTTTCGGTTGTCTGCGTGAATATGTCCATCGGCATAATCTGCTTTTACAAAGTCAAAATATTTTCTGCAAATCGGCTCAATTTGTGAAGACGGTATCCGTTCCTTATTCTGTTTGTGGCGAGCATAAAAGTCCACAGCAATACCACCATAGCGGTCTAAATGCCTCGAATTTTTTGATACCAATCCACCTTCATCTGTCCAGCCCAATCTCGCTGCAAGGTAGTTTAAATCTTCTTGTGTCCGGGTTGTATCTGTGATGATAATTTCTATCTCTTCCTTAAATATTTTTGCCAATTCCTCGCGTAGTTTGCTTAAAGACACAATCACCGACTTATGAATCATTACCCATCCATTCTTACTTTCAAACTCCTTCAAATTGAAGTGGGTTATGACCCAGTTCCCATCTATCTTAACTGCAAGTTGCACATCATTTCGTCCATCCATAAAGTTCTCCCTTATTTCATTGTTTTTTGTGCCCCTTTATTGAAAGGCTACGGGAAGGGTTGACTATAAGTCCCTTCCCGTAGCAGATTTGAAGAGGGAAATGAGCCGCTAACTCCAATCGCAACGCATAACAACACGAGCCTTCCGATAGATAATGGCAAAATCCGTTACAACCGTCAGATAACTGCGGTCCCACTGCTGATGAATGAGTCGGTCACTTTCTACCAATACATCTTGTTCTGTAAGTTTCTGCACAGCATAACGAGAATCAAGCAAGGTAAAACAATGGGCAGGATGGTCAGCCATAGGAACAAGTTTCACCCCTAACGGTGTGGGCAAGTTCCCTGTTCTTGCGAAATCAAACAGTCCCGAATCCGTAATTTGCGTTAAGGACAAAATCTTCTCCATAGTAGTAGAGTCGGCAATAAGATGTGTCGGCGTGAAAAAATTTTTTGTAGTAAGATGAAGAAAAGCACGGACAAGGTCTGTATAATTCCATGTGTTTGCTGTCTGTGTATTCAGATTTTCTGGGGCTGTATCGCCTCCCGAAGAATCGCCATACGCCAGAACGAGGGCAAGCCGTTTATCCAGGTTTCTACCCAGACACTCCCCAATTCTGCGGAGATGAATGCGAAGCATATCTACGGACATCCTGCGAATGACCTCATAAGAAGCAATTATCCCTCGTCCTAATTTGTCCAATCGGATTACCCTATCCCCGTAGGTTATCTCCGATTCCGGGATAGCCGTGCCTTCACTGACCTGCCGTAATTCTGCCTCTTCTTCCGACTCTTTCATGTAGGGCACATCATAAACGGCACTGTCAATGCGTTCGTCACGAATGATTAATTGGGGATATACTGGTTTCCCCTGCATCCCTGCAATTACCGATTCTCGAACTAAATCGGGGAATAGCCATTTTGCGTTGGGGTCTGTCTGAAAGAATCGTTCTACGGTAATTTGATATAGGTCTATACCAAATTCCCGGGCACAATATTCCTCAACATCTGTCCCTAAAGCCCGGAAATATTGAGTATGTGTAAGTCCTAATGCGGTCAGGGTGTCATACAATTCCTTTCCACGAAGTGTCAAAAGTTTGTCTTTAGGTTGAGACAAAAATTGCATTTGTTCTGTTAGTTTCATATTTGTTGATACCATTGAGAAATCCTCCTGTTTAGCGTTAGAGTAGAACATGAACCCGATTTGTCGAGCCATCTACCTTGATTACCCTTCCATAGCCATTCCCGGAAGCAGGTGCCTTGACTGTGCCCGGTTGCGTTGAACCAACGATACCATGCACTCCATCAATGGTTGGGGGCACCCCTTGATAATTAAAGATACACACACCCTTAACCTTGATAGGAACGGCTGTATCGTTCGTATCACAATCATTCATGGCTTGCCCAAAAATAACATCCTCTCCTATAAAGGTGTTCGTAACTTCATACCCAGCGACAATCTTCACGGCATCTCCACGATGAATATTTACAATTCCCGTCGTCGGTGTACTACAAGTAATAATCAATTCTGTATATGTTCCTCCAATATCTCCAAAAGCCATAATGTTTCCTCCTATTAGGTTAAATGTTTATTTGTTACTACCGCTCTGTTTTTCTTGCCCAAGAACCAGATGAATCAAATTTTGAGAGGCATGTCCTTCTGTTCTATTTGACCATGACTCATCTACCTTCTCTGGTTGGGATAGCCTTTCAGGGGGAGACTGCAATTCAAAACGGTCCTCCCATTTTTTTAGGTAAGCATGTATTTCGCTTAACGAGCACCTGGACAGGACCTTTTCCCATTGGGAAGTATCAAAACAATCCCCTTCCAAAAACTTACCCAGACCGCATAACCTCTGAATAGCATATTCCCGTGCCTCTACCCCATCTTCCATGAGCGAAAGAGCCTGTGC
>ENA-UOYA01002932-UOYA01002932.1-activated-sludge-metagenome-genome-assembly--contig:-NODE-2932-length-15720-cov-10.967316_pt1 | contig 15720 bp, 10 predicted proteins | sample MGYA00238163_ERZ764804 | MGnify/ENA primary metagenome ERZ764804 (study PRJEB28919, sample SAMN05720223) | activated sludge metagenome | isolation source: Anaerobic digester | place: Hong Kong...
AAGCGGTCTAATAATATTCCAAAAACCTGCCTGAATTTCCTGACCCCGAACGAGGCGCTTTCTAAGTATATGGGCGTGACGTAAAGCGATTATGGGCTATGTCTAACTGCGTTATCCATAACCCGAAACCATTATATCATTGGTGTGTTGTCAAGGGTCAAGATGAACGGCTTCGCCGCCCTTGACAAGGTAAATCGGCGTGAACCTCTTTTTTTACCCAAAAGTGTCACCCATCATTGACACTTCTACATTTTTTGGCGGACCGGCGCCGGCAAAAATGCGCCTTGATTTGGATATGCCTTTGTGGTAGAATAAAAATAAATTTCCATAGGGGAATTATCGCCGTATAAAACGCGGGAGGGGATGTCTGTGGAGAGCAGGGGATTTGAGGTGCGCCAAGCGCAGGGCGTCCAATACCTCGCCGTTTCTGCCTTTGAACAAACGGGCAAAGCAAAGGCGGTATTTTCCACCCGCATAGGCGGCGTGAGCGAGGGGCACTTCGAGTCCCTTAACCTGGGCCTGCACAGGGGCGACGACCCTGAGCGAGTGCGTGAGAATTTCCGCCTTTTCTGCGAGGCCGCCGGGTTAGATGCCGGCCGGCTGGTGCTTACGGCACAGAGCCATACAAAAAACGTCATCGCCGTAACCGCGGACGACTGCGGCAGGGGCCTTTCCCGCGAGGGCTTTTCCGATGTGGACGGGCTTGTGACCGGCGAAAAAAATGTTTTCCTTACCGCCTTCTTCGCAGACTGCGTACCCGCTTTTCTTCTTGACCCCGGCAAGGGCGTGTGCGGGGTGGTGCACTCCGGATGGCGCGGCACAGCGGCGCGCATAGCCGAAAACGCCGTTTTGCTGATGACCCGTGAATACGGCTGCCGCCCGGATGACATACTGGCCGCTGTCGGCCCCTCTGTGTGCGCCCGGCATTACGAGGTGTCGGAGAAGGTGGCCAACATCATAACCAAAGGGAGCCGGTGCCCCGAGGCGGCGCTTTACACGGAGGGGCACTGGCATGCCGACCTGTGGGAAGCCAACCGTGCGGTTCTGCTGCAGAGCGGTATAGCGCCCGCCAACATAACCATGTCGGGCGAATGCACAGTGTGCCGCCCCGACCGGTATTATTCCCATCGTTTGTGTGGGGTGAGGCGCGGCAGCCTTTGCGCCGTAATCGGGCTTGTTTGAATCGTTTCGGGTACGTTTGGTTTGAAAGGCATGGAGGGGAAACGCATGGGCGCAAGGCCGCCGAGGGCAAGACGCCTTAAAAAAGCGCTCGCGCTGTTTGCGGGAGCGCTTATGTCGCTGTCCCTGTGCGCCTGTGGGAACGGCGAGGGGCCCGGCGAGCAGTCGCAGCAGGACAAGCCCGCCGATAAGCAGCCCCTGACGTTTACCCTGCCTTACCGCCCGTCGGAATCCCTGAACCCCTTCACCGTGACCGACCGCCTTAATTACGATATGCTCGCGCTGGTGCACGACGGCCTTGTCTATATCGGGCAGGATTTTGTCGCCCATCCCAAGGTGGCCTCGGCGTTTTCCGCCGACGGCGGCGCCATTGTATTCACGCTGCGCGACGACGTGCGCTTTCACGACGGCTCGAGGCTTACCGCGGAGGATGTGGAATACTCCTTTGCACAGGCCCGGAAAGCCGCCCGCTTTGCGCTCACCTTTGAGAAGGTCCGCGCCTTTCGCGCCAATCCGGACGGCACCTTTACCGTGGAATTAAAGCAGCCATACGAGCGCGCTGTGGCGCTCTTTACCTTTCCGGTGGTCAAAAAAGGCTCGGCTGAAAACGGCGCAGTGCCCATAGGCTGCGGCAGATACCGCCTTATGGGGAACGACGGGCACTACCGTCTCGAGGCCAACGCCGACTATTACGGCGGCAAGCTGGGCATTTCCTCCATCGCGCTTGTGGAGATACTGGACACCTCCACCCTTTACAGCGCGCTGAGTTCCGGCCTTATCCACGCCGTTTACACCGATATGACAAAGATCGGTGTCAGCGTCAAGGGCAATGTGGAGCTCCGGGATTTCCCCGAAAACAGGATAGTCTTTTTGGGCCTTAACGCGTCTAAGGAATACTTTAAGGACGAAAACGTCAGAAAGGCCATTTCCTTTGCCATAGACCGCGAATATATCGCGGACACCGTGATGCTCGGGTATGCTTGGGCCGCCAACAGGCCCTTCAATCCCGCATGGGCGGAGGCGGGCGCGGCCGGCGGGGATATGGGGCGCTCGCCGGAGGAGGCGTCGGCGCTGCTTGACCGCGCCGGCTTTAAGGCCGACAACCTCGGCAGGCGCAGCTACAACGGCAAAAGCCTTGAGCTTGTCATAGCCGTCAACTCCGAGAACCGCCTGCGCGTGCAGATGGCGCAGACCATAGCCCATTTCCTCGGAGCCGTGGGGCTTTCGGCCGAGGTGCGCGCCATGAAGCAGGACGATTACAAAAAGGCCTTAAACCGCCGGGACTACGATATATATATCGGCGAGGTCAAGCTGCAAAACGACATGGATATAACGCCCCTGCTGTCCCCCGGCGTCAATTTTACGGGCAAGAAAAGCGCGGCGCTGGAGGCGGCCGTCCGTTCCTTCAATTTAGGCGAGATGGACATCAGCGAGCTTTCACAGATATTCGACAGCGAAATGCCCATACTGCCGGTGTTTTTCAAGAAGGGCACCCTAATCATAACGCGCAGGGTGGACGGCGACCACAGGCCTACGCAGGAGGACATCTTCGGCGGTATAGAAACCTACAAGCCGGCCTGACGTAGAGGGCGATGACCACATCACGCCGTATTCAATTGCCGGCGGTACGCGGGCGGTGGGCGTCGTCCCCTGCCGGCCGGCCAAATACATAGGAGAATGCTTATGATAGTGCTGGCGCACCTTGCGGACCTGCATCTGGATACGCCGTTTTCGGCTTTGAGCCCGTCGGACGCGGCCGTCCGCAGGCAGGAGCTTAAGGAAACCTTTGCCGCGGCTGTGGCGTATGCCGTAAGTACAGGTGCGCGCCTTATGCTTCTTTGCGGCGACCTTTTCGACAACGAATACGCCGGCGGACAGACGGCGGCCTTCCTCGCACGCATCATGGGCGAGGTTCCGGACATCCGCTTTTTCATAGCGCCCGGAAATCACGACTACCTGTCGGCGCACTCCGTTTACCGCACGACCGCCTTTCCGGAAAACGTACACATCTTCGGCGGCGGCATGGAGAGGGTGGATATACCCGGCACCGACGTGACGGTCTATGGCTTCGGAGCGACGGCCCCCCAGTGCCTCGAACGCCCGCTTTCGGGCTTTCGCGTGGCCGACACCGGCCGGATCAACATCATGGCCGCGCACATGACCCTCACCACAAGCCCGCACAAGGAATTGTACACCCCCGTCACGGCGGAGGATATTGCCCGAAGCGGGCTTACTTATCTCGCGCTCGGCCATATCCACTCATTCTCAGGCATCCAGAGGGCGGGGCGCACCTTTTACGCGTATCCGGGCTGCCCCGAAGGACGGGGTTTCGACGAATGCGGGCCAAAGGGCATGATAGCGGGCACGGTGGACAAAACCGGCTGCGCGCTCTCGTTCGTGCCGCTGCAAAGACGCAGCTACGAGACGGTGACGGCCGACCTGTCGGGCGTATCCGACCATTACGAGGCCAAGGCCCGGATAGCCGCAGCTTTAAAGGAGCTGTCGCTCAGCTCCCTTGTAAGGGTGGTGCTGAGCGGGCGCGTCAAGGGCGATTATCTGCCCGAGCCTGCGGTTCTTGCGGAGGCCTGCGGCGGCTTTTTTTACGCCGAGATAACCGACTCGACCTCGGCCGGCCCGGAGCTTTCCGAGCTTGCAAGCGAGCGCACGCTTAAGGGGCTTTTTGTGCGTCGGATGATGAAGATAATAGAAAAGGCCGCGGACGGCGAGGAAAAGCGTCTTGCCGACCGGGCGCTGCGCTTCGGTCTTAAGGCCCTTGCCGACGAGGAGGTGCCCTGCCTTGAGGATTAAACGTCTGACGCTGACGCGCTTCGGCAAATTCATCGGCAAAAGCGTGGAAATAGGCGACGGCTTTAACGTGATTCACGGAAAAAACGAAGCGGGCAAAAGCACCCTCGCGGCGTTTATACTGTTTATGCTGTACGGCATGCCTAAGGAGCGCGTCTCAAAGGGCAACCCGCTGCCCGACCGCGAAAGGTTTGTCCCGTGGGGCGAGGACAGCGTGGCCGGCACTATGGAGATAGAGGCGGGCGGGCGCGATATCGTGATAGAGCGCCAGTACAAAAAAGGCGCCAACACGGGCGCTAAGGTCTATTACAAGGCAACCGGCGAGGCTGTGCCGGGCTTTGAGGGTGCCGAGCCGGGACAGGTGCTGTTTGAGGTGGGGTCGCAGGCCTTCGGGGCAACCGTATTCATACGCCAGTCGGAGCTTATGGTGGAGGACTGCGCCGAGCTTGAGCTGAAGCTTAGAAACCTCGTTACCGGCGCGGAGGAGGATGTGTCCTACGCCAACGCCCAAAGAAGACTCGACACGGCGAGAAAAAGGCTTGAGAACCAGCGCGGCGGGATGATAGCCGAGCTTTCCAAGGAGATAGGGCGGCACAGGGAGAGCCTCGCCCGGGCGAATCTCGCTATGGAGGGCTGGCAGAGGGACAACGAGCGCCGCCGCGAGCTGGAAAAAGAGCGCGACAGTGTAAAAAAGGAGCTTGAAGCGCTTAAAGAGCGCATAAAATACGTGCGTGCGCGCGCCGCCCTCGATAAGCTTGAGAGCATCCGGGAGGCCCGCAGGGAGGAAAAGCGCATTGCCGCGGGGCTGGCCGACGTGGAAAAGTCTCTTGTGGCCGGGGATGCCGTTATAGACGGACAGCTTGTCGCAAAGCTGAGGCAGACCGCCCACGACCTGCGGCTCGAGCAGAAGCGGCTCGAGATGTGCGAGCTGGACGTCGCCCAGTCGCAGAAGCGCTTAGAGCAGCTTGAGGACGAGCTTTCGGCGTTCGGCAGTCTCACGGAGGAGGCCGAGGCCGTGCGCGAGAAGCTTAAAACAGCACCGTCGGTGCATTCGCGCATGCTGCTGCTGATAGGCTCGCTGCTAATCATACTGGGTCTTTTCGGGCTTTTCGGCTCCTTCCTCATGGGCATGATGCTGGAGACCATACTGCCGTCCGTTCTCATACTCGTGGGCGGGGCGTTTTCGGTGAGCCTTCATTTCACGCGCGCCGACCAGAACAGCGCCGACTCGGTCGCCCGGCGCTACGGCTATCCCCACGCCGACAAGCTGGCGGAGGCGCTCGACAGCATACAGAAGCTTATGCGCGAGCGCGACGCCGCCCGCATGATACAGGACGAGGCGCGGGAACGCTACGAACGGCAGACGGCGGTGACAAGGGGCATTGCCGACGAGCTGGCGCTTCTGACTGCGGATTTCGCTCTGCCGAAGGTCTCGACGGCTACGGTGGAGCTTTTGTGCTCAACGCTGTCTGAGAAACTGCGCCAGCAGGAATTTTACAAAAAAAGGCTGGACGCCGTATGCGAACGGCTGGCCGGGCTTCTCATGGGCGTGGACGAGCAGGCGCTGGAGAGCCTGGCCGCCTCGGGCGCGGCGCCGCCGGACGGGGAGGCCGGCACAGAGACAGACGAGCGTCAGGCGGAGCAGCGCTCGTTGGAGCTTGAATCCCACCTGGAGGCCCTGACGGCCGAGCTCGCCGAGCTTTCCAGCCGTATGGACAGCGCCTTCGCCCCCGGGCAGTCCCCTGCGGAGATATCCGAGCGCCTGGAAACGCTTTGCGGGCGCAGGTCCCGCCTCGAATTCAACAGGGACGCGCTGTCCCTCTCCCTTTCGGTTCTCTGCGAATGCTTCGAGACCCTTCAGATGACCTTCGCGCCGGAGCTGAACCGGCGGGCCGGAGATTACTTTGCAAGTCTTACCGGGCGGGCGGGCCGCGAGCTTGTGATAGATTCCCGTTCAAATGTGCGGATTTCGGACGGCAGCGCCCTTAGGGAGCTCAACTATTTCAGTCAGGGCACGCGCGACGCCGCGTACCTGTCGGTGCGCCTGGCGGCCGTGTCGCTCATTTTCACGCGCGAACCGCCGCCGCTCGTGTTCGACGACATACTCGCCCGCTTTGACCCGGAGCGCAGCGCCAACGCCATAAGGATGTTAGCGGCGGTAGGCGGGCTTTCGCAGGTGATTCTGTTCACCTGCCGCAGCGACGAGGCAAAGGCAGCCTTGGCGGCCGGCGCGTCGGTAATCGGCCTTTCTTAAGCAAAGGGGCGCGCCTTATCCCTCAAAGCGCGCGAAAGAGGCCTTATTCATGCAATAAAAGGCCATAGTAAAAAAAGTGTTGTCTTTACGGTCCAAAATAGATATAATAGGAATGCATGCACAACCGAAGGAGGGAAAAGCTTTGCTTAAGGTCGAAAACAGCATAGGCAGCATTTTGGTGTACGACAAGGTAATAGCGCAGATAGTCGGCCATGTGGCGTCCGACTGTTACGGCGTGCTGGGCATGGCCGCGCGCAGCGCTACCGACAACTTCATTTCGCTCCTTAAGGGCGACGACAAGGAAAAGGGCGTCAAAATCGTTGCGGACAACGATGAGATCAATATAGAGATTCACATAGTGGTCATATATGGGATAAACATCAACGCCATAAGCAGCAGCATTATAAACAAGGTGACCTACTGCGTGCAGGAGCTCACCGGGTACCGCGTCTCAAAGGTGGATGTGTTTGTGGATTCCATGAAGGTATAGCGGCCTTGACGTGGAAATAATGCAGATATGATAGGAGTGCCGCTTTGATGCGTATAAACGGAGATCTGTGGCGCGACATGATTTTGTCGGCCGCCAACAATATAGAAAACAATAAAAAGGCTGTCAACGACCTGAACGTTTTTCCCGTGCCCGACGGCGATACGGGCATCAATATGAGCCTTACCCTCGGGGCTATTAAAAAAGAGCTTTCGGAGGGGGCTGGGCTTGAAATAGGGTGGGTAGCGGAATGTGCCGCCAACGCCATGATACGCAGCGCCAGAGGCAATTCCGGCGTCATATTGTCGCTGCTGTTCAGGGGTATGGCCAAGGCCTTGAAGGGCTGTGCGGACGCGGGGCCCGCCGAGCTTTCGGCCGCCTTTCACTCGGGCGTGGAGGCGGCCTATAAGGCTGTCATGAAGCCCACCGAGGGCACTATCCTCACGGTGGCGCGGGTGTCGGCCGAATCGGCCGCGAAGGTGGCCGAAACGTCGGACGACCCGGCCGAGTTTTTTGAGGAGCTGCTGCTCCAGGCGCGGCTTACTCTGCAGCAGACGCCCGAGCTTCTGCCAGTTTTAAAGCAGGCCAAGGTGGTGGACGCCGGCGGCTTCGGCTATGTGCTGGTGCTGGAGGGCATGCTGAGCGCGCTGCGCGGCGCGGCCGTTGCGGCGGCCGAACCCGACGCCGACGGGGAAAGCCGGGAATCGGCGCAGTTTTCGGATTTTGTCACCGAGGATATACTTTACACCTACTGCACCGAGTTTATCGTGAATAAGGACCCGCAGACGCAGGACACGTCGGCCTTCACGTCCTATCTTCAGACGATAGGCGACAGCGTGGTGGCGGTGGACGACGGCAGCTTTATAAAGGTGCACGTCCATACAAACCATCCCGGGCAGGTGCTGGAGGAGGCGCTCTCAATAGGCGCGCTGTCGAGTATAAAGATAGAGAACATGAAGGAGCAGCACACCAGCATGAGCGAGGGCCAGCGGAAGGAGCCCGAAAAGGGCGGGGGTGCGCGGGCAAAGCCGGAAAAGGAGTACGGCTTTGTGGCGGTCGCCGCGGGCAGCGGCTTCGAGATGGTGTTCCAGGATCTGGGCGTCGACCATGTGGTCATGGGCGGCCAGACCATGAACCCCAGTACGGAGGATATTCTGGAGGCTGTCCGCAAAACGCCGGCGCATACGGTGTTTGTTCTGCCCAATAATAAGAATATCATCATGGCGGCCGAGCAGGTCTGCGAGCTGACCGATATAAAGGTCATCGTGCTGCCCACAAAATCGGTGCCCCAGGGCATATCTGCCCTTTTGGCCTTTCAGCCCGACGCCGACGCCGAGCAAAACCGCGAGCAGATGACGGAAGCCTTCACTCGCGTGCGCACCGGTCTTGTCACCTACGCCGCACGCAACTCGGAATTCGACGGCAAGAGCATCAAGGAGGGCCAGACGCTGGGCCTTTTGGAAGGAAAGCTGGCCTGTGTGTGCGACAGCGGCGACAAATGCCTTAAGAAGCTTTTCAAGCTGCTTGTCGAAGATATGTCGTCACCCTATATAACGCTGTTTTACGGCGAGGATGTGACGGAGGACGAAGCGGAGCGGGTGCGCGATATGCTTAGCGCGACCGGGCAGTACGAAATCAACGTCGTAAGAGGCGGTCAGCCGGTTTACAGCTATATACTGTCGGCGGAATAAGCTCCGCCGCGCCCCGCGTTTTCCGAAAGGGGGAGTCTGCATGAAAAAAAGATGGCTCAAGCTTTTTCTGTATTCGTTCATCATAACCTTTTCCGTTTTAGCTCTTTCGGGCACCATCTATTACGTGTCGGCGACTCTGCTGATCGACCCGGCCGGCGAGTCCATCCGGAAAGGGCAGGAGGCCCTCGCCGACAACCGGCTTGACGACGCCGAGAAATATTTCAAAAGGGCTTTGAAATCCAACGAGACATCCACCGACGGCCGCGTGGGACTCGCCGACGTATATGTGAAAAAGGGGCAGATAGGCGAGGCGGTAAACGTCCTCAAGGAGGGCATATCCCTGTCGCTGGGCGTGTACGAGTATTACGAGAAGATAATAAGGATATACACCGAAAACAACATGATCGCAGAGGCGAGAAGCTTTATAAACGCCATCTCCAACCAGTTCGTGTCACGCAAGCTAAGGGACAACATGCCCGCTCCGGTGACGGCGTCGCCCGAGCCGGGCCAGTACGACAAGGCAATATCGGTCAAGCTTTCCTCCTCGGAAGGCGCCAAAATCTATTACACGACCGACGGCAGCCAGCCGACCCTGCAGTCTACCCTTTACGACGGCAAAAGCATCAGCGTAAAGGAAACCATCACCCTGCGGGCCTTCGCCGTCAACGACAAGATGATCCTCAGCGAGACCGAGCTAAGCGCCAGCTATATCGTAGTTCAGACCAACAAGAAATATACCTTTGTCGACCCCAAGGTGGAGACTATCGTGCGCGCCATGCTCAATGTGCCCGACGGCGACGTCACCTATAAGCAGATTCTCTCCATCCGCAAGTTCACCAACATAGACGCGGCAGGCAATCCGTTCGAGGGCGCTATTACAAGGCTCGACGATATCCTGCAAATGAAAAACCTCTCCGAGCTTACGCTCGCGGGCGAGCAGATGATTACCGATTACAGCGGGCTTTCCTCGCTGCCGGTGCTGCGCACCCTCACCCTGCGAAGCTGCGGCATAAACGACACCACCTTTAAGGCCATAGCCTCCAATACCATGCTTATATCTCTGGACCTCTCGCAGAACACAATATCCGACATCACGCAGATATCCGGCATGAACAACCTTTCTTACCTGTCCCTTTCCAACAACATGATAGCGGATTTCACGCCGCTGTCCGCCCTGACAAGCCTAAAGACCCTCGATATCTCAAAAAATCTGGCCTCCGATATCTCGGCCTTGTCAACCCTCGGCCATCTTAACGAGCTAAAGGCGGACAACAACCAAATCACCGACTTTTCGCCTGTTTGCTCGCTTTCGTCGCTGGCGCGCCTCAGCCTTTCGGACAACCAGATAATGGTGGTGCCGGATATGGCGAGGCTGACGGCGCTTACGGAGCTCGACCTTTCGGGCAATAACGTGGCTAATCTCGTGCCGCTGGCCGTCTGCAGCTCGCTCGATTCCCTCGATATAAGCCGCAACGCCGTGTACGACCTGGCGCCGCTGTCAAACCTCCGGCTCACAAGGCTTATCGCGTCTGACAACCATATACCAAGCCTTGCCCCGGTCGCGTCAATGCGCCAGCTCAAGATTCTGGATGTTTCCGGCAACTATCTGTCCGACATATCCCCGCTGGCCTCTTTGCCGCAGCTTGAATCGCTTTACATCAGCAGAAACGATATCTGGGATGTTTCCGGACTGGGTTCGATTTCATCCCTCCGCGAGATATATTGCTCCGACATCCCGGCGGACGATTATTCCGCCATCAACACTCAGGTGGTGCGCGTCTACCGGTAGGCGGACGGTATCATAAATAGAAAGGGCGTACGCGCCCGAAAAGCCAAGGACGTGCGAAAACAATCCCGCAGCCTCACCGCTGCGGGATTGTAAAAAGGGGAGATTTTGGGTGGACGTGCTTAGAGAACCGATTTTACAAAGACTTAAGGACCCGCCGAAAAAGTACCGCCCAGTTCCGTTTTGGTCGTGGAACGAGCGGCTAAACGTCGAAACGACCCGCTGGCAGATAGAGGAAATGGATAAGGCGGGCATGGGCGGCTATTTCATGCACGCCCGCGGCGGTCTTATGACCGAATACATGGGCGCCCAATGGATGGACAACATCCGGGCGGGGCTTGACGAGGCGCGCCGGCGGGGCATGTCGGCCTGGGGCTACGACGAAAACGGCTGGCCCAGCGGCTTCGGCAACGGTATAGTGAATGGGCTTGGGCTTTCCTATCAGCAGAAATATCTGCGCTTCGAGCGCCTTGAAAGGCCCGTCTTTAGCGAGCGCACCATAACCTGTATTGACTGCGACGGCGGCGTTTTGCATTTTTATTATGACGTCAACCCCTTTTATGTGGACACCCTCGACCCGCGCGTAACGGAAGCGTTTCTTTCGGCCATCCACGAGCGCTATAAGGCCGAGCTGGGGGACGACTTTGCGGGGCTGGCCGGCTTTTTTACCGACGAGCCGCAAATCTCGCGAAACGGCATTCCCTGGTCGTTCGTCCTGCCCCAGGCCTATAAGGAGGCCTACGGCGAGGAGCTTTTGCCGAGGCTCAGCGAGCTCTTCTTCAGAGAGGGGTTGTGGACGCGCACGCGGGTGCGCTTCTGGTCGCTCGTACGGGACCTTTTCGTCGAGGGGTATATGAAGCGCATATACGAATGGTGCGAAAAAAACGGCACGCGCCTTACAGGGCACATGGTGCTCGAGGACAGCCTCGAGAGCCAGCTTGCGTCCAATGGCGCCTGCATGCCGAATTACGAATACATGCACATCCCCGGCATAGACCTGTTGTGCCGGCGTCTCGGTTCGCCGCTTTTGCCGCTGCAGATCTCCTCGGTCGCGCAGCAGCTTGGTAAACGCCAGGTTTTGAGCGAGACCTTCGCCCTTTGCGGCTGGGACGTCAGCTTCGAGGAGCTGAGGTGGCTTTACGAATGGCAGATGGCGCGCGGCATAAACCTTTTATGCCAGCATCTTGAGGGGTATTCGCTCCGCGGAATCCGCAAGCGCGATTACCCGGCCTCGCTCTTTTACCAGCAGCCGTGGTGGGACGAATACCGTGCGTTCAACGACGCTATGAGCCGTATAGGCATGCTGCTCTGCGACGGCGACCCGCAGGTGGGCGTGCTGCTGCTGCATCCCCAGTCCTCAGCCTGGGTGTGTTACGACGACGGCCAAAATGTCGGGCTTTCGGAGCTCGACAGGGATTTTCTAAGTCTTATAAAAAACATGGAGGCCGCGCAGATACCGTTTCATCTCGGCGACGAGCGCATTATGGCGCGGCATGGCGCGGTGAAAGGCACAAGCCTTGCCGTCGGACAAATGCGCTACGCCGCGGCGGTGGTTCCGCCCATGCGCAATATAAGCGAGGCTGTGCTGGCGCTAATCGAAGCCTTCAGGGACGTCGGCGGGCAGGTCATATTCACCGGAAAGCCTCCCGAGCTTGTGGACGGCGAGCCGTCAGAACGGCCGAGCGCGTTCGCCGCGCGCTGCACGCGGGCCGACATCGCAGGCGCCGCGGAAGCGTTGCCGGAAACGGTGCGGCCTGTGCGCGTCGAGGCCGCCCCGGGCGAGGCCGCCGACTTAGCCGTGACCGTCCGCCGCTTTGACAGCGAGGGACTCACGGTGTATTATCTCGTCAACTCGGCCGACCGCGCCTTTGACGCCCGTATACATGTGCCGCGCGGTGCAAGCGCTGCACGGCTGGAGCCGCTCACCGGCGAGGAGGAGGGGCTTTCGTCGGCGCCCTGCGGGGACGGACTTTGCGTCGACCACCGGTTTTTGGGCATGGATTCGCTCGTGCTGCTGGTTTATGATGAAAAGCGGGAGCCGGCGCGGGCAAGAGAGCCGGGCGGCCGGCCGCTCGAAGGCCTCGAGGGGACATGGGAAATCGCCGGCTGCGACGACAACGCGCTGACGCTCGACGTGTGCGATTACTATTTCGACGGTATGCTGCAGGGCAAAAACGAGCCGGTTTGCAATATCCAGGAGCGCGCCTGTGCCCTGAGGAGGCCTGTGCGCGTCGAGATGCTATTCAAGGTCCGAGTCAAAAAGCTGCCGCGCTCGCCGGTAACACTCGTTCTGGAACGGCCCGACCGCTTTACGGTGACGGTCAACGGCCGTTCGGCCGAAAAGCTTCTGCCGGGCTTTTACTTCGACACGTCCTTTAAGCGGGTGGACATCAGCGGCCTTTTGAAAGAGGGCGAAAACGACATCCTCCTTGGCATTGATTTCGCGCAGCGGCCGCAGGTCTATGACGCCATTGATAAAGCCTTGCAGTTTGAATCGGAGAAAAACAAGCTGACCTACGACGATGAGATTGAAGCCGTATATTTGACGGGGCGTTTCGGCGTGGGCTCGGACGCGCCCTACCGTCCGGCCCCGCGTAGAGCCCTGCTGTGCGACGGCGGCTTTTTCATCACGGCGCTGCCCGAAAGGGTGCAGTCGGGCGACATCACCTCCCAGGGGTTCCCGTTTTTCGCGGGGCGCATACGCCTCAGGCGCACGTTCCGCCTTTCGGCCGGCGAGCTTGAGGGCCGTGTGCTACGGTTCTCGCAGCGCTGCGCGGCGGTGACGTCGGTGTCCGTCAACGGAACGGCGGCGGGGAAGGTGTTCTGGAAGCCGTACGAGGTGCCGCTTGACGGGCTGCTTTCCGAGGGGGAGAATACCGTTGAGATTGAGCTTTGCGGCACGCTGCGAAACCTTTTGGGCCCGCATCATGTGGGCGAGGAATGTTACGAGGTGCATCCCGGCTGCTTTTTCGAGACGTCCCCGCTGTGGGCGGGCGGGCGCAACAAAAAGTGGAGCGATGCTTACTGCTTTGTGCAGTTCGGCTTGTTTTTGGCGTGACGCCAAAAGCGGGCGGCTGATTTCATATAAAACGGCATAAACCGCCCCGTGTCGGCCTATGATATGCCTGGCGGCGGGCAAAGCGCGGCGGACGCCGAGACGTCGGCGTGTCAGGACACGGACATGGCGCCGCCGCGGCGCGGGAGGAGGATTTGCGTTGAACTCGACCGTTAAGAAACGACTGGCGTTTCTCATCAACATCGTATTTTTTGCCGTTATCATCGCGCTTGCGGTGCTGTTCGTCAAATACGCGCTGATATGGGTCATGCCCTTTTTGCTGGCCCTCGCGGCGGTCGCGGCCGTGGAGCCGATCGTGAAAAGGCTCGCGGAACGCACGCGTATAAAGCGTTCGGCATGCGCTGTGTTCATGGTGCTGGCGGTCTGGATTGCGGCCGCGCTGCTCATGTATATGCTGTTGACTGCCGTCATCGGAGAGGTGTCAAGCCTCGCCGCAAACTGGCAGGTATACATGGAGTCGGCCCAGCACTGGGCGGACAACATCGTGAGCTGGTTCGAGCAGCAGCTCGCTCTGTTTCCGGTCAAATACCAATCGCTTATCCGCGACGGCATAGAGGAGCTCCAGAAATCTCTCGGCAGCTTCGCGAGCAGCGCCGTCACGCCCCTTTTCAACTGGGTGAAGTCCATAGCGGTAAGGCTTCCGTGGCTTCTGCTCTTTCTTCTTATCACCATTGTATCCTCGTGCTTTATGGCGGCCGATTACCCCCGTATCAAGCTTTTTGTATTCGCGCAGCTAACGGCGCGGCGTTCGGAGGCGGTGCGGCATATTAAGGAATTCGTTTCAAAAACCGTGTTCAAGTTCGTGCGCGCCTATTCCCTCCTGCTGCTCATCACCTTTTCGGAGCTTGCCATAGGGCTGTCCATACTGCGCATACCGTACGCCCTGACGCTGGCCGTGGTCATAGCGTTTATCGACCTTTTACCGGTGCTCGGCACAGGGACCATCCTTATTCCGTGGGGCGTTATCTGGCTTTTCGCCGGCAATGTGTGGGGCGGCGTGTCCATCCTCGCGCTGTTTTTAATCATGACCATAGTGCGGCAGATAATCGAGCCGCGCATCGTGGGGCAGCAGATAGGGCTTCATCCTCTGGTCACACTTATGAGCATGTATATCGGCTTGCAGATGCTCGGCATTATGGGCATGTTTTTGCTGCCGCTGACAATCCTGTTCATCAAAAAGATGCAGGAGCACGGGTATCTGAAGGTCTGGAAATCTCCCGGCGAGGCGGCTGTCGGGCAGCTTGAGGGCGAGACTAAGGCCGCCCCGACCGGAAAAAACAACGGTAAGAAAGCCTGATTTTTTCGGCCATGAGCGACAAGTCCTGCCTGAAAGGAAACAAGCCATGAAGTTTTTTTCGCTCACAAAGCCCTCCCAAGCGGCCGAAGCGCTGTCGTTTTTGTACGGGCAGGGCTTTGTAAATGTTTACCCGATCACGCTTTTGGAACGCTTCGGAATAAACCGGCCAGGCCTTTTCTTCCACTGCGCGCGCTCTCGCAACGGCATACTGGCACTGACGGCGGTACGCGACGGCGTATGCCATATCGCCGCGTCCGGCGACGCCGATTTCAAAGCGCTCGCCGGTTTTGTGGCCCTAATACCCGGTCTTTTCCAGGCCATAGGCGGAGCCTCGTCCATGGAGCCGCTTGGAGGCGGGGATAAAAAGCATTTTCTCATCATGCGCAAAGCCGGCCCCGCCGCGCCGCGCGGGGATTTCGACATCGTGGAGGCGCAGGGGGAACTGCTTCGCGGTACACACGCGCTTTTGAGCGCCAACGGGTTTCCCGTCGGCAGCTATGACGGTTATTACGCCGCGCGGTTTTACAGCCGCCGCGAGGATTACGGCAGGGTGTACGCCCTGATTTCGGAATCCAGGGTATGCTCTACGGCGTCGGTCGTGGCGAAGGGCGAAAGGCTGGCCATGATAGGCGGCGTAGCCACGGCCGCCGACTGCCGCGGCAAGGGTTACGCCTCGGCACTCGTTGCGCACATAACAAACGAGCTAATTAGCGAGGGGAAAACGCCCTGCATCGCCTGTGACAACCCCGTCGCGCTCTCGGTATATCAAGGCTGCGGCTTTGAGAAAACCGATTATATGATGGTCAGGGATTTAAGGCGGCAGCCCTTGCCGACGTAAATCCGCCGCCGGTTATCGGGTGTGGTCGATAAGCTCCCCATCAGCGGCTTTCTGAGGACTAGGCAAAGATAAAGTAAAAATCCCTCGGAGCGCATGGCTCTAAGGGATTTTTAATGGTACGCCCGACTGGACTTGAACCAGCGACCTTCAGAGTCGGAGTCTGACACTCTATCCATCTGAGCTACGGGCGCGTACGAAGGTGCAAATCGCCGCCGTCGTTGCCGGCGCGAACAGGCTATGCATAATTTAAGCCGCAAGATACTATAACACATTTTGAACGCCATTGCAAGGACTTGACAAAAGGTTA
>ENA-UOYA01002934-UOYA01002934.1-activated-sludge-metagenome-genome-assembly--contig:-NODE-2934-length-15719-cov-7.295582_pt1 | contig 15719 bp, 10 predicted proteins | sample MGYA00238163_ERZ764804 | MGnify/ENA primary metagenome ERZ764804 (study PRJEB28919, sample SAMN05720223) | activated sludge metagenome | isolation source: Anaerobic digester | place: Hong Kong...
CCTTTAGCACTCATCTCTGAAGTTGAACAAGTGATTCCGGCAGCTCCCATATCTTGCATTCCCACAACAGCACCGGTTTTTATCACTTCTAAAGAAGCCTCCAACAATAACTTTTCTTGGAAAGGGTCTCCCACTTGTACTGCAGGCAAATCATTCACCGAATCTTTAGTAATATCTTTTGATGCAAAAGCGGCTCCGTGAATTCCGTCTTTACCGGTAGATGAACCTACAATAAACACAGGATTTCCGTTGCCTTTTGCAATAGCAGAAACCACTTCATCGGTTTTTACAATACCCACCGACATGGCATTCACCAAAGGATTTGTTTGATACACATTATCGAAATACACTTCCCCGGCAACCGTTGGAACACCAAACGCATTCCCGTAATCACCAATACCTTTCACAACACCTTTCAATAAATATTTTGTTCTATCGTTTGCTAAATCGCCAAAACGTAAAGAGTTTAATGCTGCAATTGGCCGTGCCCCCATTGTGAAAATATCGCGGTGGATACCACCAACACCCGTAGCTGCTCCTTGATAAGGCTCTAAAGCTGATGGGTGGTTGTGTGATTCAATTTTGAACGCACATGCTAAACCTTCCCCTAAATCCACCAAACCGGCATTCTCCTCTCCTGCTTCTACTAACAAGTGTTTTCCTTTGCGTGGCAAGGTTTTCAACCATTTAATAGAATTCTTGTAAGAGCAGTGTTCACTCCACATCACCGAATAAATCGATAACTCAGTAAAATTAGGGGTTCTACCCAATACACCTTCAATTTTCTTAAATTCTTCTGCGCTAAGACCTAGTGTTTTCGCTTGTTCTACAGTGGCTGTAGTTAATGAAGCATCTGCTGACATTCGTAGTAATTTTGTGCAAAAATAACTTTAAAGTTGGCTTGAAACAGATGCGTTGACAACTTTTTTATGCACCCTTGAATTATTGCTTCTCTACTCGTTGTACATCATAATATTTACCACCTCGAATACGAAGTAAATAAGCCCCTGCATTAAGGTTTTCGGTATTTAATGTAACAAATTGAGAATGGTTATTTTCCAAATGAATAGCTTGGGTTAAAGCCAAACGACCGGAAAAATCATATAATTCAACTGTCAGTTCAGTTTCAGTAGGTTGTTGTACAAATACATTTAACTCCTTTCGAAAAGGAACAGGGAAAACCTCTTTCTGTACTCTATTTTCAGACTGATTCTTCCAATAATCATCAATTAGAAAATACGCCACTGCCAAATCGGGAATACCGTAACCATACTGATCTGTTGGATGTTTAAACAAGTGAGCTGATCTCCGAATGGCATCCATAATCACAAAATTAGAAACCGTAGGAAAGGCTTGACGCAAACATACCGCTCCTCCGGCCATTACCGGACAAGAGAAAGATGTGCCATTTGAAGCCATAATAGTTCCACCCGCATCGTAAACGGCTGTACCAGCGCCTTGTGCACAAACATCAGGTTTAATGCTGCCTGCTGCATTCGGACCGTAGCTGCTAAACTTTGCAATCTCCCCTTTCCCATCCACCGCTCCAATCGCCAAAATGCTATCGGCATCAGCAGGTGCCGAAATATAAAACCAAGGTTTAGCACCTTCGTTACCGGCACTGTTCAAAACAATGATTCCCTTTCGCGCTGCAATATTAGCTGCAATTGTAATTGGCGTTTTGTTGCCATTTAAATCAGCATAAGTATGATTGTTCATATTGTTATCAAAAGTAGTATACCCTAATGAAGTAGTAAATACCTCTGCCCCAATACTGTCGGCTACTTCAGCGCCATATACCCAATTGTATTCTTCTTGAATGGTTTCGGAATTGTTATTTTCTGTTCGAAGCAAATAAAAACTGGCATTCGGACTTGTGCCAACCATTTTACCTGGTGCATTAGCCGCTAAACAAGATAGAGTAGATGTACCATGTGTTCCATCATTGAATACATTGTCGTTTCCATCTACAATATCTCTTGCACCTACAAACCGAGATGTTTGCAACAAGCTATCAAAGCCCTGTATATTGGCTGCATTAAAGCATCCATTATCAAAATGCCCAACAATTACCCCATCGCCTTTATATCCGCGTTTGTGTAAAAAATCTACATGTATCATTTGATTTTGAACAGTAGATGCGCCATAATACACATCAGGATTAAAATCCGAAAAAGTGGTTGCATTTAAGGTTTCAAACTTTGCATCGGTTTTGGAAGCGCTTCTTAGTCCATTATTAATATCTCTAACCTCGATAACAAAAGGCAATTCTTGGATGGCTTGAATATTTGTGGGTGAAGCTTCCAAAACCACACAATTCAACCATTTCGAACTGTAATTTAATTGTACGGCAAACTGTTTTAATGCATTTTGATAAGCAATAGAAACAGGTAAATCGGTTTCAGTAATCGGAATCTGCTGTCGCGTTCTTCGTGCAATTGCTTTTTCTGATAGATAGGCTTCCGGATGTTGAACAGAAAAACTGCTACCAAGTTTATCCTTTAAGTAAACAGCATAAGTATTTGCCTCTGCAGCAAAAGCTATAAAAACAAGGATAACAATTAATGAACGTTTAGTGCCCATAACTATTCACATTCATAATAACATGATCTCCATTAGCTTTGTAGGGATTAGACCATGGAGAAACAACATCTTGTTTATTGATGACCAAAAACTCTTTATACACTAAACCAACATTTTTAGCATAAATCTCTTTGCTTAATTTCTTATCGATTAAGTTTTCTTCATCTACTTGAGAAACGAAAACACATTCTGTAAAACTATTCGTTCCAATAGTTACAGGTGCGCCAATGGCAGTGTAATGATAATCCCAATTCAGATAAAGTTTAAACACATTAGAATCGGTTGCCGGCACGTATTTATTGCCGTTCCAATGTATATCAGCAGTAGGTGGAAAAATCAACTTTGCAAAGCGTAAATCATCTTCTTGTCGCTCAAAAGTGGTGGAAGTTGTTAAGCCATACCATACTTTCCACAAGCGCCATGCAGCACTAGCATCAGCTCTTCTAAACAATTCGAATCGATAATTCAATCGGCCCTCGTTGTCATACATGGTATCCGTTATCTTTTCCATTTGCTGGAAATGAAACGTATCGGTTTGTTGTGTACTTGGATTGATGAAATTATAGTGAGTTGAATCCACATCAAAAATAGTGTAATTGCCAATAGCCAAAGGCTGGTATTCATATTGTTTGGCGGCCAATACATCTTCATACTTATTGTTCTTACAAGACGAAAACAGAAACAACATTGCGACTACAATGCTCCATGTCAAAACCGGTTTTGTCGAATTGTTCAATTGAAAATAAGTCATGCTTGTTCCTTTTCTATATTGAAGTTAGAAAAAATTACGCCACCACCAAGAACATCATCGCCTTCGTAGAAAACAGCCGACTGGCCGGGTGCAATAGCTGAAACTTCCGTTTGGAATTCGACTTTAATGCGGTCTTCTTTCTGAAACAACACACTGGATTCGCCTTCGTGCTTGTACCGCACTTTGGTAATGGCAGGCATTCCATCTTGAATTTGTGCATATTTTTGGAGATTGAGTTTACCCACCCACATTCCAGTGCGCATCAAATCTTGCTCCTCACCTAGCACAACAGTATTGGTTTCAGGAATGATTTCGGTAACAAATACAGGTTTACCGAAAGCCAATCCTAATCCTTTACGCTGACCAATAGTATAAAATGGATACCCTTGATGTTTACCTAGTACTTTTCCGTGAATATCAACAAAATTACCACCAGCTACAGAAGCTTCTAAATCCGGCATTTTACGCTTTAAGAAGCCACGATAGTCGTTATCCGGAACAAAGCAAATCTCATAGCTTTCGGCCTTATTCGCAATATCTATGTATCCCATATCTCGGGCCATTTGCTTAATGTCTGGCTTGTGATAATGCCCCATCGGAAACATGGTACGGCTCAAGCAATCTTGCGCAATACCCCATAAAACATACGATTGGTCTTTATTTAAATCCAATCCCTTAGATATTACAAAGCGTTCGTTTTCCTTTCTTATTTTAGCATAATGGCCGGTTGCAATGAACTCACAATCCAGCGCATCAGCACGTTTCAGCAAGGCTTCCCATTTAATGTAAGTATTGCAAAGTACACATGGATTAGGTGTTCGTCCGGCTAAATATTCATCCACAAAATTATTGATAACAAAATCACCAAACTCTTCACGAATATCAATGATAAAATGACTAAACCCTAAATCTACGGCTACACTGCGGGCATCATTGATAGAATCGAGCGAGCAACAACCCGTTTCTTTCTTACTTCCACCACTATTGGCATAATCCCAAGTTTTCATAGTGATACCAATCACCTCATATCCTTGCTCATGCAGCATTACAGCAGCAACTGTACTGTCGATACCACCACTCATTGCTACTAAAACTTTCCCCTTTTTACTCATGCGACAAAGGTAGCACAAAACGCGTAGGTAAAAAGGGAAAATTTCGCCCTTAAGCATTACACAATACACTGGATTGCAAAAAAATGTAAAAGGGTTAAACTACAATCTGTTTCATGTATCTAAACCTCAGAAACGATTTTTAAACATTAAAAATTAAAACAATGAGACATCTGATTTTTGCGACCGTATTAGGAGCAACAATGACATTAAGTACAGAAGCAGCGACTCCTCGCTCTGAAAATAAAGCACAGTATGAGCAAGGACGAAAAAACAATGAGTATAAAAAAGACGAATGGGAAAAACGCGGACCAGCCCATTATGAATCGAAAAAAAACGATTTTAAACGTAATCGTTGGGAGCGAAGAGAGAGAGGTGACATGCGTCACGAAGGAAGAGGGAGAGGTCGTTGGGAAAACGAGCATCGTCATGACCAAAGATATCGAGGCAACCAATGCCATCATGATTGCAGAGGTCGAAAATAGACTATTCTGAAAGGATGTAATAAAAAAAGCGGAGAAACATGTTTCTCCGCTTTTCATTTTGTAATATGTCAATTAAAATCCCAAAAAAAATGACTTACTAAAGCATAGTAAATCATTTATAAAGGGTGAAAAAAAATACCCCGTGACGAAGACCGTAGGCCTTCGCCAACGGGGGAAAAATATGTTTGTAGTAGAACGTTTTGATATTTTAATTCAAAAAAAGGACAAGCAATTTTGTTTTCTTCTGACACAACAAAGATGAAGCACTAGAAAGAAAAAAACAAGCGTATTTCTACGGAATTTTTGCGTATTTCTACGGAAAGTAACTTTGCGTATTTCTACGGAATTTTTGCGTATTTCTACGGAATTTTAATTTCCTAAAGAACTGTGTAATCGCCAATCAACAAAGGGGTTCAGCAGATAACAGAAGAAAAGAATATTTTGTTATGATTTACAAACCTTAAAAAAAAACACTATTGGGTATAGTTTTTGTTAATATGCTTTAATTTTTTTACTGCCTCGATTTTGCTCAATAGCCCATAAACAAAGAACTTTAGCAAAAATAAAGAATATATTCTAAATATTATTAATATCTGGATTTGTTTTTTTTGATATTTATTATCTATTATTGTAATGCTTTTCATAGTACGACCCATCACTGGGTCGGGGTTTTACTCGAGAGGACGTTAGGGGTGACGTCCTCTCACTTTTTTTTACAGCATTATTTATTGATTTCGACTTAAAAAGGCTACTCTCCTCTTGGATGGGCTTTTTTGTATACGTCTTTTAGTTTCTCGATCGTATTGTGTGTGTACACTTGAGTAGCTGCTAAATTGGAGTGGCCGAGTAGTTCTTTAACAGCATTAATTTCAGCTCCGTTATTGAGTAGATGGGTCGCAAAACTATGCCGAAGTACGTGAGGACTGCGCTTGTTTACCGTTGTTACCATCGATAAGTATTTTTTTACAATGGCATATACCTTAGATGCTGTTAACGGTTTGCCGGTTTTCTCACAAATTAAAGAATCAGATACTTCGCAAATTTCCGATTTTACTTTTTGAAATGAGGCGATAACAGAGAGTAACTCATTATTCAACGGAATAATTCTCTCTTTTTTCCCTTTCCCAATCACTTTTATTTGTCCGCCATAGCTGTCAATGTCTTTGTCTCTCAAATTCAACAACTCAGATCTACGCATACCGGTGGCATATAACATTTCAATAATTAATTTGTCGCGCACACCTTCAAACGAATCTTCAAATTCAATTTGTGTCAATAACGATTGCATACCTTTCTGCTCAATAAAAACAGGAAGTTGTTTAGCTGATTTCGGAGAAATAACCTTCACCATTGGATTCTTGGCAATTACAGCCTTTCGCATCAAAAATTTATAGTACGATTTTAATGTAGAAATCTTCCGATTAATACTTCGCGCCAATAGTTTTTGCTCCATCAACGAAACCATCCACGAACGAATTTCAATATGACTAACAATATCAATATCATCTTGCGCAAATTGCTCTTTTGCAAATGCAGCAAACTGCTCCAAATCCATTGCATAAGCCATAAGCGTATTGGGAGAATAACGCTTCTCGTGTTGGATAAATTGGAGGAAAGCTTGTACGTTTTCAGACATAATTCAAAGCTAATGAGTTAATCACTATCTCATTAAAGTAAAACGTGTATAAGTTCAAATTGTATATAAAATTCGTCAGATAGGCTTCAAAAAAGTGCTTTTTGCAGAAAATGACAGCACGTTTTTTTGAAAAACTGTTTAATCCACTATATTACTATTGAAAAGAAAGTAACCAAAGCAAAAACCATCACCTTCATGCAATACAACTTTAGGAATTGTTTCTGTTTTTTGTTTTTTGTCACTGTATGCTTTTTCATTCCACAAGCCTCATTTGCCCAAAAAGTAGATTCCACGAAAGACGTAACGGCAAAGCATCCTAAAGCCGCCAAAATTGTCAAGAACATTCTATACGGACTTTCTTTTTTACACTACACCGATCGAAAAAAAGATAGAATCTTAGATGGTGCCGAGGATTTTGAGCAATATCGCGGTAAGAAATTGAATGCCATTCACTATCGATCCCTTAAACCTTATGGCGTTTCTATTGAAAATCCGGACAGTCCGGTTACTAAGAAAGCCGCAAAGTTTGCCAACGGCATTCATATTCCCACCAAACCAAAAGTTATTCGAAACGAAATTCTGCTCCGTGTTGGAGACACAATAGATCCGCAATTGATGTCGGATATGGAGCGAAATATATGGAACAAGGATATATTTAAAGATCAGAAAATTACTTTGGAAACATTGCCTGATGACACGAATCGTGTAAATATGAACATCATTACTCAGGATTTGATGAGTTGGAATATTGTTGATATTATCGGGATAAAGAGCGCAGCAGTTGGGATTGAATTGAAAAACTTTTTAGGTCTATCACAACATTGGAATAATTATATTTCATTAAACTATAGGAAAGACAAGCTTTGGAGTTTTCATGGTGGATATGAATACCGAAACATAGCTTCATCGCAGGTTTCATTAAACCTTGATTATAATTACGACCCTTTTGTGAAGGGGCTGGAATTTTATGTTGGAAGAAAGTTTTATTCTTCACAAACAAAATGGGCCGGTTATCTATTTACCAATCTTTATAAGCAGAGCGCAAAAGAAAACAATTTCTTAGCGAGTGCAGTGCCTACAAATGTAGTATTCAATGCACAAGCACTGTGGTTTGCTCGCGCCTATTCTTTGCCTTTTATTAAGCTGAGGAAGGATCCCAATATGACTTACAAATTCATTATTAGCGCTAAGTTTAACCGTTTACAGTACTTAGCTCGTCCGTTCACAAGAACTGCAGATAATGCGCAATCGTTTGTCAATGGTCATTCATTTTTGGTGGGCATAGGATTTGCCCGCTGGGATTACTTTGCAGAACAAAATGTGAACGAATTAGTAGCAACTGAATTCTTTACAAAAGGTTTCAACTCATCCTTTTTATGTGGCTTAGCTAATGAAGAAGAGGTAGGGAATCGCTATTATACGGCTTTTGTTGGAACGTATGCCTATAAATTTCCAAACTTTGGTTACCTAGCCTTACGCGGTAAATGGGGTACATACATCAAAAATGAAAAAGCACAGAATCAGGTATTGAATACAAGTCTGCTTTTCTATTCCAACATTGTCAACTTTGGTAAAAAGATATTCTTCCGACAGTTTGTGCGCGCCAATTTCAATCAGGGATGGAACTTTGCGGCCAATCAAGATCTTTATCTGAACGACCAAAAGGTGGTGTGCGAGGTATATTCCTTAATCTATTGCGCGGTGAACGAACATTTAGCGTTAGTATAGAACCAAATTTTTATGCCAAGTTCAAAGTGCTTGGATTTTCGGGTTCAGTGTTCGCATTTGCTGATGTAGCCATGGCGGGCAGTGGAGAAGGAAAATATTTCAACAAACTCATTCAAGGTTATGGATTGGGGCTAAGAGTTCGGAATTTAGGGCTTGGTATTGATTATTTCGATTTAACCTTTGCCTATTATCCAAACTTAAATGAAGCCAAACAAAAAAACTGGAATGTATTAGGCAACTTTTCGAATTCCAGAAAAATCGGAAATTACGCTGGAACATTGTATGATAGTAAAACAATGATTTTCCAAAATGCTCCGATTGATGATGCGGACATATAATTTAACATTTTAAGCATTAAACCTTTTCATTATTTGTTCATCTAACCCTCATTACTTCACTTAAATCTATTGTTATGAAACGAAAACTCTCAGCAATGCCAATACTATTTGCCATTGCAATTCTATTGGTTTCTTCTTGCAGGAAAGACAACTCATCATCTGATGAAAGTATCAGTGCTGAAGATTCAGGCAACGTTACCTCTGCACTCAACTCTTCTACCGATGATGCAGCGAATGCAGTAGGTGGAATAAACAGCTTATCGGGTAAAACAGACGGAGCACTTTCCATCTGTGGTTATACCATCGATTCTACCCAAAAACCAAGTGGAATCATTACTATCAATTTCGATGGAACAGCATGTAACAATGTTTCAAAAACAGGAAGCATCGTTGCCACCTTAGAAAACTATACCGGAGGAACACGTTGGAAAGATGCTGGTGCTGTTTTGAAATTGGAATTCCAAAACGTGAAAGTGACTAAAATCTCAAGCGGTAAATCGCTTACCTTAAGTGGCACACACTATATTACGAATACTACCGGTGGTGTGGCATGGAAAGTATTGCAAGGCTTGGCGACATCAACAGTTACGCACAAACATGTTGCCGATAATTTCACCATTACATTTGATGACGGTACGCAAAGAGTATGGAGCGTGCGAAGAAGTAGAACGTTTAGTGTATCAGGACAAGTAATTTCTGTTACGGTTACGGGCGACACTTCTATCAACGGTCAGGCAAATGTTGAGGCTTGGGGCACCAACAGAAAAGGCAATACGTTTACAACAGCTGTAACAACTGCTATTTCATCGAATAACACTTGTGGTTACTATAAACCGGTAACAGGTGAACTCAACCATATTGTTTCTAATAAATCGATGAATGTGCTTTTTGGAGTAGATGCTTCAGGTACGCAGGTAAGCGGTTCTTGTCCGTATGGAGTGAAAATCACTTATACCGGTCCAAATAAAACATTAACAAGAGTTGTAGCCTACTAAGCTTCAATACCAAAACAAAAAAGCCAGACAAAACTGTCTGGCTTTTTTTATGCTTAAAACTAGTCTACTTTCTTCTTAAATACACCAACAAAAACAAGAAAAGGAATTAGAATTTGTGCGTAATAAATCGGCATCAAATAGCGGAAGTTGTTGATAGGTGCAGCATACACACTTACCGCTAGGAAAGCCAATAGGAAAAGTATCATCGACAAGAGCATTAATTTCTGCGCATTAGACCATACAATGCGTTTAAACATCACCAGTAAAACAATAAGCGAGACCAACAATACCAACCAAACCACCCCATCTCCTATCGTTCGAATGGAAGTCATGTTTTTGAAGAATGGCTTTTTGTATTCATACTTATCAACGGCACAAGTAAATAAGTTCTTCATGTTCTGATCGGCATTAAACGTTGTGCCCTCCATAATTTCCCATACTTTGAAAATATTTTTCGCATTCTCTAGGATATAATGTTTGACATATTCTGTCCTATAATGACTTTGTAAAAATTCACCATATTGTTCCATCAATGTACCGCAATAGGCCCATGCTTTCATGTATGGAACACCTGTTTGCTGAATATATTGAAATAAGAAAGCCTTCCCTGGATGGGTTTTCACCCACATAAAGTTGGTGGCTTCAACGTTTGGAAAGGTAAACAATGAATCCGGGAACGAACGCACCACTTGATGTAAACTCTTGATTTGCGGAGATGGTAACTGATTTTCATCTACTTTCACAAAAGGCAAAACAGCCACAGCGTTATTGGCTTTCTGCCACCCCCCAAACGATGAAAAAGTATCTACTCCATATTCATCCAACATTAAACCGGCTTGCTCCCCTCTATACCAAAAGAGCAATAAAAACGGCAAAACGAATCCAATTCCAGCCATTGCCTTATTCGGCCAAAAGCGATAAGCAATGAACAAGGCCGAAAATCCCGCATAAAACATACCAATGTAACGGGTGTCGATGCAGAAATACAATAGCAAAATATGTACAGCAATCATCCAATAAGGTCCACCATTCAACAACCACAAGCCGGTGGTTAACCAAAGTGCTGTGAGTGCCACAAACAGACCATCGCTCATCAAATACACATTCATGTAGAGAATGCTTGGGTTAAACAACAAGAGAACGGCAAGGATTAGGAATGGAATCCGACTGATGTTGAAAAAGTATTTCACTGAAAAAAGCAACAGAAAAACGGCAACAGCGGCAATGAAGAATTGCCAAGTACTTACAAACGTTACATCGGTTGAGAATGTGGTAAAAAATCGAAGAAAACCAGAATAACCATAAGGGCGATAACCATTGATTTTTCCTGTGGTAGCCGACAATATATAGTTACCGGAATCGGATTCAGTTAACGGATAGGGAAAGCGAATTTTCAGGAAAATAAATAAACCCAACTGCAATCCGAGCACAGTCAATAACTCTATTCTATTGTCTTTCGCCCACAAAAAGCGCAAAAAGGCATTCCCTTCTTTTGCCGATGTATTTTGCTGGGGTTGTTGTTTTGTTTCTTTCTTAGGTTGATGTTTTGCCATGAAGTAAATGTAGAAAAAAGATTTTCACCGATAAAACCACAACATCCGAAATTTGGGTTCCTGTAAAAAGGAAAGTCAATTTCCCCTCCATTTATCGGAAAATTAGGCTAAATTCGCACCCTTTTACAAGAAAAACTGCCAGTTATGATTACAGTCAACAACCTATCGCTCCGTTTTGGTAAACGAATCCTTTTCGAAGATGTGAACATTAAGTTTACTGACGGAAACTGTTACGGAATTATTGGAGCCAATGGTGCAGGGAAGTCTACTTTTTTGAAAATTTTGTCGAAGGAAGTTGATCCAACTACCGGTAACTTTGAGATTTCGAAAGGGAAACGCGTAGCTATATTAACACAGAATCACTTTCAGTTCGATGAAATGCCGGTAATTCAAACCGTTTTGATGGGGCATAAAGAATTATGGAACATCATCCAAGAAAAAGATGCCTTATACGCAAAGCCTGATTTTAGTGAGGAAGACGGTATTCGTGTGGGTGATTTAGAAAACACTTTTGCCGAAATGGACGGATGGAATGCCGAAAATTCGGCCACAGAGATCCTAAGCAACTTGGGGGTAAAATCGGAGAATCATTATAAACTTGTAAAGGAATTAGATGGTAATCAAAAAGTACGTGTACTCTTAGCACAGGCACTTTTCGGCAATCCGGACATATTAATTTTGGATGAACCTACCAACGACTTAGATGTGCATACCATTTCTTGGTTAGAGGATTTCTTGGCCGGCTATGAAGGCATTATCTTGGTGGTATCGCACGACCGTCACTTTTTGGATGCTATTTGTACGCATATCGTTGATATCGATTACAGCAAAATGCAAATCTTCAGCGGCAACTATTCGTTTTGGTATGAATCGAGTCAATTGATTTTGAAACAGAAAGCCGATGCCAATAAAAAAGCAGAAGACAGAATTAAAGAATTACAAGAGTTCATCCGAAGATTTAGTGCTAACGCTTCGAAATCTAAGCAAGCAACAAGTCGTAAGAAAGCATTGGATAAAATCAACTTAGAAGACTTAAAACCTTCTAACCGAAAGTATCCGGGCTTACAATTCAACAATGTATTGCGTGAGGCTGGCGATCAGATTTTGACAGTGTCTAACATTTCAAAAATGAAAGAAGGACAGCAATTGTTGAAAGATATCAGTTTCACTGTGAATAAAGGCGATAAAATTGCCATTCTTTCCGATACAGGCTTACCCATTACTGCATTGCTAAACATCTTAAACGGAGAAGATAAAGACTTTACTGGTAACGTTTCATGGGGTGTAACCACTTCGGTTTCTTCCATTCCAAACGATAACTCGCACTATTTTCCAAAAGATAGCGATTTAAATCTGATTGACTGGTTGAGACAATATTCTGCAGAAGAAAAAGACGAAACATTTATCCGTGGCTTCTTAGGTAGAATGCTTTTCTCAGGTGAAGAGTCGTTGAAAAAAGTATCAGTACTTTCGGGTGGAGAAAAGATGCGTTGCATGTTTGCACGAATGATTTTACTTCGTGCCAATGTGTTGATTTTTGATGAGCCTACCAATCACTTAGATTTGGAATCGATTACAGCATTGAATAATGGTATGCGCGATTTCAGAGGTACCATTATTTTTACATCGCGTGACCACGAGTTAACACAAACCATTGCCAATCGTATTATTGAAATTACACCAAATGGCATTATCGACAAAACAATGTCGTATGACGAATATATTGATAGCGACAAAGTGCGTGAACAACGCGAGCAGTTGTTGGGTGTGAATGCGTAAACATTGATATGCATACTAATTTGTAATATTATATTACTTTCGTTTTTCGAAAGCAAAAAATAGTTTTACTTTCATCACACAACTAAACCGCTGTTTTTAATACGATGAGGCATCAAATACTATTCTTATTACTATTGCTTTGTGCTCCTTTTACGCAGGCGCAAAAACTCGAAAAGTCAAGTTTGATTGGAGACCCAATTGTAGGGTCTGTTACACAAAACAGTGCGAAAGTTTGGATTGCCTATAGAGGTAAAGGCGATAATATTGTGAGCTTGCTCGATACCTTTGATAATACTGTTTTTCAACCCACAACTTTAGAGAAAATCGGGAATTCAAAAGAAGATACGGCTATGGTAATGACCTTCAACGGATTATTGCCGAATCATACCTACAGAACACAAATTGACCAAACCAATATTCTTCCGCATCATAAGGCCACATTCACCACACAAACCGATAATGAGGTGAGAAATATGAACTTCTTGTTTGGTTCTTGTGCGCTTTTAAATACGGATATTTCGAGGATATTCTTCCCCGGTTATTCTTCTGCAATTTTTTGGTACATGAAACGCCACCGCTCCGATTTCATGGTGTGGTTAGGCGATAACTTATATTACCTTGGAAAACAAGCTACGAGCTACGACCGTATGTTTGATCGCAATTTACGCATTCGCAGGAACTTCATTTATCTGCAAGAATTTTTAGCCACTCAACCGCATTATGCGATTTGGGACGATCATGATTACGGTTGGAACGATGCCGACAAAAAATTTCCGTTGAAAGACACCGCATTAACCATATTTAAAGGGTTTTGGCCTAACACCTATAACCCGAACGATACATTCAAAGGCAATTTTTTCACGTTCAGATATTATGATGCCGAGTTTTTCATGACCGATAATCGTTACTACAGAGATGGACCTGGCGATACACTTGGTGACTATTTCGGAAAAGCACAAATTGCTTGGTTAAAAGCCAAACTGAAAGAAAGCAATGCCACGTTTAAATTTATTTGTACAGGTTCACAAGTATTGAATGATAGTTATTATGGCGAATCCTATGCAAGCTATCCGCGCGAGCGCAACGATTTGTTTGATTTTATTGCAGAAAACAACATTCCGGGTGTTATGTTCCTGACCGGAGATATGCACTATACCGAGTTAAGTTATCGCGAGTGGAAAGGCTACCCGTTCTATGATTTCACTTCATCACCGTTAACCAGTCCGGTTATCAGTTGGGCTACTTTATACAAAAACAGCTATTCAGTTCCTGGTACCGTGGTACGCAAGAAAAACTTTGGCAAAATCAGTATTGACGGACCTAAAGATAATCGTGTGTTGAAAATGGAAATCTATAATCGGTTCGGCCGTAAAAAGTGGGAACGCACTTTAAACGCCAACGATTTGATGAAGAAAAAGAAATAATTGTAAGCCTTATTTTACTTCAAAATAACGGTTCTGCTTCCCACCATTTTACCCCCAAAGCAAACAACTGTTAATTTTTTTTGCAACGCTAAACCTTTGGCATTTGTTTTGGTCTAGAATCACAGAAAACCAATTGAAAGAATTAACATTTGATTGGTTACATCTAAACTAGATTTGTAACAAACAAACAAAAACTATGGTACGCTCAAAAATCCTTTCTTGCTTTTTACTAAGTGCAGGAATTATTGCCTCTACACAGGCGCAAGATGATGTGTATTATAACCCGAATAGCACGAAGAGCAACTCAGGTAGTAACAGCACCGATTATCAGCAACAATATGAAAGCACACCCAAGCAAGAGGCTCCTACAAGCAATCCATCGGACTATGATTCAAAAAACGATGGTTACTCTACAGGAGGACAAGATAAAGCCTATCAATATGACGAAAAAACAACCAACAGTAACGATGAATATTATTCTGATTCTTATTACGATGATGATGATTATTTAAGCAGTTGGAATTATTCTTCGCGATTAAGAAGATACTATACACCAAACTATGGTGTAAGCTATTTTAGTGATTGGTATGATCCTTTTTATTGGTATCAACCTGTTGTTGTAGTTAACTATGGCTATAGAAATCCTTGGTATAGCTCATGGCGTTACGATATGTGTTATTATCAACCTTGGAGATGTAATGTAAACTATTATAGCTACTGGTATAACCCATACACCAATTGGGGTTGGAACTCTCCATGCTTTGGAGGTTATAGTGGATATGGCTACTCCTCTTTCGGTTATGGATATGGCTATGGGGGCGGATTCTATGGCTACCCATACTACAATGGATATTACGGAGGATATTATGGTGGCTACAATAATTATGGCTATGGTAATGGAGGTTATGGGTATCATGATTATGGTTACAATCAACCACATTATTCGTATTCGGGACCTCGCCATAGAACAGGTGCAGCAGGTTCAAACACAAGCGATGGACAAATCCATAGAGCAACCGGAAGAAGTGGCAAAACAGATGAGACAGATTTGCCGAGAGAAGGGATAGTAAAACCAACACCGGGTAGAGGTAATGTTGTAGAAACGACTAATAGACCAACCGAAACACCTGCACCAACAGTAAATCCAAATGTAAACCCTAGAACTCCTGAGCTGATGAAGCCAAGAACACCGGAAAATTCACCTATTGTGCAACCTCGTCAGCCGCAAACAAGACCTATGGATTACGATCAAAGACCTAGAGAACAACAACCTCGGATAAATAATGATAATCTTAAACCACGTCAAGAGATACGGGACAGACCAAGAGAAACGCCTGC
>ENA-UOYA01002935-UOYA01002935.1-activated-sludge-metagenome-genome-assembly--contig:-NODE-2935-length-15710-cov-4.686682_pt1 | contig 15710 bp, 12 predicted proteins | sample MGYA00238163_ERZ764804 | MGnify/ENA primary metagenome ERZ764804 (study PRJEB28919, sample SAMN05720223) | activated sludge metagenome | isolation source: Anaerobic digester | place: Hong Kong...
CGAAGCCCGTCCTTCTTTATATGCCGTCTTGAGATTATACAGGGCGGTCTCGAAAATGCCTTTCCCGATAATGTTCTTCTCGGTAGTAAGTACGCCCTCATCATCAAACGGCACCTTAACCAGGGCTTTGTCATACATCGGTACTTCCTTGATCGTAAGACATTCTGAAGCGATCTTCTCGCCTTCCCTGCCTTTAAGCAGAGAAAGTCCTTTCTGCATCGCATTAGATGAGAACACACCGAAGAACGTCGAAAGAAGCTGTACAAACGCCTCTGCTTCAATAATGGTTCTGTAACAGCCCGAACTGCATGATTTCGCACCGAGCTTATCAAGTATCTTATGAGCGAAAACCTTCATAAATGACTGCAGATCAAACATGGAAATATCATTGCCGAACCAGTAATGTCCACCGCTCTTTACGCTTCCGTCATCATCTGTAGCGCGCGCCTGCGCAACTATAAATACAGAATCGGAATCTCTGTACAGGTGAAGGCCTTTGGAATTTATAATCATCACGGGACCTGTACTGCACGACAGCTCAAGGTAATCAACTGCATCTATTCTTTTATCAAGGGCGAGAATTGCCGCTTCAATCTCAAGACCAAGCTTTTTGAAGCTGCCATAGGTATTGTTTTTATATGCTTCGGTAATCTGAGAGAATTTCATTATCTTATGATTCTCATCGCAATAGATAAACTCCCTGTCTTCATCATCAAGGACCTCGCAGTTCTCCGAAGCCGCTTCCAGCATGAATCTGACAGCGTCATCATCGAAACATCCTGTGCTGCTGTAACCCATCTGACCGTTCTTGTATCCTCTGAACGTAATCTCCTGTTCTGTACTGTTCTCGTAGCTTGATACCTCGCCGTTAAGAATCGAAAGAGACATTGAACCACTCGATGAATATGCTGCTTCAGCATCTTCAAAGCCATATGCTGCGGCCTTCTCGATAAGCTTTTGCATAAATTCTTCTGCACTGTTTATATCCATTTGAATATCTCCTTACATTGAATCGCGTCCGCCGACAAGAATGGAGGACACTCGAATTGTAGGCTGACCTACGGTGACCGGAACGCCGCCCGACACTGAACCGCAAACGCCTGCTTCATGTTCCAGGTCATTGCCGCACATATCGATATTTTTAAGTATCTCCTGACCTTTGCCTATAAGCGTCGCGCCTCTTACCGGCTCACATATTCTGCCGTTGCGGATAATGAACGCCTCATTTGCGGCAAAATTGAAATCACCTGTCGATGTATCAACGGATCCCCCGCCGAGCTGTGTACAATACAGACCGTACTCAGTGTTGGATATAATCTCTGACGGTGTTGATGTACCATTACAGATATATGTGTTGCTCATGCGTGATGTCGGCGCATAAGTATAATCCTGACGTCTTGAACATCCTGTGGGCTTCATGCCCATTCTTCGTGAACCGAGTTCATCTACAAGATAATTCTTAAGTATTCCGTTCTCAATAAGGAGCAGGTCTGATGACTGATTGCCCTCGTCATCAGTATCATATGAACCCCAGCCGCCGGCTATTCTGGCGTTGTCCCTCGCACTTACAATCGGTGAAGCAATCTGTTTTCCGAGCATATCCTTAAAGTATGAACTCCCGATTCCCACAGATGTTGCTTCAAGAGCATGTCCGCAGGCCTCGTGAAAAATAACTCCGCCGAAGCCGTTGCTCAGAACTACAGCCATTTTGCCGGATGGCGCATAGCCGCAGTTGACCATTCGTATGGCAGTGTCACAGCACTCACGGGTCTTCTCTTCAAGCGGGTAGTTGTCGAAAAACTCATACCCGCACATAGTTCCGGGCGCAATTCTTCCGGTCTGCTTCTCGTTATCCTTTGTCGCTACCGTCTCAACAGAGAATCTGATTCTCTCAGTCTCGTCTTCCCTGTTTACACCTCTTGTATTTGTAACCCTGGCAACCCTGTCTGTACAGTTGAATCCGGCAGCTGCCTGCGTAATCATAGGAGATACTGACAGTGCGTACTCCGATGCCGCACGTAGCTTCTCGACGACGGTAGACTTTGGAATCAGCATAGGATCGGTCTTGACAAGCTTTTCAGATGTACGCACAAGTCTGTCAGGCTGAGATCTGCCTGTTGACACCTGATTGCAGGTGCCGCCCGAAGCCGCGCATGAAGCCTCTGTTGCAAGCTTTATGAGTGCCTCCGCGTCATTCTCATTTGAATAAACGTATACAGAATTTGTACCTGCAAGAATCCTGATTCCGGTGCCGGACGAATAAGACGTTCCGGCCTTCAGAACCCTGCCGTTAAGGAGCGAGACTGAGCGTGAATGCCCCTCTTCCTGAAATACTTCGGCATAATCTGCAGAACCTGACAGACACGCATCAAGTATCCTGCCTACATCAGCATCATTAAACATAAAAAAACCTCTTACTTCCGAATACGCCGGAGCAAGAGGCAATGCAACTGACTGAAAATCAATATCAGTAACGCTTAATCTTCCTTGACGTATTCTTCTCGAATTCTGTCATTCTCAGAACAGTCTTCTTGATTTTCTTGTAATTCTCGAGTCTGTCGTTGGCTTCAGCCACGGAATCCTTGAGGCAATCCATAATCTGATTCTCATCAGGATCCCTGTCAAGACCGAGCCTTGACTTGATTTCATCTATATCCGGGAAGATAGTGGCAGTGATAACTATGTCATCCCTGACGCTGTCCAACACTCCGGACACAACAGATTCGGCAACATAAGGAGAAAGCGACAAAAGGTACTCAATCTCCTCCGGAAATACATTCTTACCATTCTTGGCAATTATAACATTCTTCTTGCGTCCTGTAATGATGCAAAAACCGTCCTTGTCAATATATCCCAAGTCGCCTGTGTGATAAAAACCGTCAGAATCAAGCGCTATTGCAGTATTCTCAGGGTCATTGTAATATCCCATAAAATTATTGTCGCCCTTGGATATGAATTCTCCGATACCGTTCTCGTCAGGATTCAGAATCTTGACAGTACAGCCTGGAAGCGGAAGTCCGGCAGACTCATTCTTGAAGAACTTGTCGCGGTTCAATGCAAGGATAGGCGCGCATTCTGTTAATCCGTAGCCTTGCACGCAGAGAAATCCCATACTCTGGAAGAAGGACAGAATCTCCGGTTTTACAGGTGCTCCGCCCAAAATTATAAGACGCATCCTGCCGCCGAAAATATCGTGAATCTGCTTGAACAATTTTCTTCTCATTCCGACGCTGAAATGAAGAGCATTGGCTATCTTAATGCCTGTATTCAGCTTTTTCGCCGTCTTTGGATCACTGTTGACCTGCTTCATTATCTTCTTGTAGAAGAGTTCAAGCATAACCGGAACCATAAGAATACATGTAGGTTTGACTTCCTGAAGGTTCTGCTGGATATACCTGAGACCCTCACAGACTGCAACAGTTGTGCCTCTGTATACCTGACCGAGGAAACCGCAGGTGCACTCATAAGTATGATGCAGCGGAAGAACCGACAGCCAGACGTCGTTCCTGTCGATATATAACATTGAAAACATTGACATCAGATTCTTGCAGATGTTTCTCTGGCATAGCATAACGGCTTTTGATTTTGCTGTTGTACCGGAAGTGAACAGAAGTATTGTCATCTCTTCAGGGTCGATAGTAGCTTCTGTAAAAATCTTGTCTCCTGCGGCAAGTCTGCTCTCACCCTCGCTCATGCACCTGCTGAAACTTAAGAAACGCTCGTCATTGATATCATCCATACAGATATACTGCTTTACTGAGGCGCATTTTCCATAAACCTGATTGATTATTTCGAGCTTTGATTTTGAGAATACAACAATGTCCGTCGCTGCTCTGTCAAGCATATTAAGAACGTCGTTTACCGGAAGCTCCTTATCGAGAGGAACAATACATCCTGTTCCGTTCGTAGTAGCAAGATATGTCACATACCATTCATATCTGGTCTCAGCGAAAATCGCAACTCTTGAGCCTTTCTTCACACTGTTCATAAAATAAGTGCCAAGGCTGTCTATGTCGTGATCGTACTTCTCGCTTGAGATCGGTTCATACTGCCCGCCTCTCTTGCTCTTTACAAGAAAAACCGGATTCTCCGGAAATTCTCTCACACGTTTCTTGATCACGTCACGAAGGTTATGTACTTCAGTTACATCGTAAAGATTATCATACGGATTCTTCATAGTTGGCAGTATCCTTTCTCGATAGCAAGCTCGGCACGTTCTCTTGTCTTTCCTCCAAGCGCAAGTTGTTCCTTTATGAAGTCAGGGTTTGCCTTAATAAAGTCAGTCATGTAATCGTTCGGAGATTTGAGAAATCTCAATACAAGTTCCTTCTGAGCCTCATCTATAATACCATTTCTGAAGGCTTCCTCGAATAAATCTTTATTGATACCTGTGATGGCATGAAGAGCAACACCCATATTGGCAAGTACTTCGAGACCGCCCTGGTGACGGTCAACAACGGCGATTGTATCCGTAATATCAGAACCAAGACCGCGAATAACAGGTATCCATGCCCTCTCATAGCTTGAGGCTTCCGTCACAAGATCCGCTATATGGAGAGCTTTCCTGCCTTTAAGCTCAGGCGCTGTAATTCCGTCTGCTGTCAAATCCTCGTTATAGCAGCAGGTTAAGTCTTTATAAATCGTAAGGTGAGGCTTTCCAAGCAGATATGCCGGCATCATTGAGAAAAAGAAATCTCTTCTCTCGCCGCCGGAAATATAGTCAAAATCAAGCTCTGATGCCATCTTGGCCAGTATATCCATCGTCATTCTGAATGTGCCGTTCTTGTTGTAATAAGCAAGAAGCATGTCGAAAATCTTCGATGGCGCGGTCTTTCTGTCGTCCTTTATGGCTGCTTCTATCCTCTTGAGAACTTCTCCCGCTGCCGCCTCATTTTCGAGAAGAAAATGAGTGTTGATAAAGAACGGTCCGAGCCTTCCGGATGTATACCAGAAAGGCGTATCTGACGGAGCAACCTTGATTGCTTTTGTCTCGAACAAAGCCTCTGCTATTTTGTCTGCCATTGTATATCCTCCCAATATTACCAGAGCTTCAAAGAGCCTGTTAATTCACTTAATGATATGTTGTTCTCCTCGGAATACCTGACGAGATCCTCCGTGATTCCGACCGGGCATGTAGGATGAATAAGGTTTGCCGTTCCGATTTCTACGGCCGAACTTCCGGCAATCATAAATTCGATCACATCATCGGCACAGCTTATTCCTCCGCAGCCGACAATAGGAATATCCAGAACCTGATAGCACTCTGAAACCATTCTTACGGCAACCGGCTTGACAGCGGGACCCGAATAACCGCCTGTATTGTTGTTAAGCACAGGCCTTCTTGTGCGGATGTCAATCTTCATTCCGAGCAGTGTGTTTATAAGTACAACAGCATCCGCGCCGCCTTCCTGCGCCGCAAGTGCAGTGGCTCTGATATCGGTGACATTCGGAGTAAGTTTGACCCAGAGCGGAAGCCCTGTTGCTTTTCTCAATTTAGACACAAGGTGTTTTACGGCTTCCGGATCAGATCCTATCGTCATGCATCCGGCCTTTACGTTCGGGCATGACAGATTGATTTCCAGTACATCTATCAACGAAGAATACTTGTCAAGTTTACGGCACATCTCAAGATAATCATCAAAGCAGTGACCCGCTACATTTACAATCACGGCAGCACCCGTTGACTTCATAAAATCAAGGTCGTGTTCAATAAAATAATCAACACCGGGATTCTGAAGCCCAACCGAGTTGAGCATACCGGAGTCGGCTTCAGCCACTCTGACACCGGAGTTGCCTGCTCTCGGATTGACAGTCAGACCCTTTGAAGACATTCCGCCCAGAATTGACAGATCATAATATCCGGCTAATTCACGGCCGAAATTGCAGGTTCCGGACGCAAGAATAAGAGGACTTTTAAGGGGAACACTCCCAACTTTTACAGATACGGAACTCACCAGATCACCTCACTACTGTCAAATACCGGTCCGTCTTTGCAGCAACGGACATTTACAAAACCGTCTTTGTTATCAGCTTTTACTTTGACAATACAGCACAGGCAGATGCCTACTCCGCATGCCATCCGCTGCTCCATTGACACATAGCACTTCATTGAATGATTCAATGCCCAGCCGCTTACGGCCTTCATCATCGGAACCGGTCCGACGCAGATAATGCATGAAGAACTGCCGCATACACATTTATCAAGAGTATCAAGACCTGCAATGGCCGTTCCTTTGATTCCGCAATCGCCGGAGTCCGTAGTCAGGACATATGAAGGTCTGTTGAGCACCACCTGCGATGCGTCTCCGAAGCCCTGAACAACGGTAAAATTCTTACCGGAGGATTCCAGATACTGTGCTGCAAAATTAACCGGGAAAACGCCGGTTCCGCCGCTCACAAGAATATATGAGCCGAATGAATCCAGATCAAAGCCGTTTCCCAACGGACCAAGCACATCAACTTCATCACCTCGGTCAAGTGTAATTATCTCGCCTGTACCGGATCCGATTGATTTGACACCTATAAAAAAGCTTCCGCTGTCACGGTCAACAGAAGCAATACCGAACGGCCGCTTGAGAAATCTCGAACAGGATACATTTACAAACTGTCCCGGTCTGGCTGTCCGCGCAATATCAGGACAGTTCAGCTCAATATACGCAGTGTCTCCGAGAAGCATTTCTCTGGACAGAACGCTGCATTTGTATTCTTTCTTATATTCCATCACTTACCTCAGATATACTTACGATTCTTCAGAGCTTCGTTAAGGCTGTTTCTCATATTTATGGCTTCATCACGTGTAGCCGTGGCAAAATCATCAGGATCAAGGTCGCTCCTGTTCTTCCATGCACACATAAGGCTCCTCGATGCATTGACTATTGAACCTCTGCCGTCAGCAGTGAATGATGCTACCGCGCTGTCTGCTCCGGCACCCTGAGCGCCGTAACCCGGAACAAGAATCAATGCTTCCGGCATTCTCTTTCTGGCATCGACAGCCTGTTCAGGCCATGTGGCACCGACAACGGCGCCGAGTGAAGAGAAACCCTCTTCTCCCTTAAGGCTTACGCCCCATTCATTGACCTTATCGGCAACGGCCTCGTAAACCTTGCGTCCGTCAGACAGAACAAGGTCCTGAATATCTCCGGCTGAAGGATTAGAAGTTCTTACAAGACAGAACAGACCCCTGCCTTCTCTTGCCGACACATCGATGAACGGTTTTACCCCGTCAATGCCAAGATAGGCGTTTACAGTCGCGCTGTCAGCACCAAACATTGTTCTGTTCTCGTTTAATAGAACATCTGTATTGCCGAGAACACTCTCAGCGTAGGCAGACGCGGTTGAACCTATGTCGTTTCTCTTGCAGTCAGCTATTACGAGCATTCCCTTCTTCTGTGCATATTTGATTGTAAGCGCAAGAGTCTTGATGGCTTCAACGCCGTACATCTCATAGTATGCGAACTGAGGTTTGACAGCAGGAATTATGTCGCAGACACTGTCAATAAGCACTTTGTTGAAAAGCCAGATTGCCTTGGCTGTAGCTTTGAGCGGCTCGTCCGGAAACACCTGTTCGGCATGTTCCTTGATTGAATCCGGAATATACTCGAGCTTTGGATCAAGACCCATCACTGTCGGATTGCCGCATTGCGCGATTTTCCTCACCAGATCGTCAGCAAAGTTTCTCATAAGTCTTCTTTCCTCCCATGATTGTCATAATTGTCTCACCATAGAGCTTCCATCCGTCATAAGGTGTATTGCGCGACTTTGACAGCATACTGTTCTTGTCGAAAACAAACTCATTATCAACGTCGAATACTGCAAGATCGGCATCGTCTCCGGTATTCATACCGCCTCTGCCGAGCTTCAGAATCATAGACGGGTTGTGGCACATGAGTTCCACAAGACGTTCAAGAGTAATCTCTCCTGTCCTGACAAGATAAGTATACCCCAAAGCGAACGCAGTTTCAGAACCTAATATTCCGTTCATAGCGTTCGAGAATTCACATTCCTTCTCATCCTGGTGATGAGGTGCATTGTCCGTCGCTATCGCGTCAATGGTTCCGTCCTTAATTCCTGCAATTATCGCCAGTCTGTGTTCTTCAGTGCGAAGCGGCGGATGCATTTTAAAGTTGGTGTCATAATTTTCGCAAAGCCTGTCCGTCATGGTGAAATAGTGCGGGCAGGTCTCACAGGTAACCTTTACCCCGCGTGCCTTTGCCTCCCTTATCATCCTCACGCCGCCCATTGTGCTGACATGACAGATATGTACGGGAATATTAAGATATTCAGAAAGAATAATGTCTCTTGCAATCATAATGTCTTCCGCTGCTGTGGGAATGCCTCTTATTCCTATGGATGTGGATACCTCACCCTCATTCATTGCACCTTCAGACAGGTCTTTGTCTTCACAGTGATTGAGAACTGGAAGGTCAAAGTCCGAAGAATATTCAAGGACCTTGCGCATGATTCCGGCGTTCTTAATCGGCCGTCCGTCATCAGAAACAGCAACTATACCCGCTTCCTTCATAAGTCCCATCTCGGATATCTGATCACCTTCGATGCCTTTTGTGGCGGCACCTATTGGATATACTCTGCAAAGTCCGGCCTCCTGCGCTTTCTTTACAACAGCTTCAATAACAGCTGCGTTATCGGCAACAGGCTTTGTATTAGGCATAGGACAGACACTTGTATATCCGCCCTTTGCCGCGCTCGCGCATCCTGTCGCGATTGTTTCCTTATACTCATATCCGGGTTCTCTAAGATGAATATGCATGTCAACAAGTCCCGGAACGACTGTTCTGCCCTTCACATCGATTACTTCGTCTGCGGCGGATTCCTCAAAGGCATCGGCAAATTTACCGCCGTCGATATAAATGACATTCTGTCCGGGTCTGCCGGCCACTTTGCAGTTCTTAAGAATTGTTCTCATAGATTGTTTCTCCTTGCCATCAGCAGATATAAAACTGCCATTCTCACAGCTACTCCGTTGGTAACCTGTTCATTGATAACTGACTGTTCGCAGTCATAAACCGCAGTCGGAAGTTCAACTCCGTGATTGCAGGGTCCCGGATGCATAAGGAAAGCATCAGGCTTGGCAAGTGCCAGCATATCCTGTGTAATTGAATAGAATCTTGAATATTCGGCAACTGACGGGAAAAGTGATTTCTGCTGTCTTTCAAGCTGAACTCTAAGTCCCATTACGGCATCAGCGTCTCTGACGGCATCTTCAACGCTGTCCGCAACTCTTACACCCATCTTCTCTATTCCTACAGGCATCATCGTTCTCGGTCCGTACACCGTAACATGCGCACCGAGCTTTGACAGACCGATTGCATTTGATCTGACAACACGGCTGTGGTAAACATCACCGCAGATAGCAATATTCTTACCTTCAAAGGTGTCGAATCTCTCATACATCGTAAGCATATCGAGAAGTGCCTGCGTCGGATGTTCATTCATGCCGTCGCCGGCGTTGACAACCGAAGCCTTGAGATGTGGCGCAATAAAATGAGGGGCACCGGACTGGTTATGTCTCATTATTATTATGTCAGTTCCCATCATATCAATCGTTCTCGCCGTATCAAGCAGCGATTCACCCTTTGCTACCGAGCTTCCCGAAGTCGTTATGTTTGCAGAAGCCGAACCCATGTACTTTGAAGCAAGTTCGAATGACAGCCTTGTCCTCGTGCTGTTCTCATAAAACAGCGTAACAACAGACTTGCCCTGAAGGTGAGAAGTCTTCTTATTGGAGGAAGCAATAACAAGCTTCATGGTTTTCGCTGTATCAAGAATCTCCATAATCTCCTCAGGCGTCAGCTGCTTCATACCAAGAAGATCTTTGCTCTTAAGTCCCATCTTATTCCTCCTTGAGCAGAAGCACGCGGTCATTGCCGTCAACTTCCGTTACTTCAACATCAATGTGCTCGCTTAACGAAGTCGGCACATTCTTTCCGACATAGTCAGCCCTGAACGGCAGCTGCCTGTGACCGCGGTCTATAAGGATGGCAAGCTGAATATTTGCAGGCCTCCCCATATCGAAAATGTTCTCTATCGCAGCCCTTGTGGTTCTGCCTGTATAGAGAACATCATCAATCAGTATTATTTTTTTATCGTTTACGTCAAATGGAATGTCAGTGCCGTTTACAACCGGGTGCGCGCTGAGTGTCGATAAATCATCGCGGTAGAATGTGATATCAAGTATTCCCATCGGAACCCTGACACCTTCGATCTCTTCAAGATTTTTTCTTATCCTTGAGGCGAGCGGCACTCCACGCTTCTGTATGCCGATAATGGCAACATTATCAAGACCGCTGTTCTGTTCTACAATCTCATGTGAAATTCTGACGAGTGCCCTGTTGACAGCAGCCGCGTCCATCAGTGTATGACTTGGAACAAGTACCATATTAACTCCTTTCAGCTCTGTTTATGACACGCCCGGCAAATATAAGGATATTAATATGCCCTTACGACCTCGCCGGGTCGCTTAAAGAACCAATGCACTGAGTTTAAACTGAGTGCAATTCAAAATCAATATCAGCGTCTAAAATTGACAAATAATTATTGCTTGTCTATAATTACCTTGCTTTAACGCTCGGGGTTGTGGCGGAATGGCAGACGCAGCAGACTCAAAATCTGCCGACCTTAAAATCATGTGGGTTCAAGTCCCACCAGCCCCACCATATGCCATATCTTCCGTTATATGAAGATATGGTTTTTTTTACTCGCATATTGCTTTATCTGACGTTACAAACTTTGTGCATTTTTATCACGAGAATTTTCTGAAACTTCATTGACCGGGAATCACTTTTTAACTATGCTTAAGCAAATTATAAAGAGGGGTAATATTTATGCCAAACGTTATCAATATTTATCTTATTGCTCTTTTTCTGATTCTTGTCAGCGGAGTAAAATTCGCGGGCTTCAGACAGTCCGCTATTCACGAGGATTACATCGATTTATCTGTAGCAAAAGGGGTTCAGGGAATGATGGCTCTGCTTATCATGACACATCATCTCACGCAGACGGCGTCGAACTTTGCTCAGAAGGATCTCGGTCCTATTACGGTCTTTAATGACTGCGGCGTTCTTTTTACCGGTGTGTTTCTGTTTTTCTCTGGCTACGGTCTTTATCTCAGCTATAAGACAAAGCCCGGATATCTCAAGACATTCTTCAGGAAACGTTTCTCAAAGATAGTCATCCCTTTCTACGTATGCAGTCTTGCTTTTCTTATAATTGACCTTCTCACGAATGATACACAGGGTTTTCTCAAGGCAGATGTATCGCTCAAGATCAAATATCTTACAGGCATCGTATTATTCAACAACCACATGTGGTACATCGTCGTCATAGCAATTCTTTATCTTGCTTTCTATTTACTGTTCAGATTCATAAAGAAAGACTGGCTGTCTTTCCCGCTAATGGCGATTTTCATTGCCGGACTGACAGCATTTTCGCTGTTTCAGGGTCACGACACCACAACTCCGAGTGCAGGGACATGGTTCAAGGGTGAGTGGTGGTATAACGAGCTGTGGCTGTTCTTCGTAGGAATGCTCTATGCAAAATTCAGAAAACCGATTGAAGCTTTCTGCAAGAAGACCTACTACGTAATCGCCCCGGTCGGTATTGCCGGATTCATACTTCTTTTCATCTGGTCACGCAAAGTAGCCGGAGAATTCGGCTACTGGACCGAACATGGCAATTATACGGGCTATATGGACAAGTTCAAAACCTATCTGGCCGCGCTTCCCGCTTCTATAGTATTTGTGCTTACACTGGTGATAATAATGATGAAGTTCAAATTCTCTAATAAAGCTCTTGATTTTCTCGGTAGAATATCACTCGAACTATACCTGTCGCACAGGATTTTTCTTTTGTTCTGCAACGTAAACAATACATTTATGTATTATTTTGCAACATTTATGGGAAGTATTACATTAGCCGCGATTCTGCATGCGGTCGACACGAAGCTCATCAACCTCATAATATCAGGCAAAAAGAACAAATCGGTCGACAGAGATGTCCAAATATCCAAATAGCGTAAATATACTTTTCGAAAAGCGACAAAAATGAAAATCATTCTGACGGAATAACAAATTTATCCGCAAGATTAATACAATTTTCACGCATTTTGACATCATTATTGTAAATTTTACGAACAAATTATTCATGTTCAAGAGTTATAATGACAGTGTTAATTTTAAAGAAAAGAGGTCACTAACATGGCAAACATTGATTTGACACAGTATGGCATTAACGGCGTCAAGAGCATCAAGTACAATCCTTCGTATGAAGAGCTCTTCAACGATGAGATGGCTGCACCTGAAGGCTACGAGAAGGGTCAGCTTACTGAACTTGATACCGTTAACGTAATGACAGGTATTTATACAGGACGTTCTCCTAAGGATAAGTACATCGTTATGGATGAGAACTCCAAGAACACGGTATGGTGGACAACACCTGATTATCCGAATGATAACCACCCCGCTTCAGCTGAAGCATGGGCTGCTGTCAAGGAAATCGCAATCAAGGAACTTTCCAACAAGAATCTCTACGTTGTTGATGCTTTCTGCGGAGCTAACAAGAACTCGAGAATGGCAGTCCGTTTCATCATGGAGGTTGCTTGGCAGGCTCATTTCATAAGAAATATGTTCATTAAGCCTACTGCTGAAGAACAGGCAAACTTCGTTCCTGACTTCAAGGTTTATACAGCATCTTTTGCCAAGGTAGATAACTTTAAGGAGCTCGGTCTCAATTCTGAGACAGCTGTAATGTTCAACATTACTTCCAAGGAGCAGGTTATCCTCAACACATGGTACGGCGGAGAGATGAAGAAGGGTATGTTCTCAATGATGAACTACTACAAGCCGCTCGAGGGCATGGCTTCTATGCACTGCTCTGCAAATACTGACCTCAAGGGTGAGCATACGGCAATTTTCTTCGGACTTTCCGGAACAGGCAAGACAACACTTTCAACTGATCCTAAGAGACTCCTTATCGGTGACGACGAGCACGGCTGGGATGATGAAGGCGTATTTAACTATGAGGGCGGCTGCTACGCTAAGGTTATCAACCTTGACAAGGACGCTGAGCCTGATATCTATGGCGCTATCAAGAGAAATTCTCTTCTCGAGAACGTTTCTGTAGATGCTGACGGCAAGATTGATTTTGCAGACAAGTCAGTTACAGAGAACACCCGTGTATCATACCCTATTGACCATATTACAAATATCGTTCAGAAGGTCCGCGATGTTTCATCAGGCCCTGCTGCAGAGAACGTTATTTTCCTTTCAGCTGATGCTTTCGGCGTACTCCCTCCTGTTTCTATCCTCACACCTGAGCAGACACAGTATTACTTCCTTTCCGGATTTACTGCAAAGCTTGCAGGTACAGAGCGCGGCATAACAGAGCCTACACCTACATTCTCAGCTTGCTTCGGTCAGGCATTCCTCGAGCTTCACCCTACAAAGTACGCTCAGGAGCTTGTAAAGAAGATGAAGAAGTCAGGCGCCAAGGCTTACCTTGTTAACACAGGCTGGAACGGCACAGGAAAGAGAATCTCCATCAGGGATACACGCGGAATCATCGACGCTATCCTTTCAGGCGATGTACTCAAGGCTCCTACAAAGAAGATTCCTGTTTTCGATTTCGAAGTACCTACACAGCTTCCCGGTGTTGACACAGGCATACTTGATCCTCGTTACACATACAAGGATGCTTCTGAATGGGACAAGAAGGCTCAGGATCTTGCAGCACGTTTCCAGAAGAACTTCAAGAAGTATGAGACAAACGCAGACGGCAAGGCTCTTGTTGAGGCAGGCCCTAAGCTTTGATTCTTAAAGCATTTCAATAGTTGAATAAATTGCCTCACGTTAGATGGTCGGACTTAGGGATTTTGGAAAACAAGGTCTTTAAGAACAGCCTCTAAGCGGAGCAAAAGAATAACGGTCAGATGTGAGAAAGCCTCATGTCTGGCCGTTTTATTCATCGTTATCCTTGATCACGTTCAGCTTCATGTGCCACGGCAAGCCCTGATTGACAAGATCAAAGCGATGATAAAGCTTCGGCTTGTATGTTTTATCGACCATATAGGAATGGTGCCTGTTTCTGAAACCGTCGATTACGGTGATGATCAGGAAGTCGATCTTGTCAAACTGAGAGACCACTTTCCACATATCTGCCGTCAGAGGAAATTCGTTGAGGCACTGCTTATGTATCCGCAGGTTCATATCGGTGACGAGGTATTCCATCCGAGGAACTCGTATCTCCATCAGAAAGCCGAGGCTTTCGAGTCCCTGTGACCGATACTCCTCTACACGCGACAGATGCTTGTTGAACACTTCTGTGAGTGTGCTAATGAATACCTGGTAATCAAAGTCGATTTCGGTTTTAAGATCTTTGTTAAACAGATTCTCTATGCCATGGAGAGCGCCTTCCGGATTGCGGTCGTATCCGCCATCCTTATATTTGTCATATACCTTGTAGATATCGTGCTCCCGGTGACGGCTTTGCGAATCCTGCTTCTCGTTCAGAAGAGTGTCTATAAGAAAATGCTCTAATCCGATTCTTTTATCGCCATTAAGAAAAATGAAATCCGGGCGCTCCTGATGCTCGGCAGAGATATCCTTCCAACGTCTCAACTGCTTAATGTCTTTGCAGGCATAGTCGAAGCAATCTTTCTCGTAATTTTTTCTTCCCATAGTCCACCTACATATTTTCGAGCAACGTATCCAAAGTTTCTACGATGCGTTGCTGCTCAAAAAGCGGCGGCAAAGGAATCAAAACCTTATTAATTTTACCAACAGCCAAACCTGGTTGTGCTGTTGCTGTAGCATATTGATTAAGATTAAGTGCATTAAGGAACATCCCTGTCCATTTATAATCACAAATGCCAAAATGATTAACCACAACAGCATGTTCAGTTGCATAGAAATCACCGTGTGCAAAATTGATATTTCCGCATAAAGCACCCTGACGCCCGATTAATGCAAAGTCGCCACATCGATTGCTTTCAGAAACAAATCCCCTTAATCCATTACCACCATAACATGGGAAATGATGCTCATTTGTCTTATCATCATAAATATCTGATGCCGTTATATTTTTTCCGGATTGAAGATCGAATATATCACAAATTCTTACCCATTTCCAATTTGCCGGAATATCAAACGGAATCTCATCCTCAGTAATTTCAGGCAGTTTCTTGTTCTTTTTGATTTTCCCTTCTTTCTCAAGACGCTTCTTCTCTTCCTGTATTTGCTGATATAGTTCTTCAGCAGTACCATCCTCCGGCAGCTGCTTCGTCAGCTTACCGCAGATTGCATCATCGATGAGTTTGCCTTTCAACACATCACGGTCAGAGGCATAGCGGGTCTGAAGGTCATCTATGACAGAAAGCGCTGAAAAGGTGTCTTCGATTCTCTCAACAATGCGTTCCTGTTCTAAAAGTGGTGGTAAAGGAACTGGCAGATTTACCATAAAGCTAGCATCCACTCTGGGCATTTTGATTCCATACGAACGCTGATTTATAGCCTTGTCAACATAGGGGCTAATAAGATACCTCATTACATATCGGGGATTTATATTAGTGAATGTGTCAAAAGCTATTAATTCAGGAGTACAGATACCATCTTCATCTGCGATTATGGCTTTTTTTAAATAGGGACGCAGTTTACTATACAGTACCTGCCCTTCTTTGAAAGATGTTTTTACACCAATTG